>Ga0209061_1001569_pt1 | contig 36376 bp, 21 predicted proteins | sample Coa_R1_10_FD_187157 | JGI IMG/M metagenome (GOLD analysis project Ga0209061, IMG submission 187157) | Surface soil microbial communities from Centralia Pennsylvania, which are recovering from an underground coalmine fire - Coalmine... | ecosystem: Environmental > Terrestrial > Soil >... | reverse complement strand
TGCTGTGCCAGGAGGAATTTTTGCTAGAGGAGCGCTATAGTGACTGGTGCCGCGAGGTGCGTGAACGAGCCGAGGGCGACCAACGGCTGTGCCTGCTGCACCTGGCAGCGTGCTATGAGCAACAGGGGCGCAGCGCGGAGGCCGAGCGCATCTTACGCGCCTGGCTGAGCACCCACGCGCTTGACCAGGATGCACTCTGCCGCTTGATGGAGGTGCTGGCCGAGCAGGGACGCATGCAGGAAGCGTTGACCTGGTACGAGCGCACCTGTGAGGTACTACAAGAGGAAGGCGAAGAGCCGGATCGGCGCACCCAGGAAACCATGGAGTGGATGCGCGCTTTGCAGATCCAGCGTAAGCCAGTTGTTGTCAATAACTTCAAAGAGCAGAGATTTGCCATTGTCCCAACTTCTTCTTCGCCGGAAAAGGAGTATGCACAGAAGCCAGACGCCGGACAGATAGGGAAAGCGAGTATACGCTTTGTAACAGGAGAGCAACATAGCGTATCTGATGAAAGTATGAACCCCGAACGCCGCAAGCTTATCAAAGGGATAGGCGTTGGCCTTGGGGCAACCAGTTTGGCCGTGTTCCTCCCTCGTCTTCACTTGCTCGCTAGCATTCCAGAACAACTCAAGCAGTATCAAGAGCAGATACCGCTGTACTGGGATGGATACTTTACTACGCCTGGACAAGATACCATTACCGCCATTGAAAACGTGATTGGTGACTTGCAACGCTTGTCTTCTTACACCAACATGTTCCAGCAGGAAGCCATCCAACTCCTTCTTTGCCAATACCACCAGCTGGCAGCAGACCAGCTTCGTGATCGGGGTCGAATCAATGAAGCACTCGTACATGGCGATCTTGCCGTCTATCTTGCTGAACAACTCCAACACGTTGAGTTACTGGCTGCGGCTCTCTACCGACGTGGACTCACGTATTTCGACGCTGGTCAGATCGATGTTGCGTCGAGAGATCTGAACGATGCGCTCCCCTTCGCACGGATCTCGCGGCCTCAACTTAAAGGCATGGTTTATATGGAAGCTGGTCGTTTCCAGGCCCACCTTGCTCGCAGTGAGCGTGACAAGGGAGAAGCAACACGCTTGCTTGACCAAACAGAACAGATTGTAAGCCAGGGGCATCTGGAGATAGATGCAGGATACGTTAAACTTAATCAGGGGAGATACCACATTGGACGTGCCGCAACACTGCTCGTTTTGAAACAACCTCAAGAGGCTCTACAGGAATTAGAGGTTGCAAAACAATTGACTCCCAAAGAGTATCAGCGTCGGCATGCCTATATTAACATTTTGCGTGCGCGGTCGTACCTTTCACAGCGTCACTATGATCAAGCAGCGCATCTGGCTCTCACTACTTTCCAGATATGCCAGGGTGTCTATTCTGAAAGCAACATTGCTGACATTACTCGTCTCTACAAGGAATTGATGGGATCACCCTTTGCGCAAACAACAGAGGTGCAGCAACTCGGCTTCCAGATTCTCCAACACCAGAAAGGAACGCTTCCTTGACAACATTTACCACGCGCCGGGCAACGATTGAGGATGTAGAAGCACTGGTGCAGCTTCGCCTCCAACTCTTTCGAGAAACGGGCGAATTGCGCGATGATGCTCCTTTGCCAGAAGTAATCGAGACGACACGGGCCTATTTTCAGGAACATCTCCCAACAGGGCAATTCCTTGTCTGGGTCGCAGAAGTACCACAGCAGATCATCGGGACGAGTGGCCTGATCTTTTTGGAAAAACCTCCGACTGCCAGGATTCAGAGAGAAGCCTATATTATGAATATGTATACTGTTCCAGAATGGCAGAGAAAAGGCGTGGCATCGGCTCTTTTACAAGAAATCATCGATTACGTCCGAACGACGCCAGCCCGACGCATCTGGTTACGGACCACAGAGCCGGGACGACGACTCTATGAGAAGCATGGGTTTGTTCCTACCAGGGATGAGTTGGAGCTTTCTCTCCAGCGTTAACCCCGTTCCTTCCTTGCGTGTTCCGCGAGAAATGCCATGAGTGAGAGAGATCAATACCATCGTAGAGTGCTTTATCTGATCGCCTGTGGTAGTAGTAGCGCGATCGAGATGGTCGAGCCAGGTGTACGGGCAGCTCAGATAGTCGGCTGGGATGTCTGTGTGATTACCACGCCCATGGGTCGGCAATTTCTCAATATGCCGTGCCTGGCCCATCTTACCGGCCATCCTGTCCGCAGTGAATACAAACAGTGGGATTTCCCCGACGTATTGCCACGAGCTGATGCGATCCTGGTGTATCCTGCATCATTTCGCACGATCAACAACTGGGCAGCCGGCAATTCTGATACGGCTGCTGTCGGCCTCCTCTGCGAATATCTCGGTCTTGGGATGCCGATTGTCGCGGTGCCTTGCTTGCGCACCGGCTCTGGCCTGGATACCCACCCGATCTTCCGTGAAAATATCCGTCGGCTGAACGAATGGGGCGCACGTGTGCTCTACGATCCTGTGCGCTGGGGGCTGCGCAACCAGGTCCCGATTGAGGTGGCACTTCAAGAAGTGGATCACCTCCTCAGTGCAAAGGGTGTGACCGAAAAACAACCAGACGCTTGACTGGGGGTCCCGACATAATTTCCCCGATAGATTCCGCTGAGGACAAGAAAACGGTAAAAAAGTCCTGAAGGATTCCGCTAAGCTTGTCAGGGGCATGAGGGTATAGTAAGAAAGATGCATTCTTGTTGATAGATTTGGAGTGCGTCCCCATGACCCATAAAAAAGTCCCGACCTATCTGACTGATGAGCAGCGTCAGATCATGATGGAGATCCCGACAGACCTTGATGATCGGGATCTCGCTCGTTATTACACTCTCACCCCAGAAGAGTTAGAGCTGGTCAATCTCCGTAGGCGGCCAACCAATCGCTTTGGTTTCGCCATTCAATTGGCCCTTTTGCATTTTCCAGGTCGTCCTTTAGCTGAATATAGCAATCAGAGGCAGGTGCCGCGACCGATCTTGACCAGTATTGCTGGGCAGATCCATCTGCCTATCAGTGCCTTCGCCGAGTATGGAAATCGCCCTGGAACGCTCTATGAGCACATCGATGAGATTTGCAAGGAGTGTGGCTATCGCAGTTGTGGATGGCGAGAATATCTGGCAGCCGCCCGATTTCTTCTGCCTCACGCGTTGGAGAGTGATCGAGCGGTTCCCCTCATTGAACAAGCCTTTGAGTTTTTTCGCAAAGAGCGTATCCTGCCGCCCACATTGGTCCAAACGGAAAAGTTGATCTGGATCGTCCTGCGCTTGGCGGAAGATCACCTCTACAATGTACTCACTTCACGGCTTACGCAAGAGCACAAAACCCGGCTAGATGCCCTTCTCCAAAACGAAACCAGGCTTGGGGGACATACCCGATTAGCCTGGTTGAGAGCAACGACGGGAGATCCTTCCCCAAAGAGTATCAACAAAATCGTCGAGCGTCTTCTTTTCATTAGGGAACTGGACCTGCCCTCAGTACCCACCACGCTGCATCAGAATCGTGTGCTGCATCTGGCACGCAAATGCAGCAAGCTTTCCGCACAGCCTTTGCTCAAAATAACATCGAGGAAGCGGCGATATAGCTTGTTACTGACCTACTTACATGAGTTATCACAGGATCTCACAGACTTGGCGCTGGACCAGTTTGATAAACTACTCGCCGATCTGTTACGCAAGGGTGAGAGAAAACAGGACAAGCATATACGAGTGAATGCTCGCAAAATCAACGCACACCTCACAGTCCTTACGCGTGCGGCAGAGGCATTCTTGCAAAGCTGTGAAGAGGGCAATGACATCAAAGAGGCTGTGCTGGCGCGGGTGCCAGCCACCGTCCTTCAACAAACCGTCACCTCCGCCAAAGCGCTGCTACGACCAGAAGACTTTGACTCCCTGGATCTGATCGAGACTCGCTATGTGCCGATACGTAAGAGCCTGTTCACGTTGTATCAAGCGCTTGATTTTCAGCCAGGACCCTCCGGGGCACCTGCGATCCAGGCTCTGGATCACGCCGCTCGTTTGCAGAAATCTCGGAAACGGGTGACAGGAGTAGAGCAGCGGGTGGGAAAGCAGACAGTGGCGACCCCGCTCTCGCATCTCACAGACAAGTGGAGGAAGCATGTCATTCTTGGAGACGAGATTGCGCCCAATCAATATGAAGCAGCGGCCTTTGAATCGCTCAATGCTCGGCTCCACTCTGGAGATGTGGCGGTTGGCGGGTCGCGGCGGCACCAGCCTTTTGAAGATTACCTCTTACCGAAACAGGAATTGACGCAGCTCATCGAGAAAAAGCAGACGAGGTTGGCGGTAAAAGGGACCGCTGAGCACTATCTGGAGCAAAAACAACAGGAAATTGTCGAGAAGCTCTCACTCCTGCGCAAGTCGATTGGTGTGGTGCCTGGGAGTCTTCGCCTGGATGAGCATGGCAAGCTTCAACTCCCATCTTTAGAAAAAGCAGTCCCAGAGCAGGCAGAGTATCACAGCCGCCGTTTGTCAACGTTCTTGCCACGTATCCCCCTTGCGGATCTATTACTTGAAGTAGATAACTGGACCGGCTTTTTGCGCCACCTGACCCATCTGAGCACTGGTATGGCAACCACAGGCTCTCAGCGATTGATCCTGGTCGCCGGGCTGATGGGGATGGGGATGAATTATGGCCTCTCCAAAATGGCGGATTCCTGTCCCTACAGCTATCGTCAACTCTCCTGGTCGGTTGACTGGCATATCCGCGAGGAGACCCTGCTGACAGCCCTGGCAACCCTGGATAATTTTGTGCTGAATCTCCCATTTGCCCGGATGTGGGGCGACGGAACCAGCTCATCTTCTGATGGGATGCGCATTGAAACGGTGGTTAAGACCCCCAATGCTGTCCGAAATGCTCGCCATTTCGGCTTTGGAAAAGGCGTAACCTTCTACTCTCATACCGCCGATATCTGGATGCCCTTTGGAAAGCAGCAGGTCATTAGTACGAACGAGAGTGAAGCCTTACATGTGATCGATGCCCTCTGTCATCATGAAAGTGATCTGCATATCCGCGAACATTATACTGATACTGGAGGCAGTACCGACCACGTCTTCGCTTTAACGGCCTTAATGGGTTTCAAGTTTGCCCCCCGTATCAGCTCCTCACTCGATAGAAATCTCTACACCTATCAACCGGTTTCTGATCAAGGTCCCCTCAACGAACTCATTGCCTCTCCGGTACGGGCCAAATATATCATCGAGCACTGGGAAGAGATGCAACGTGTCGCCTCATCGATTCGTCATGGGTCCGTTTCGGCGTCGCTACTCATGCGCCGATTACGTGCCTACAGCAGACAAAATCGACTGGCAAGTGCGCTGACCGAGTTAGGAAAACTGGAGCGAACTTCTTTCCTCCTCGACTATTTTCAGGACGAAGCACTTCGCCGCCGTATCCTCATCGGCCTGAACAAAGGGGAAGCACTTCATGCATTGGCCCGACAACTCTTCTCCGGGAAACATGGGGAACTGTGGGATCGCGCATTTGAAGACCAGATGCACCGTGCAAGCTGTCTCCACCTGATTATGGCAGCTATCGCCACCTGGAATGCAGTCTACTTATCCCAAGCAGTTGAAGAACTGAAAAAGCGGGGTGAAGTCGTCCCTGAAGAGTATCTTCCTCATATCACACCGCTGGGATGGGAACATATCAATCTCATCGGCCAATACAGTTTTAGCCATCAATCGGCTCGTTCCCTCAACAATCTTCGACCATTGCGGCTTCCAGAACAGGAAAATCAAGAGACACAGGAGAAAGCTGAAGAAGATCGTAGCGCCCTCTCTCATTCCTAAAAGAGTTTCTTCTCGATCTGTTACGGTGCTCAGCAGTTGTATTGGGGTAATTGAACTGCTGAGTGTCAAAATCGTTGGTTATCTGGCTCACTCCAAATGACCGATGCGTTTCCCCCCGCGGCTTCTCGTTTCTGCTTGAGTATCACGGAACGGACAATCATGAAACAGGTGATTTTACATTTCGCTGACCATGACATCTTTCCCTGGAAGTAGTTCTTTGTACAACTGAGCCTGGAGCGTAAACATTTCTGCATACGTCCCTTGTCTTTTCATCAGTTCCTGATGGGTTCCTTCTTCAATTTTCTTGCCGCCGTCAAGGACCAGGATCCGATCTGCATGGCGTACACTAGAGAAGCGATGTGAGATGAAAACGATACTCTGGTTGTTGATTCGCCGTTGGGTCAACAGATCCTGAAAAAATTGCCATTCGTTTTGTGGATCAAGGGCTGCTGTTGGCTCATCAAGAACCAAAATAGGCGCCTGGCGCATCAAGGCCCGTGCCAGCCCGGCGAGTTGGCGCTGTCCGCCGGAAAGTTCCTGCCCGCGCTCGATCCAGCGCCCAAGAATGGTCTCATATTGTTCAGGAAAGCTTTCCACCACCTGATGAAAGCCGCTTCTTCTGGCAGCCTCTTCAATACGTTGATAATTCTCCATCTGCTCGATGTTGCCCACCCCAATATTCTGGGCAGCCGAAAGATTGTAGACGGGATAATCCTGAAATAAGATCCCAAGAAATGCGCGTAATGCCTTTCGATCCAGGGCGGTAATATCGATACCATCCAACAAGATTTGTCCCTGAGTGGGTTGATAGAGGCCGGCTAAGAGTTTCACGAAGGTTGTTTTCCCTGCTCCATTTTTCCCCACCAGGGCCATGACCTCGCCGGGATATAGCGTAAACGTCAGGTGGTCAATCGTGTTCTGCTCGGTATCAGGATAGCGAAACGTCACATCCCGGAACTCAAGGCAAGGGCAAACAAGAGGTGTGTCATCTACACTATTCTGCTGCCCGCCTCCCTTTTCGACGGTAGCCTCCAGGGCGAGAAAATCGAAGAGAGAGGAAAGAAACAACTGCGCCTCGTAGAGTTGCGCGATTCCAAGCATCAATGAGAGAAATGCTGTATTGAGCTGACTGGCTGATTGCGTATAGAGGCTATATTGACCAAACGAGAGCGTGTGAGAAAGCAACTGCACCACGACATAGAGCGTAAAAGCAGTCTGGATGCCTGTTAGCAAGACCTGAACCAGGCTCGTCAAACCTAGTTGATGAGAAGCCAGAGCACGGTCCTGGCGATACAGCCCATCGAGTGTTTTCTGGTGGTGCGTCAGAAAAAAGGTGCGCAGGCTGAATACCCGGATCTCCTTGGCGAAGATATCCAGCGTGAGCAGTGAGTAAAAATACTGGCTCTTGCGTAGAAGCGGCGTCCGGTCGAGGATCATGCGAGCTTTTTTCCTGCTGTAGAGAATGTTCACCCAGAACAAGAGAATGGATGGGCCGAGCAAGATCGGAAGCAGCCAGATATGCCAGAATGCAAGGACGACGCCAACCGAGACAAAGGTAATTAAGGATGAGATAATTATGCTAGATTGGGTGATGATCTCCATCGGACGGTAGGAGGCTTGTGTGGACGCGTTCGTCATGTTATTTTGTAAGCCAGGATCTTCAAAAAACGAGAGATCGAGCGAGGAAGCTTTCTCAGCAATCCGGCGCTGGATCCCATTGGCGAGCTTCGTCTGGTACAAAGTGCGTACCGTATTCTGTGTTTGGGAAGCGATTTGTGCGAGGAGGAAGGCGCCGCCCATGAGCAGCAGAAGCAGCACAATATTGGAAGGGATGGCAGCGGTACGCTGGCTGGTAAGCAAAAGGGTTGCCATCGCATTGAGTACCTCAGCGCTGAGAGCCATAGTGAGCAGAGGCAGCAGACCCATCAGCACTGTAGTGAATAGGAGCGCCAGGAACAACCAGGGGCTCGCTTCCCAGACGAGCTTGAAAAGAGCGCGTATCCGCTGAAGGAGGAGGCTCAACTTTTCAAACCTTTTCGGAGCACGCGCTTTAGGCGTCGGCTGCATCGATGATCTCCCACTGTTTTTCTATCAACAGATGCGTAGAGCGCTGCACCCCTTCTGCCTCGCTCTCCTCCTGACTCCTGGTCACGTTCACCAGACACCTGGCCAGGAAATCTGTGCTGGCGATCACTGCGCTTATCTGTTGTGCTTGATCTGCCTGCATCCAAAGATGAGGGGGAGAAAGCACGTCCTGCGAACAGGTTTCCCAGATCCGCCATAGCAGTGACTCTTCCTGTTGAGATGGAAAGGCAACGGTCAGGCCGATCTCTCGTGCGTCATCTCTGGTGATGATATGGTCATGGGAATAGCATTCTTGGATGAGGTACTCGGCAATCTTTTGTCGCTGTTCGGGACTGGCTTCGGGCAGGTGGAGGCGCAAGTGCTGTTCGGTCGTTGCCTTGATCTGCTGCGCTGCCCGAAAGAAGGCGGTCAGGGAGGTCGGGAAGATCCGCTCACATAGCCTCTGCAAGAGATGGAGTTTCTGTTCGTTCTCCTGGATGCCAAACCAGCTTTTCGCCATGTGCGGGAACGCTCGAATATCCTCCGCAGCAATCACAGGAGGATTGCCAGAAGCAGATGATGCTTGTTGTGCCATCAGGGGATCGATGGGACCAAGTTGCGCGAAGGGTCCCATGACGATTTCATGCGCACCCAGGCACAGGAGCGTCCCCGCCGAGCGGGCCTTATAGGGTACCAGCATACTGACATGCTTGCCATAAGTGTGTAGGAGATGGCACAACCCATGTGCGCAAGGAATACTCCCCCCTGCTAGATGGAGCAGGAGATCCAGACGATCAACACGTTCTTTCTGACGGAGGCATGCAAACAAGGGAGGCATGTCCTCCTCAATGATCTGGTGCGGGAATCGACCTCGATCCTGACCTATATACAGGATGACGCGGCTTTGCCGAAGGTGTTCGAGTTCGGCAAGCAGCGCTTGCAACGCGCGGGCCTTCATCAAGCATTTCCTCCTCTGAGCAGGCAAGCTGCAACTGCCTCAACCATTTTGAATTCAGGAATTTGATCCTGGATGAAAAAACACTGGCCTGCGGGATTGTTTTCGAGGAAGACATATTCCCCTTCAGGAGTGAGGATGAGATCCATGGCAGAATAGTTCAGGTCATAGCTTTTCATCAACGCAAAGCATTTTTCAGCAAGATCAGGGGGGAGAGAGCCTTTTTTGTAGGGGATAGGAGCCTCGTAATGCCGCCAATCCAGGCGCGTGCGCTCATCCTCCTGAGAATGGATCTCACATACGAAGATGTCGTCGCCGATAATCGTCACCCGCAACTCCAGGCGCTTGGGAATCAACTCCTGAAACTGGCAAGGAGCCAGGCGCACCGTTTCAAGGAGATTGAGCTGATCCTCAGTAATGCGGGTAGTATAGATTACTTGAACCTCTGGCAGCTCTGCTCCCCTTAGCGGATCTTGAACAGGCCAGCCTAGCATGGGAGCAACAAGCGTTTTATAGATGATCTGCCCGTGGCACTCCTCGTAAAATGGTCGGACTTGCTTGGGATCATTGGTAATCAGCGTTCGCGGCACCCGAAATCCCAGTTGAGCCGCTCGTTGCAACTGCTCAATTTTATTCGAGGCTCGTCGGATATGGAATGGAAAGCTCATCCAGTAACAGTCGAGAATACTCCAGAGGCCAAGAAAGGTGTGTTCTGTTTCCGTGCGGGCAAAGGCTCGTTCTGCTTTAGGGAGATCAGTGGCAACGATATGCGGTTCCGGTCGTCGCCACCAGACTGATTTAATTTCATCTAGATAGAGTGCGCCCTTGCGTAAATCGAGTTTTCCGCCCCAGAGCTGCTGATCGAAGTTGAGAGTCAACGAAGCGGACATCGGGAAATCCGCAGGATGCAGGCGCACTGGCTGGTGCCCCATGTTCCTCAGTTCAATTATGACCAGATCTGTATGTTGATCAAACTTATCCGTGACAATCACAATGCGATCCTTCTTCACCATAGAATACTCCTCACCAAGCATTTTTTCATCTGATGAACAGAAGCAAGGAATGTTCTTGGCTTACAGCGAATTTTTCAATCGAGAAATGAACCTTCTGATTGAAAAATTCGCTGTAAGCCAAGAACATATCCTTCTATCTGATATATGCAAACTTTACGTGTAGTCCCTCATTCTTTTAAGCATCACCATACTGGTGTGTAGACCAGGTATATCCGTTAAGGATTATCTGAGTCATTGGTGGTGTCGGGGACAAGTTTTATATCCCAATCCGTATCAACATCTAAGGAGAGGCCTGTCCAGACGTAATTAAGTGTTGGTTCTTGTCGTTTAGACCAGGTTTGGTTACTTGTTTGAGTACGTCCTTCCAGTTGGTTGTCACCCACCCACAGTTCTTGCTCAGGGTCATAGTGCCCTGAAAGAAGTGGAGGGACCACTTTTTGTACAAGATGGTTAGCAAAGAGTTGTGCCATGAATATATTCTCCGATCTGGTTCATAACGATTTGCTGTCTGTATCACTCTGGACAGCATAAGCAGAGCCTTGGAGCTAGTTGTCAGCAATCCACGATTCTTGCTCGGGATCGTCTGCCGTGAGTAGACGCGAGCGATATTCTGTGCTTTCCACAGGATGAACAGCATCGAGATGCATTTTGGTTTCTCTCTTGTTGCGAAATGACTCCTTATACATTAAACTAAGAAACAGCCCACTCGACACAGGGCTGGAACAAGAGTACACTTTCTCATCAAATGAATTGATGGATGATTTTTCGTTGTTTCTCGTTTAAAGTATAGAGAACCCAATGCGGCAATCGCTGTCGTATGGTGGCACACCACGAACAATTTCTGATGAGGAACAGGAAGGACCCCACTGCCATGATGATGACCGATCCCACCAGTGCTTCCTTCGGAACCCTGCTGCAATCGTTTCGCAAGCGTCGGCATCTCACGCAGCAAGTATTGGCCGATGCTCTGGGCATCCATAGTCGGACGCTGGGCCGCTGGGAACAGGGAGACTATCTCCCGGCAAGTAAGGCCCTGGTGCTGGAACTGGCGAGCCAGCTCCGCCTGGATGAGCAGGAGACCCGCCAGCTGCTCGAAGCCAGTCTAACAGCTCTGGCCCCCTACTGGCTGGTTCCTCTGCCACGTAATCTCTACTTCACCGGGCGTGAAGAGGTGCTTTCGGCGCTGCATACCCAGCTTGGGGGTGAGCAGGCAGTTGCCCTCACCCAATCCTCGGCGCTCTCTGGACTTGGTGGGGTGGGCAAGACGCAGATCGCGCTGGAGTATGCCTATCGACATGCCCTGGAATACAGCGCCGTCTTCTGGATCGGAGCCGAGACCGAGGAGCAGATTGTTGCCAGTCTGGTGCATATTGCTGAGGCCCTTCAGTTGCCAGAGCGAGAGGACAAAGACCAGCAGCGTGTCATCGCGGCAGTCCAGCGCTGGCTTTCGACTCATGGGCAGTGGCTGCTGGTCTGGGACAACGTGGAAGATTTGGCCCTGCTTGATCGTTTTATGCCCTCCACCCGCTCGGGGGCGATCCTACTCACCACGCGCCTGCAGGCGTTGGGCACGCTCGCACGGGGTCTGCAGCTGGCACCGATGGAGCAGGAAGAAGGGATGCTCCTGTTGTTGCACCGGGCCAAAGTACTGGAACCAGAAGCGACAGGCGAACAGATGAGGCAGTTGGCTGAACGCATGCCTGCTCAGTACGCCGCAGCGACTGAGCTCGTCGCCGAGTTGGGAGGATTACCCCTGGCTCTTGATCAGGCGGGCGCATACCTGGAAGAGACCAAATGTGGGCTGCCAGCCTATCTCACCCTCCTGCGCTCCCAGCGAGCAGCTTTGCTCAAGCTTCGAGGGGAAGGATCGCGTGCGCATCCGGCGTCCGTCTCCACGACCTTCACGCTGGCGATTACGGCAACGGCTCAGCGCCATCCTGCGGTGTGGGATCTCTTGCACGTCTGCGCTTTGCTCCAATCCGATGCTATCCCGGAAGAGCTGTTTCATCAGAGCGGTGAGTATCTAGGTGCACTGTTGAAGGCCGTTTGCTGCGAGAGATTGGAGTGGAATCGTGTGGTTGGCATAGCCTGCAACTACTCCCTGGTATCCCGGCAACCAGAAGTTCAAACGCTCTCCATCCATCGGCTGGTGCAAGCTGTTCTTCTGGATGCAATGACGGAAGCAGAGCGGGAGCAGTGGACGAGGCGCATAATCAAGGCGCTGGATACTACCTTTCCCGAAATAGCGCCTGACCTAGACACAACGATCTGGAGGCAATGTGAGCGGCTGCTTCCGCATGCACACGTATGTATGCATCTGGCTGATGCAGAGAAGGAAGCTTTTGCTCTTACCTCTTTAGCGCACAAGGTCGGCCGGTATCTGCAGGCGAGAGGCCAGTTTGGGGAAGCCGAACCCCTCTACCAGAAATCGTGGCACATTCGAGAATCTCTTCTTGGCCCTGAGCACCCCCACGTAGCAACGGTGCTCAGTAGTCTGGCAACCCTTTACCGCGAGCAAGGCAGGTATGAGGAAGCGGAGGCACTCTGTCAACGTGCCTTGCGAATCTGGGAAGTGAACGGGGGGTCTGACGACCTTGAGGTGGCTGCTACACTCACCTATCTGGGGAGCCTTTATGTCGAGCAAGGCAAGTATGAGGAAGCAGAACTGCTGCTTCTGCGTGGCTTGCAGATCCGGGAACAGGCTCCAGATTCGAATAATCTGCAAGTGGCTCATTCACTCAACATCCTGGCAACCATCTATCGTCGGAAGGGGAGCTATGAACACGCAGCGTCGCTGCTTCAACGTGCCCTGTCTATCCGGGAACAGGCGTTGGGACCAGAACATCCACGGGTAGCGAGCCCGCTCTACAATCTGGCAAACCTCTGGCTGGAACAGGAGAACTATGTCCAGGCAGAGCCATTGTTTCAGCGGGCACTCCACATCTGGGAGCAAGCCCTGGGACCAGAACATCCGAATGTAGCCTTTTCACTCAATGGATTGGCGATCAGTTATAGTGGGCAGGAGAACTATGTCCAGGCAGAGCCATTGTTTCAGCGGGCACTCCACATCTGGGAGCAAGCCCTGGGACCAGAACATCCTCATCTGGCAAGTCCGCTCCAAGAGTTAGCACGACTCTATCAGAACCAACAGAACTATGCCCAGGCAGAGCTACTCTTTCACCAGGCGCTCTCTCTCCGAGAACGACACCTGGGTTCGTGCCATACTGAAACGGCGCAAACACTCCATGACCTGGCCCTCTTTTATCAGAAGCAGGGCCACCTGGGCAGGGCCATTCCCCTTGTTCAGCGCGCGTACTCGATCCGCTTACAAACTCTGGGAAACACGCATCCCAAAACAGTGGAATCGCGGATGCTCTCCACCCAGTTGCTCCAGGAGCAAGAGGATGCACAGGAAGAGAGTGCTGCTACAATCCAGGCTCAAGAGACTCCAGATCTGCAGCGTGAAGGACATGTGGGAGGAGAGGCACCACTTCCTCGCCCCCTCCAAGATGTGGAGAATCTACCGTTCTCCCCAGACGGTCCCCTGCGAGCATTTCTGGCAGCCCGCTGCCATCTGCATCCACGCGCCTGGTGCCGTTTTGCTGATCTCTGGCAGGCGTATCTAGAGTGGACGGAGAACCAGCACGAACGCTATCCACTTTCCCAGAGAGCGTTTGGCGCGCAGTTGGAACGGCATGGCTGCCGTCGCGACCGGACCAAGACCGCTCGGATCTGGCGTGGGATTGCCCTGCTCAGCAAGCCGGATGACAGAAGGTGACAGAAGGTGACACGAAGGGTCGCTGGTCTTTCGGCAGAAGCGGTAAGCTGCCGGAACCAGCGGCCATGGCTTGTCGCTCGCAATCGGCCGTTTTCTGACACTCTTTGATCAGCTTTTTCCATGTAGAAGCCCACCATCTCCACAAGCGTAAGCACCGTGATTTGAAGAGTGTCAAAAAACGTGCCACAATCAAAGTGTCAATTTCTGTATATCGAGATGAGTAAGTGATACTAAAGGTTGAGGTTCTATGAAGATTGGATACATTCGCATCTCCAAGCACGAACAAAACGAGGCATTACAGAGAGACACGTTGAAAGAGGCAGGATGCGAGAAATATTTTAGCGATATCATGACTGGCGTCAATTTCGAGCGCAAGGGCTTAGAAAAAGCACTGGCATTCATTCGGCCAGGAGATACGCTTGTGGTGTGGAAGCTCGACCGACTCGGACGCTCCCTCAAAGATCTCATCGAGACACTCAACCTCCTCAAAGAGCGCGGCGTAGATTTTATCTCACTTACTGAAAAAATAGATACGTCCACGCCCGGCGGTAAACTGATTTTTCATCTTATGGGAGCATTGGCTGAGTTCGAGCGCGATCTCATTCGTGAGCGGACCATTGCTGGGTTAGCTGCCGCACGAGCTAGAGGGCGTGTGGGAGGTAGGCCAAGACGTGCCTCTGATGGGAAAATCGCCCTAGCTCGACAACTCTATCACGACTCCCAACATTCCGTCTCTGAGATTTGTTCTTTGCTTGGGATCTCCCGCTCAACCTTTTTCCGCTATGTAAAGAGAAGTGGGAAAGCGCCAGGAACCCAAGCTTAGCGGAAAAAGACAGCATTCCCTCACTGCTTGCTCGCCCTTAGCGGAATCTATCGGGGAAATTATGTCGGGACCCCAAAGAGTCGCTCAATGACAGTAGTGGTGCGAATCGTTTTCCAGTGCTCTTTGGGGAACGCAGAGAAGGTCAAGCAGGCGTCGAGATCGCGTTGCAAGCACTCGATGGCCGTCGGATAGATGTGCGGATACCTCTCGACGAAGGCTGCCACGGCTTGCTCGGCCTGTGCCCTCCCTTTCTGATAAAACAAGGCTTTGAGTTCGGGCTCAACCTGGTCACGCTGTTTGGCAGGGACGTAGCTGAGCACATTTTCCATCTTGTGCATGACACAGCGTTGCCGCTTTGAGGAGGGGAATGTGGCCCCGATGGCGCCCAGCATGGCCTGACCTCCATCACTGATCCATAAGTCAATCTCCTTCACCCCTCGGTCCTTGAGATCCTCCAAGAGGTCCTCCCAGGGTTGCTGATTCTCTCGGTCCCCGACTCGAAAGCCCAGGACTTCTCGTTGCCCCGTTGGGGCAATCCCAATCGCCGCGAGAATAGGCATGTTGCAGCCTTCACCGTTATAGATCACGGTAAAGTACGTTCCATCCGCAAAGGCATAGGCATACCGCTCGGTCAAGGGACGCTGCTTCCAGGACTCATATTCCGCTTCCAGGGTATGAAAGACTCGTGAAACCGTTGAGGCGCTCGGTCGGGAGCCGGTCAGCGTCTCGATCACCTCTCCCACTTTGGCCGTACTGACCCCTTTCACAAACATCTCGCCCATCGCCTGATCCAATTCCTCTCGACGGCGATGGTAGCGCTCAAAGACCTGGGTTTGATGCCCTCCACGCGTTCGCGGGACCGGCAAATCGGCCACCAGTCCCACCGTGGTCTCCAAATCGCGCAGGGAATGGCCGTTGCGGTAATCCCGACGCTCTTTGCTCCGTTCATAGGGCCGGGCTCCAATCAAGGCGCTCACTTCTTCCTCCAGGATGTCGATCAGGGCGACGCGGACGGCTTGCCGCAACCGCTCTTTTACCATCTGTTCAAAGACTTCTTGACTTCCCATCGGGGGTTCGCTATTGTTTGGTGCGTGAGCCATTGGTCTCCTCCTGGTTCTTTTGACTGACAACTGAGGGCCAGTTCAGGATACCAGACTCTTCATTTTCCACACAAGTCAGTATACTGCCAGTTCCGCCCAAGTAGTTCCAATACCGCCTGTGTGTATCAGATCTTGTTATTCGTTCTAATCCCTGAGCGGGCTTACCAGCTTCTCTGACGATTCCAGTTGTGGCCGGAAACTCGCCAGTATCTGTAGTTCTAATCCCTGAGCGGGCTTACCAGCTTCTCTGACCGCAGTATTGCGCAGCCGTCAAGGCGACGGGCGATGGTTCTAATCCCTGAGCGGGCTTACCAGCTTCTCTGACGAAAAGAGTGCAGATGTGATTGGTAATCAGCAGGTGTTCTAATCCCTGAGCGGGCTTACCAGCTTCTCTGACCTGATAGACTGGCCAGGAGTAGCCATCGCTAATTGAGTTCTAATCCCTGAGCGGGCTTACCAGCTTCTCTGACGGAGTAAGCAATGCAGACCAATCCTCAGTGTAACAATTCTAATCCCTGAGCGGGCTTACCAGCTTCTCTGACGAGGTTAAAAATAAGCTCATCCTATCGGTACCCATATAATTCTAATCCCTGAGCGGGCTTACCAGCTTCTCTGACACAAGCCTCCAGCCCTTCGCTGCCCGAGATGAAGCAATGATTCTAATCCCTGAGCGGGCTTACCAGCTTCTCTGACACCGATCATCATGTTCGGCATGCATGAATGATTTATAATTCTAATCCCTGAGCGGGCTTACCAGCTTCTCTGACTTCACAGTCGAAAATCAGATAATACTGATAAAGATATTCTAATCCCTGAGCGGGCTTACCAGCTTCTCTGACAATGCAAGTTTTACTGGAATACCACGTGGTATGCAATTCTAATCCCAGAGCGGGCTTACCAGCTTCTCTGACGGCATTGACAAATGAGTGCCTAGTACAATTCCTCTAATTCTAATCCCTGAGCGGGCTTACCAGCTTCTCTGACGCTTTTTCCAACGGATTTTCGCTGAAATTGTGCGATTGATTCTAATCCCTGAGCGGGCTTACCAGCTTCTCTGACTGCTCTTTCATTTTTTGCTCTAAGATATATTGTGCAATTCTAATCCCTGAGCGGGCTTACCAGCTTCTCTGACTAATCTGGAGAGGATGAAAGAAACTCTGGAATAGATATTCTAATCCCTGAGCGGGCTTACCAGCTTCTCTGACGGCTTTTGAGGCAAGGAAAGCCAGAAACCTGCAAGATTCTAATCCCTGAGCGGGCTTACCAGCTTCTCTGACTGCTCTTTCATTTTTTGCTCTAAGATATATTGTGCAATTCTAATCCCTGAGCGGGCTTACCAGCTTCTCTGACTAATCTGGAGAGGATGAAAGAAACTCTGGAATAGATATTCTAATCCCTGAGCGGGCTTACCAGCTTCTCTGACGGCTTTTGAGGCAAGGAAAGCCAGAAACCTGCAAGATTCTAATCCCTGAGCGGGCTTACCAGCTTCTCTGACGCTGGACCTGCGCGAGCAGCCAGGCCGGGCAATAGAATTCTAATCCCAGAGCGGGCTTACCAGCTTCTCTGACCTGGAGCCGGGAACTGTATGCCGAGACCTCCCCTGAATTCTAATCCCAGAGCGGGCTTACCAGCTTCTCTGACCGGGCGTAGTGGCAGGTATACCTGATAAGTACAACGTATTCTAATCCCTGAGCGGGCTTACCAGCTTCTCTGACCTCGAAACTATTCCTCATAGTCCATAAAGCAAACGCGTAATTCTAATCCCTGAGCGGGCTTACCAGCTTCTCTGACTTGATTGGTGTCATGTCGCAATTTTCGCAGTTTCAGGCATTCTAATCCCTGAGCGGGCTTACCAGCTTCTCTGACTTTCCAGATGAAGATTTTCTGGAAACTGTGCAAAATATTCTAATCCCTGAGCGGGCTTACCAGCTTCTCTGACCTGTTGGCGGCGGTTTATCTCAGCACTCCACTGTTGATTCTAATCCCTGAGCGGGCTTACCAGCTTCTCTGACGAGGCCCGGTCAGGTCGATCCCAAGCTGTGCGAGAATTCTAATCCCAGAGCGGGCTTACCAGCTTCTCTGACTCTGCCAGGAAACGCTGCCAGCGCCGGAAAAAGAAGGGGATTCTAATCCCTGAGCGGGCTTACCAGCTTCTCTGACATTATTATTTTCTTCTAAACGATAGACACGCGTAAATTCTAATCCCTGAGCGGGCTTACCAGCTTCTCTGACTCATGAACTCGTGCCAGAACTGGTCTAATTCGTTGATTCTAATCCCTGAGCGGGCTTACCAGCTTCTCTGACTCATCCCTCCAACATTGCCTTTCTTCAGTGCGGATAATTCTAATCCCTGAGCGGGCTTACCAGCTTCTCTGACAATAGAAAAGCGGCACAAGGGGCCTGAGTACTGGGATTCTAATCCCTGAGCGGGCTTACCAGCTTCTCTGACAAAACTTGCACCACAATTCAGTAAATTATTTGCAGCGATTCTAATCCCTGAGCGGGCTTACCAGCTTCTCTGACGCCGCTCTGGCAGCAGGGGTCAGGTGCGGATTAAAGACTGAGCGGGCTTACCAGCTTCTCTGACTCATCCCTCCAACATTGCCTTTCTTCAGTGCGGATAATTCTAATCCCTGAGCGGGCTTACCAGCTTCTCTGACAATAGAAAAGCGGCACAAGGGGCCTGAGTACTGGGATTCTAATCCCTGAGCGGGCTTACCAGCTTCTCTGACAAAACTTGCACCACAATTCAGTAAATTATTTGCAGCGATTCTAATCCCTGAGCGGGCTTACCAGCTTCTCTGACTTTGCAAAAAGTATGGCGACTCATTATACACAACAAATTCTAATCCCTGAGCGGGCTTACCAGCTTCTCTGACGATGTAAAAAAGGATAATGTATGTATGGAACAATTAGATTCTAATCCCTGAGCGGGCTTACCAGCTTCTCTGACAATACGATTACGAACGCGACATTCTCAACGTGACGACGATTCTAATCCCTGAGCGGGCTTACCAGCTTCTCTGACTCACGTGGCGATTGCGCCTCAGAATGGACAAGGATAATTCTAATCCCTGAGCGGGCTTACCAGCTTCTCTGACGTGTATCTAATACCTGTCCGTAATATTCCAAACCGACAATTCTAATCCCTGAGCGGGCTTACCAGCTTCTCTGACCGCAGTATTGCGCAGCCGTCAAGGCGACGGGCGATGGTTCTAATCCCTGAGCGGGCTTACCAGCTTCTCTGACGAAAAGAGTGCAGATGTGATTGGTAATCAGCAGGTGTTCTAATCCCTGAGCGGGCTTACCAGCTTCTCTGACCTGATAGACTGGCCAGGAGTAGCCATCGCTAATTGAGTTCTAATCCCTGAGCGGGCTTACCAGCTTCTCTGACGGCTTGCATCTTATGCTGATACGGTTGTAGGCGTATCATTCTAATCCCAGAGCGGGCTTACCAGCTTCTCTGACATGCCGCGCCAGACGGTGTGACACTGCCGCGTGTAATTCTAATCCCAGAGCGGGCTTACCAGCTTCTCTGACTTGGACAAACCAGCCTGGTCGCCGTACAAATCTTGCAATTCTAATCCCAGAGCGGGCTTACCAGCTTCTCTGACTTGGACAAACCAGCCTGGTCGCCGTACAAATCTTGCAATTCTAATCCCAGAGCGGGCTTACCAGCTTCTCTGACCTTGTGTGTGGCATCCCTTTAGGGATTAACGGTAAGATTCTAATCCCAGAGCGGGCTTACCAGCTTCTCTGACCCTTCCTGATGCGCCCAGCCAATCATAAACCGGATATTCTAATCCCTGAGCGGGCTTACCAGCTTCTCTGACGTCTGCGATGCGATAGTTGAAACCGTAGGAATTGATATTCTAATCCCAGAGCGGGCTTACCAGCTTCTCTGACGTCTGCGATGCGATAGTTGAAACCGTAGGAATTGATATTCTAATCCCAGAGCGGGCTTACCAGCTTCTCTGACGCAAGTGCTGTTCGAGGCATATCGCAGGGTAGGAATATTCTAATCCCTGAGCGGGCTTACCAGCTTCTCTGACGTTATGGAGTCCTGCTCGGTGATCAGAACGGCATATTCTAATCCCTGAGCGGGCTTACCAGCTTCTCTGACGTTATGGAGTCCTGCTCGGTGATCAGAACGGCATATTCTAATCCCTGAGCGGGCTTACCAGCTTCTCTGACTTAAAGCCTTACATCTATCCTCCTATCAGCGATGGAATTCTAATCCCTGAGCGGGCTTACCAGCTTCTCTGACACATGTTTGGGTAGCGTGCCAGTAAAACAAAGATGGATTCTAATCCCTGAGCGGGCTTACCAGCTTCTCTGACTTAAAGCCTTACATCTATCCTCCTATCAGCGATGGAATTCTAATCCCTGAGCGGGCTTACCAGCTTCTCTGACACATGTTTGGGTAGCGTGCCAGTAAAACAAAGATGGATTCTAATCCCTGAGCGGGCTTACCAGCTTCTCTGACGAAGCCGAAGCACGCGCCGCCATTCCCCACAATCCGTCATTCTAATCCCTGAGCGGGCTTACCAGCTTCTCTGACATCATCAATCGATAGGCATCATTTTGTGCTATCGGGTAATTCTAATCCCTGAGCGGGCTTACCAGCTTCTCTGACATCATCAATCGATAGGCATCATTTTGTGCTATCGGGTAATTCTAATCCCTGAGCGGGCTTACCAGCTTCTCTGACCTAACAACATATTTGCCAAAACATCGCTTAATGTGATTCTAATCCCTGAGCGGGCTTACCAGCTTCTCTGACAAGATGTTTCCTGGTTGGGACTGAAACGCATCTTTCATTCTAATCCCTGAGCGGGCTTACCAGCTTCTCTGACAACATTATCCGGCGGCTCCGTCAAATCAAAAATGGTTGATTCTAATCCCTGAGCGGGCTTACCAGCTTCTCTGACCAAAGTTTGGTGACACGCCCGGCCAGCTCTGTATTATTCTAATCCCTGAGCGGGCTTACCAGCTTCTCTGACATCTCTTACGAGAGAGACCAGCAGCATAACGCCAATGGTATTCTAATCCCTGAGCGGGCTTACCAGCTTCTCTGACTCAACGCTACGCTGTTCGGTAGGCGTAGTACATATTATTCTAATCCCTGAGCGGGCTTACCAGCTTCTCTGACTTTACTTTTGCCAGTACGCGCGAAATATGATCACATATTCTAATCCCTGAGCGGGCTTACCAGCTTCTCTGACTTATATGGATGAGGTTTGGAAAAGCTCATCCTATCGGATTCTAATCCCTGAGCGGGCTTACCAGCTTCTCTGACTCTACCAGGCGGAAAATGGCGGCCTGATCTGGGGCATTCTAATCCCTGAGCGGGCTTACCAGCTTCTCTGACTTCCGCGTGTGTGGGGAGGAACGCTTATTATTGTGATTCTAATCCCTGAGCGGGCTTACCAGCTTCTCTGACCGCTATACTTCTAGCATAGCATACGAGGCTGAAAAAGGCCAGGTTTTGCGGGAACCTCTTTTGGAAGAGTCTTTTTCGAGCGCGCAATACATGCATTACAAGGAGGTGTCTCGCTGAGGCCGCCTGGGGAGCCACGCGCGACGCTCTGCTCAGGATAGGAGGCGCATTGGCCTCCCGCAAGGATGAGCTAGAAGCCAGTGATGCTGACAATGTGTTTTGTTTGTTGCTATTCATCTTCAAATATTCTATCACTCCTGTTCGGCTACCAGGTTCATAGTATTTTATCATAATATCAAATTACCTCTTGATATACATATTGAAATAGTATAAAATCGAAAGCAAAAGTGATAGTGGAGGCATGGCCTATGGCAGATATTCTCTCTTCCTCGGACCAGCAGGACAATGTCCTTGAAGAGGATACTTCCTTTGATGAAAAGCGGCCCATGTATACTTCAGCAGAACGTCTTCTGCGTCTCCTTCACTTTCTCCTGGCAAACGACTGCACACGCGATGCTATTTTTCTGCACCTGGCGGATTATTATCATATTGACGATGCTGGCCAGCCGCTCTCCTCTACCTCTCGGGGAGCAGCGGAACGGATGCTGAGACGGGATATCCTCTTTTTGAAGAAGCAGGGCTTTCACATACATACCACCAGGGCTACGAGGTCGCGCCCGGTTCGCTATCAGCTGGTCAAGGGATCAGGCCCGTCTTCGATTTTTCTGCTCAATGATGCAGAAGTGGAAAGCCTGGCCTTTCTCTACACGCTCTTTGCTGATCCCAATCGCTATGCGCGCATTCATCAGTCTCAACCGCTCCCACTGCCACCCGCGCGTAATCCTTTTGCCGATGATGTGCTTCAGTTAATCGAGAAGTTCTCTGCGATGTTACCCGAAGCCCAGCGCAAACTGTTCAATCGTTCGATTGAGAAACCTTTTGTGTACTTTCAGATGGCTCCTGTCACCGATTTTTTTCCGTATCGTCCAATCATCGATACCATTGTGCGCGCGATTGCTCTGCGCCAGCAGATTCAGTTTGCCTATACTCCCACGCATGGAAGCCAGCCGGCAACCTTTCACCAGCATGTTGATCCCTATTATGTCATTTATCTGGAGGAACATTTCTATCTGATTGGCTACAGCCATCAAAGTAATGAATTTCTCGAATTTCGCATTGATCGTATTCGAGGCGACAGTCTGCGTATCCAACCCGATATGATCGACGTTGAACGCCGGCGACGACCTATAACATTTCATTTCTGGATCGATGGAAATATGGCGAAGCAAGGTTTGAGCAGACGCTGGCTCTCCCAAACCCAGATTCGTGAGGAAACCTACCTGGATGCGTATGGCAAGACACGCCGGCGGGTGCTGATGCGTGCTACGGCTTATAGCGAATTTCGGATTATCCAGCAATTACTCCGCTACGGCGATAAAGCTGAGCTGGTCGATCCTCCGCACTTGCGCAAAAAGATGCGGGATACAGTAAAACATATGAATAATTTTTACGAAAAGGATATTCCTTGAGGAGATAAGAATGCGTTACCACATCGCCAAAAGTTGGTGTCGTCAAGCGGATTGCAAAAGTCTGTGTTATAATAATTCGGAAGCCCGTTTAGGGATTAGAATTCGTGATAACATTACAGACTCTGCTTGCCTTGCTCCAGCCCGATCAAGGGATCTCCTACATTTTTCTGTAAAGAATGCATACTTAGCGTAGAGGTGTCGTGCTAAAGATGTAAAGAAAGTTTCGTATAACATACAGACTCCCCTTTAGGCTTGACAGATTTCTGGAAAGCGGCTATTATGCCATAAAAATAGCTGGGCAAACATTGGATCGATCCGACATTGGCAATGAAGATGGCCCAACAGTTTACCCAGCTGTTTTTAAAGATGTTCCCAAGGGGACATCCACAATAGGTTGCTATTTCAGCATATTGCCTCTTCATTATAGCACATATGCTTAGGTTTTTGCGCCCTGCTTTATGGATGATCTCCTTAGGGATAATTCTCAGCAAGGAGGTTATGTCATGACTCGACGGCGTCGTAAACGCCCAAGCCGAAAAAGGACCTTTTGGCTTCTTCTCGGCCACATTGCCAGCGCCATTTGTCTTTTTCTGCTGCGCCCGGAAGTACAAAACGCGATTAGTAACCTTTTTCGTCAGCTTAAACTTTAGGCTCCTAGCCTCTTGCGGTGGTGAAAGTGAATACTTCCATCACTGCCTTGCCTTGCAATCAACTTTTCGGATGAGACGACTTTTAAGTGAAGGCTTATGAAAGATACAGAAGTGGAAAGAAGAGGTTAATGTATTCAGAAACTGTCCTGATTTTATCCATGAACCCTGATTCTGTATGCCTCCGATCTCCAGTCCTCAGGACATATTTCTGAAGTCTGATTCCGGCCTTAACCCTGGTCCCTGGCCCTTTGAGTGAGATGAAGGTGGATTGCTTCTCTCACTTCGCAGTTACAGGCTCTTCGAGCATAAACGACTTTTTGGCTTTTTGGGGCAACTTGATGATTCGGACATATAGTGTCCGATCAACCATGTACTATGGCTCTCAGATTGTTCGCACTGCGATCATTCGCGAAATAATGCGTACCTCTGTCTTCCTTGTGCTGCAAGGACAGTGCAGGGCTTATGGAAAGGAGTTGTATGGACCTCGATCACGATACGCTGGATCTGGTATTGAGCAGCGATGCCTCGGAAGTGTTACGTGACTTCGTGCAGGAGATTGCTAATAAGGGATTGCTGGAATACAAATGCATCATCCAGTATGGCAGTAAAAGCGGCGAAAGCCTCTGGGCGCACGTGATGAATCTGGTCATGACGGTGGAGAAGCTGTTGCCATTGTTTTCTCTCTGTGAATGTGAGATGCGCTGTATCCTGCTCGCGCTGGCGATCCACGACATAAACAAGCTGGCGGAATATAGCGCACTGCCTGGTGGCAAAACGGCTCGCTACGCCGAGGCCGCAAAGCTGGAGCATATCGAGACGGAGTTAAAAAAACTCAATGCTCAGGAGTTTTTCTCAGAATGGTGGACGTATCGGTTTGATATTGGTCGCCTGGCACATGCCCATCAAGAACAAACACCCGCGCAGTACGATGAGTTTCCACTCGAACGATGTCAGTTAGATCCTGATCGCCTGGAAGGAGCGCTAAAATATCTGATGAGAGTGGCTGATCTCTCGGATCTTTCTCACTCAGGCAATTATGCTGGTTATTCAGAAGGCCATATCCGAGGGAAATTGATGAGGCGCCTGGATGAAGCCTTGAGCGCGGAGCAGCATCCTCGTCGCTATCGTTTTGTGGGCTATCGGCTGGCTGAACTGCGCGGGCTGCAAACGAATGTCATGCATAACAGGATCATCGCTTTTCTGCGCGCGACTTATGGGGAGGAGCATTGTATCGATCTACTCTATCACGCCGATGGAACCGATTTTCTGCTGGATAAGCAGATCCCGTTTACCTGGAACGCGGAGATGCAGCAACGCCTGGCCCAGGATATCGGCCAGCGCTTCGCCGATCTTCAAGCTGGCAAGGTGGCCCAGTTTATCAGGGCAAAACCCTCTGGGATCAGCGTTGATGACGCGGCCATCGAGAGCGGCGCGCCACTTGTACGCATTTTCGACGTCATGAAAGGGATCGTGGCCACCAAACGTTATACTCCTGAGTGGCGTGAGCAACGCAATACCGCTGTACGTGGTGACCTGGAAGCGTTTCTTGCACAGTCGTCAAGCCAGGAGCAAACGGCGCTCCGCCAGCAGGTAGAAGTCCTGCTCTCGGAAGCTGATCTAGTCCCCGTTGACACAGAACAGCTCAAGCGTGGCGAGTTTCTCATGGCGTATCGCAACTTTTTGAAGGATCACCGGGAGAAACAGTGCCGAGCGCTCAAGCAGGACCCATGGCAGCGGGCCGCTCGCCTCTTCCAGATCCCCGAACCATCCGATCAGCTCTACGCCCTGATTGATCCTTACCGACGAGGCTATGCCATGGCTCGCGAGCTGCCGGCCCGTTCGCTGGACGAAATGGAAGAGGCTGCTCTGGCGGATCTCGTCGCGCTCGGTCAACAGAGCACGGCGAAAGAAGCGGATAAAAAAGCTTCCGCCCAAGGGGACATGGAAGACAGGCAAGAAACGGAAGGGCTGGAAGAGGCACTGGATATCGCTGCAATTGAAGATTACCTGGCGCGTAATCTTCAGATGTGGGACGATGCCGCAACCTTACCGGTTCAGCCCGTCAATTTCCAGGAAACATTTCAGCGCTACGTCCAGGATGGCGATCCGCCGAGGCAATGTTGTTACTGCGGAAGCGCGCTCAGGGCCGAGGAATGGATGGCTCTCCAGGTTCCTAGCAGTATCGGTGTCCAGAGTTTCTCTAATCGCCTGGATGGAGGCAGTGCGCGCGAGCCCAAGCGCAATGTCTGCGCCATCTGCCGCAACCAGTTCATCCTGGAAAAGCTGGCCTGGCGCTCCCATAAAGACAAACAGGGACAGGAAATCGTGACGTTCTATCTGCACCTCTTTCCCTACTCGTACTTCACGAGGCCCATGCTCGAAGCCTGGTGGGAAAGCATCAAACGACTGCGTGACAGCAGCGATTATCAGGCGCTGTTCCTGAACACGAGGGCCTATTATCAGCACGTCGAGTGGGAAGGTCGCAAGGAATATCTGCGCTTCCAGGCGACGATTGAACTGGAATGGCGTGGCAGTAATGGCCTGGGGATACCAACCTTTGCCGAAGCGATCAGTAATACCCCCGTACTCCCGCTCAACATCCCGGATGGCAATTACGGAAGTAAGTTCCTCCTGGCCCTGGAGAAAACGGTCATTCTCGCGAACTGGTTTGACTGCCGGATCATTCTCTCCCGCATTCCGACGCCATTGCTCAATCTGGAGCACGAAAAATTGCACCATGAATCTGGCGCCAGGCGGAGTGGAGAAAAACTGGATGGAGAGCCAGTTGCTCTGCTGGTCGAGAGCATCCCGCAGTCGATGGATTGGCTGCTCCCGGCCAGTGCTCTCACGCGCAAGGATCTCGAAAAGCTCTGTTTGCGCCTGAGCTATCTGCACAAAATCGTTGTACTGCTGACGCCTATTGGAGAGAAGGACACCGAGATCATGTATCGCCTGGTGACGGCGGCAGCGCGCGATCCCCTGGCGATGTATCACGAAACGGACAGATTGATTGAGCGCGCTTTTTCCCGGGCCAAAGGAGGCAGTAAGGAGTACCGCGCACTGGAATTGAGCGCCAAAGTTTCTCCGCTCATTGAGGCATTACTTCAAGAAGAAAGGATACAAGCATGAGAGAATTACGGCACCTGGCAGCGCACGCCGCCCAGTATCGTATTCGCGGGCGGTCGTATAAGCGCAATTCGCTTTTGAAGCCGCTGGACATCATTTTAGAGGAGCTGGAACGCTGTCCAGATCCTGACAATCAGAATGAAAAAGACTTTGCCAGAGATAGCAGCAAGGGCTTGATCTATGACCATGTGAAGCGCGTAGCCAAAGGCGTTCATGAGGAGGCCATTTATCAGTATGTTGATATCTTTTTTCAGGAGGTCTTGCAGCAAGCGCATCAGGATAGTATCAAAAAAGTCCTGCAGCGCGAACGCTCACTGCGCAGCGCCTACCTGGTCTACGTGCGTGAAGCGCTCACGACCATTTTTGTGAAACGCGGCAAGGCCAAAGATACTACCGAAGCCTTCCAGGAATTGAGCCAGAACGAGGACAACGAGGATGACGAAACGGAGGAGGAAGCATAGGCCCTCCCATCGCGGTGAGCCGGTACGCTTCTTCTTCTTCACACCAAACAGCACGAAAGGATAATTTTCTATGGGTATTCAACAATTGACCGCACTGCACCAGTATAGCGACTACTTGTTGCCTGAGTACAGCAATTTTCCGCGCGGGCGTTACGCCAGTCTGCTTATCATTCGCAAAACCGAGTCTGAAACGATCTTCCGCACCGAAGGGAGTGGCGAGGGACTGGCCAAAGAGTATGTGCGCGCCGGCCTGGCTACTGATAGCAAGGTAATTCGCCGCGTTGTCATTAGCAAGCGCAAGCAAACAGCAGTTGAGCGCCGGGTTGGCCGGGAACTGTTGCGTGAGCATGATTTGTTAAAAATGGTTGCCATCAGCAAAAAAGAGGAGCGCCCGTGCTCATTGAATACCAACGCACCCTGCGGAAAATGCATCGATTGTATGCTGTATGGCTATGCCGTCGGTGGAGGCGGCGCGCAAAAAAGCCGGGTGATGACCGATGATGCCTACTCTCTTGGCTCAGTGGGACAAGTGACCGATAAACGCACATTTAACGCCACGTTTGATAATGGCACGATGCGCAATCCTTTCGATAATACCGCCTCCACCTCGATTAATGAAGACGAATATGTCTTACCAGAGACCCATTTTCTCGATATTGAGACGCTCAAGGATGTCACGCTAGGAGAGCTCCAGTACGTGCTTGGGAACATCTTGCGCAGCCATCGCTATGGCGCGATCAGCAGCCGTCTGGGGCGAGTGCGCAACATGCCGGTCGCTCTCATCTTTAGCGATACCGAAATTTTTTCGAATCTGGAACTGACTCAGCAAGTCTATGATTTGCTCCCCAGGTCAGGACAGGACCTGGACTTTCCTCTGGCAGATCACGAGGTCCAGCAGGCGGTGGAAAAAGCCACAGATCTGCTCCTTGAACGCGTAGTAGGACGTACTCCCCTTGTCGTACGAGGTGAGGAGCTGGAACAGATTCTGGCGCAAACGATTGCGCTCTATCGCGAGAACCAGGAAGTCAAAGCGTTTTTGCAGGAGATTGATCGGGCCTATCCGGTTAATCGCCAGTAACCACGGGAGATCAACGCTATGGCTATGACCATTTACCGCGCTGATCTCACGCTCATGGAGCATACCTATTTCGCCAGTCGCGAGATAGGCACGCTCTATGAGAGCGAACCGTTGATCGGCAATTATGCCCTGACATATGCGCTTGGCCTCTGCACAGCCCCCTATGGCTGGAATGGCCCGCCGCGCTATAAGCAAGATCTGGAGCCATTAAACGCGCGTGGGATCTATGTGACTCCCGCGACGTTTCAGGAAGGCAAGCTGCGCTACGCGTTTAGCCAGTTCAATGCCCAGTCCGATAGCTATTACTTTCGCTTCGATCAGAATGCTATCGCGACCGATCCGGTGAAGAAGACGCGCGCAGCAAATTTCCCGCAGAATGGCAAGCTGCGAATGTTGGGATTGGACAGTCAGGCGGTTTTTTATCTGCTCTCAGAGAACGAACCGCTGCCGCGGCTCCCCAGTTACATTCGCCTGGGCAAATTCAATAGCAAGGCGCGCATCGTCTGGTCACGACTCCGCCTGCGCTCAGAGCGACCCCACGAAAGAACCGCGGAGATGGCCTTCTTTCTCAACGCGGTTGATCTTTCGCCGGAGCACTTGGCGCATTTGCGCGCGTTCTCGGTTTACAACATTTATCCCGCGCCGCTGCTCAGACAGTGTCGCCTGCAAGGCGCTTTCTGGCAGGCCATATCGCAGGATGGCTCAGAGGTGCTTCTTCCCACCGGCATGAAGTATGGCATTGAGAGTCTTCCGGCATAGCATAGTAAGGAGCGAAACATGCTTTCGATCAAACTTTCCGCACTGGCGGAGTACCGTTGGACTCGTGAAGTCGACAAGCTCCCGCCGAAGACCTTTCCCCACGGCCTGCTCTATCACCAATGGCGCACTTACCAAGCCGAAGAGCCGCTGATTGTCAATACGTCGCCTACCGGCACCGGCAAAACAAAGGCAGCGCTTTTACGCCTGCTCAAGCGCGCACAGCAACAGCCAAAGCTCAGTGCCAATGGGGACGCACTGCTGATCGCGCCTACTAACGAGCTGCTCCGGCAGCACGTAGAAGATGCTAGGCAATTTTGTGAAGAGAATGAACTTCCCTATGCAGTGCATCCTCTGAGCCGGGAAACGCTGGATGGGTTTATTGCGGATTATCAGGCCCGCTATCCCGGTCTGCCTCACGAGCGCAGAGGAGCAGATTTAGTCACCTTCCTGCGAAATAGCAACGAAATCACGGGAGATTTCAGCAAACAGGTCGCGCTCTGGGTCGTCAACCCTGACATTTTTCATTACGCGGTCACGTACAGCTACCATAAGCACGATCGAGGACCGGTTTTCGACGCTTTTTTTGAACGCTTTAACTATCTCATCATTGATGAGTTGCATTACTACGACGCCAAACAACTGGCCACGTTCCTGTTCTTCATGAAGCTTTCCCAGCATCGCGGCTATCTTAGAGATGCGCGCAAGCACCGGCAATTCTGTATTCTTACTGCAACCCCTCGCCCATACGTCAGGCAGTACCTGGAGCGTTTGGGCGAGCCTATTGCTTGGATTGAAGCAGGAGTTGTTGCGCCTGAAGACCAGGAATTTGTCGAGCCAACGCCGGTGCTGGCTCCCACACATCTGCATCTCTTTACCACCGAGGAGCTTCAGGAACAGGAGCAGAGCGGCGCGCTGCTGCAACTGGTCACGCGAGAACGAGAGACGATCCGGCGCTGGCTGGATCAGCCGGTGGATGGCGAGCCGATGGAAGGCGCGATTATTTCCAGTTCTCTGGGGATGATTAATCGCATCCATCAACAGCTCTGCGCCTGCATCGATCAAGAGAAGGTGGGGCGTATTACGGGAGCTGAACTCTCCGAAGGACGCGCCGCGGCAAAGGAGAAACCGCTCATCCTGGCAACCCCCACGGTCGATATTGGATACAACTTTGAGCATGCCCGGCCAAAGCGGCGGCAGAACATCGATTTCCTGTTTTTCGACGCCTCATTTGGCGATGAAGTGCTTCAGCGCCTGGGACGTGCTGGACGGGTTCTGGGCAAAGAGCAACAGGAGCAGGAGAGCATCGTGTATGCCGTCGTTGATCCTGTATGCCACGAACTCCTCCAGCAATATGACGGGGCCGAACTGGCTCGTACAGGGTTCAATAAAATAATCGAGGGACTGCCTGGCAAAAACGATCTTTCTATATACTTGCGCACCGGAGCTATTGCCGAACTGTATCGTCCTATTGTGCTGTTACAACAAGGCATGTCGGATGCCGGGCAGAGAGAGTTTCTCGAATTTCTCGTCGAACTTCAGGGACTCCTTTGCCCTGACAAAAGCGTGCCGGCGGATATGGGTAAGCTCCAGAGGCGTATTCGCGGCATAGTCTATGGCTACGAAGATCGGCGCAAATACTATCAGAGGCTTGACAGCATTCCCGCCGAAGCCTTTGAAAAGCTGCGCTCCGCGCTAAAAAACAAGCGGACACTGGGTCAGGCCAAAGAGCAATATCCGGAGTTTCAGACAGCCTTAGAGGTCTTCTGGCAGAGTATCAAAGAGCGATATCGGCAACGTGCTGGCCAGACGCTCAATGATATCATCGAATGGCTCTCTAGTGACCTGCGCCAGTACGCCATCGAGCGAGCGCGACTCAGCTTTCGCGAGAGTTTCCAGCCGCCACTGGCTCTCGTTTATGATCCAGATGAATTGCATTCGAGTAAAGAGGTCGCGACCTATAACGCCCTGCATTTTGTACGGAATTACCACCTCATCATATACCCATCTCTATCGGACTGGTGCAAGCAGCACCCTGGCCTTACCCAGGTAAATAGCCCGACGGACGATGTGGCCGCGTACTTCCGCCTGCTCAAACTGCGTGAGGAGCCTTTGCACCTTGCATTAACACTGGATGCCCGCCCCTGGAGGCAGGAAGAGTGGGAAGAGACTTTTGCCTATCGGGTAACGGCTCTTCACGGCCTGCGCATCATTCCGAGCAAAGATCACACCGGCCTTCCTCACGAAGTGCAGGCATTGTTTGCAGAGCAGTTCATTCCAGCCTTTGTCGCGCGCCAGGACAAGGGATGCCAAACCTATCCGAAACTCTACGACCTTCAGAAACGCGCCCGTTTCTATCCTCTCTCGCTTCGTGTGACCTTCAGTGGCTCTGGAGAACAGGATTATCTGGTGGTGCTCGGCAACATGGCCTTCCATGTCTACGCGGAACTGCCTCGCTGGGCGATGGTCCGCGATCTCGGCAAAACCTTACGTGAAGATGATTTACCCATCATTTGCTAAATCTGGAAAGGAGTGTTTTCTGAACTATGCAGTCACCATTGCAGCTCGCTCACCCATCCCGGCAGCTTCGTCAGGGAGAACTGTATGCGCTCCAACTTCGCTTGCATCCACAAGAGGCCGGGCAAGTCGCGGCCAATGCGGGTCCTCATATCCAGGCCGCTTTTCTTGACTTGGTTCGCCAACTCGATCCGGCTCTGGCAAAAGATCTGCACACACCGAATCAGCGGCGCCCATACACGCTTGGTATGCTTCAGGGTTTCAATACTCTCACGGTAGAGCAGCAGATAGCGGCACTGAACCATGGGGAAACGCTGACCGTTTCTCCTGGGCAGGTCTACTGGCTGCGGATGACCATGCTCGATGATACCGTCCTTGATACCTTTATGCGCGCGCTGCTCTGGAAAGCCCAGGGACTCATTTTTTGCATTGGGGAGACGCCGTTTGCGGTCAGCCGGATCGTCACCAGACCGGAAACACCCGGTCAAGGATCAGCCTGGGTTGCTTCTTCTTCCTTCACAGCGCTGCATCACCTGGCCGAGGCGCGCGCGTCCTATCACTTTGAGTTCCATTCGCCCACCGTGTTTAGTCTGGGTAATAGAACATGGGGCAAATACCTGCACCTGTTTCCAGAACCGGCCAACGTCTTTGAGAGCCTGGCCATGCAGTGGGAACAGTTTGCTCCACAGTCGCTGCGCCTGGCAGCAGATCAGCTGACGCCGCGCACCATCGGCCAGTGGTGCGCCGAAAACGTCGTCGCGTCGCGCTATACGCTGACCACCTGCCATCTGTCGGCCAGAAGATTCGGACAGGTCGGCTTTCAGGGAACCATCCTCTACGATGTGAAAGGAAAACGGCACGCACCAGAAGCCCGCTGGCTTTCGACCCTGGCCCGCTTCGCCTTTTTCAGCGGAGTCGGCTACAAAACAGCAATGGGGATGGGCCAGTCTCGCTGCCTCTCGCTCCCTCAAGCATGTACCCTGGAGGGGGATAGACAGGAGGGAAGCGAACCATGAAGCGGTCTGCTCCAGAATTTCTGCCGCTCTCGGCGCTCAATGCCCTGGAATATTGTCCCCGCCGCTTCTATTACGAATTCGTTCAGGGCGATATGCTAGAGAATGAATTTGTTCTGGCTGGTACACTGATCCACGAGCATATCGATGAGCCGGGCCTGCATCACACGCAAGCAGGAGACATACGCATCAACCGTCTCTATCTACAAAGTGAGCACCTGCATCTCTCTGGCTTTGCCGATCTGGTGGAAGAAGAGGACGGGCGCATGATCCCGGTAGAATATAAGCACGGGAAAGAGGGAAAATGGCTCAATGACCATATGCAACTCTGCGCCCAGGCCCTCTGCCTGGAGGAGCGCCTTCCCGGCCATCCCTCTCTCCCCTACGGTTCCATTTTCTACTTTGGCTCTCGCAAGCGAGTCCAGGTCCCTTTTACCCCTGAACTGCGTGCCAGAACCCGCGCGAGGATTGATGTCGCCATGGACCTGGCGACCAGCGATGCTGTACCTCCACCGCTGGAGGGAAAAATTGCGGCTCGCTGCCGTGATTGCAGCCTGCGCGCTCTTTGTCTCCCCGAAGAAGTCTTGCATTTGAACAAATCAGGAAGGAAGAAGTATGCCCACGCTGTACCTGACTGAAGACCGCGCTCTGGTCAGACGAGATACCGAAGACTGTCTATTAGTTCAGATTCCTGAACAGCGAGCGAAAGATGGAACGCTCGTCACCGCCGCGTGCAAAAAGCGTTTACCACTCATCAAGATAGAGCATGTCGTGGTGCTGGGCGAAGTCACCCTCACCGCCTCAGCGTTGCACATGCTGATGGAGAAACAGATTGAAATTCATTTCCTGAATCAGTACGGTCATTTCAAAGGGCGCCTCTCGCCAGCGCTCTCCAAAAATGCCCTGATACGCCTGGCTCAGCACCAGGCCCATCATAATCTGCCTCGGCGCTGCGAGTTAGCCAGGGGATTTGTCATTGGCAAGCTCTCCAATCAGCGTGTCCTTCTTCAGCGAGCCAAGCGCCGGCGAGAGGAGCCGCTTCTTGAGCAGGAAATAGCCCAGATTGCTGATATCATCCGTCGCCTCCAGGCGCTTACCTTCGCGGAGGAACATGCTCCTCAATTAACAACTGGCGATACCGGCATCGAGGGAACCTCGCTGGCGACCATCCTGGGACTGGAGGGAGCAGGAAGCGCCGCCTATTTTCGCTGTTTCGGGCATATGCTCAGCGAGCATGCCTCGTGGCAGTTCGCGGGACGAGTCAAACGCCCTCCCACCGATCCGGTCAATGCTCTGCTCAGCTACGGGTATGCCTTACTGACCACTCAAGTAAGCAGCGCCGTTCAGCTTGTGGGCTTTGATCCATTTGTCGGATACCTTCATAGCTCGGCCTATGGACGCCCGGCTCTTGCGCTTGATCTGATGGAAGAGTTCCGTCCCAGTGTTGTTGACGCGGTCGTTTTAAAACTGCTGAATAACCGGATGCTCACCCATGACGATTTCCACGTGGAGTTAGGAGCCTATCGCCTGAAAAAGGAGCCGCGGAAGCTCTTTCTGACCACGTTTGAGGAGCGCCTGAATGAGACGATCACCCATCCAATTTTTGGGTATAAGACCACCTATCGGCGATGTATCGAGCTACAGGCACGCCTGATTGCCAAGTACCTGACCAGGGAGATCGAGGCCTATCCGCCGCTAGTGATGCGTTAAAGTAGCGAGGAATAGCAACGCCAATGAATGAGACGACCTGTTATGTGATCGCCTACGATATTCCTGACGATGCAAGACGCTCACGCGTGCATAAAATTCTGTCTGGCTTTGGGACCTGGACCCAATACTCACTCTTTGAATGTTTCTTATCCAAAAAGGAACTGATTCTCTTAAAGGCCAAATTGGTCAAACATCTCAATGAGACGCAAGATAGTGTGCGCTTCTATCCGCTCTGTGCCAACTGTCTAGAAAACGTAGAAACAGTCGGTGGAAGCCCGCCAGCAGAAGAGACGCTCTTCCTCGTCTAAAGCCCATCTTTGCGGGAGGTGAGCGCTCTGACTATAGTGAGCAGGACATCGCGCGTGGCTCCTGAAGCCGCACCAGCAAAACATCGTCCCGTAATACGCAAATTGCACGCTCGAAAAAGACTCTTCCAAAAGAGGTTCCCGCAAAACCTGGCCTTTTTCAGCCTCGTATGCTATGCTAGAAGCACAGCGGTCAGAGAAGCTGGCAAGCCCGTTCTGGGATTAGAATGACACCAATATTTTCCTACACGCGTACTCTCAGCGACGTCAGAGAAGCTGGCAAGCCCGTTCTGGGATTAGAATTCCTCTCACCAATTTCCCAGCGGCTGATCGTACTTGCAGTCAGAGAAGCTGGCAAGCCCGTTCTGGGATTAGAATTTCAATAGTCACGCGATCATCATTGTGTGAACCAACGTCAGAGAAGCTGGCAAGCCCGTTCTGGGATTAGAATCACACGGTTCACTTCAGTCATAATCTGGTTTATCATGTCAGAGAAGCTGGCAAGCCCGTTCTGGGATTAGAATTATCGCCTATATTCACGTGTTGCCCTACCGATACGGTAGGGTCAGAGAAGCTGGCAAGCCCGTTCTGGGATTAGAATAACATATGCATTGGATCACGCTGGGAGTTGGCGTGCTGTCAGAGAAGCTGGCAAGCCCGTTCTGGGATTAGAATGTAGAGAGTCGCCGTTCACGGATAATAATTGCATCGTCAGAGAAGCTGGCAAGCCCGTTCTGGGATTAGAATTATTCGTACCCGGCCAGGACCGTTCCCTGGTCATCCACTAACGTCAGAGAAGCTGGCAAGCCCGTTCTGGGATTAGAATCTGATTAAATGAGATTTATCATAAAATATCTGTAGAGTCAGAGAAGCTGGCAAGCCCGTTCTGGGATTAGAATCGCTATATCCGTTGATATATCGTATATTGTTGGCTGTCAGAGAAGCTGGCAAGCCCGTTCTGGGATTAGAATTTTACCCTCGAACCAACCACCGACGACGAGTTTACGTCAGAGAAGCTGGCAAGCCCGTTCTGGGATTAGAATCGCAAGATTCATACTGGCGCGCTGGGCGTCCATACGTCAGAGAAGCTGGCAAGCCCGTTCTGGGATTAGAATGACCTGCTTGCCCCTCCGGTCTGGTTTCTTTGGGAAAGTCAGAGAAGCTGGCAAGCCCGTTCTGGGATTAGAATAATTTTTCTTCTTTGTTCGCTTGCTTCCTTTATTTCGTCAGAGAAGCTGGCAAGCCCGTTCTGGGATTAGAATACCACTTACACCGACGAGAAGCTCCACATGATCCCGTCAGAGAAGCTGGCAAGCCCGTTCTGGGATTAGAATATCCCGTGGGAACAATGATACTGAGAAAGACCTCTCCGTCAGAGAAGCTGGCAAGCCCGTTCTGGGATTAGAATGCTTGGCCGTGCGATTGCAGTCGTAACAATCCTGGTGTCAGAGAAGCTGGCAAGCCCGTTCTGGGATTAGAATTGTTCTGACGTTGGTTCGATACTGGTATGTTCAGGGCTGGTCAGAGAAGCTGGCAAGCCCGTTCTGGGATTAGAATATCAATCACCAGCACCAGGGCCGCGCCCGTCAGCTCGGTCAGAGAAGCTGGCAAGCCCGTTCTGGGATTAGAATCTCACATGCTCTTGCTTGCCTGTTTCAAGCAGGTGAGTCAGAGAAGCTGGCAAGCCCGTTCTGGGATTAGAATTCATTTGCATTGATCCGCACGCGCGCAAGGAAGACAGCGTCAGAGAAGCTGGCAAGCCCGTTCTGGGATTAGAATGCTGAGATTGGAAAAGCTGACTTGTTGGGGTTGGAGTCAGAGAAGCTGGCAAGCCCGTTCTGGGATTAGAATTCAGGGTCATTTCAGCCTGAACTACTCGCACAGGATGTCAGAGAAGCTGGCAAGCCCGTTCTGGGATTAGAATACCAGGTCGAGCAGGGAAGCAAGTATGGCAGCAAGGTCAGAGAAGCTGGCAAGCCCGTTCTGGGATTAGAATAACACTCTCCCAATGAATGCATCATAGATGGCCTGAAAGGTCAGAGAAGCTGGCAAGCCCGTTCTGGGATTAGAATGCCACGCTTTGCTGGTTCTTCGTGAAAAACGACACTGTTGGGAAACTTTTTTAAGCTGCAAAGTAAAGCCTCTGGAAAGCCGAGACGCGTGTGGGAGCGATTTCATCCTCATCGAGCCAGGCCACGACACGCACCACATTAATCCCAGCGGCAATCC
>Ga0209061_1001568_pt1 | contig 36401 bp, 57 predicted proteins | sample Coa_R1_10_FD_187157 | JGI IMG/M metagenome (GOLD analysis project Ga0209061, IMG submission 187157) | Surface soil microbial communities from Centralia Pennsylvania, which are recovering from an underground coalmine fire - Coalmine... | ecosystem: Environmental > Terrestrial > Soil >... | reverse complement strand
GACCCGCTCGAGCGACGCGACCCGATTACCGGCGATCTGCAGAAGCGGGCCCACTACGGTGTCGTCTATCAAGCCCTGAGCGCGTTTTTCGGCGGCCGCGCAACGGCACGACACTTGCTGGTCGCACCAGACGGCACCATCATCTCCGAGCGGGCGCTTTCCAAGATTCGCACCGGCGAACGCGGATGCGACTACGCAACCCGACAACTCGTCGCCGCCGGCGCACCTGCGCGCGCGCCGCACGAAGATCCCCGGGAATGGCTGGAGCGGGCGATCGCCGCACCGGGCTTCCGGAAGATCTGGCATCCCGGAAACTTTTGCTACGTGTTCGCGTGGGAGAAGGCCGTGCGGGCACGGCTGGCCACGCACCTTTCCGGCCCGGCATGCTATCCTCGAAAGGCCGCGGCATAGCTATCATGGGCCGTCCCGCATCGTCGCACAAATCCCCTGATGCTGTGAACCAGCGCATCGGCGCGGCGCGGAGGACCGAAGCCGCGCCTCGCTTGGGAGAAAGCGCTCGATGAACATAACATGCTCGACGAAAGACCTTGCGGCAGCGCTTTCTGCAACAGCTCGTATCGTCAACTCGCACACGACCATGTCCGTGTTGGCGAACATCCTCATCACCACGAACGACGACCAGGTTGCTTTTCGTGCCACCGACCTCGAGACGACGCTGGAAGTGCGGATCCCGGGAGAGGTTACGGAGCCCGGCAGCGCCCTCGTGCCGGCTAAAGCGGTCAGCAGCTACGCCGGCAATCTCCCAACCGGCATTGCCAAAGTCTCGACGCACGGCATGACCACCCGGATCGAGAGCGAGTTGTCGCAATGCGACTTCCACGGCCTCAACGCCGATGAATTCCCGCCTCTCCCGGACGCCAAAACCTCAAAGCTTTTGGGCGTTGCGACATCGACAGTCACGACCGGTGTGGATGCGGTCACGTTTTGCGCATCGCGCGAACCTTCACGCGGTCCCGTCCTCATGGGGACGCTCCTCGAAATCCGTAATGGCAAGCTTCGTATGGTGGCGACCAACGGTTACCGGCTGGCGCTCTGGTCGACGCCGGTCGACAGCGGCGCCGCAAACCGCTCCGTGATCGTGCCGACGCACGCGCTCACCGAAATGCGACGCAACCTCGGGGTTGCCGAGACAATCGAGCTAACGACCCTGGGAACATCCGACGTGCAGCTGCGCGCCCAAGCGGGGCAGACAGTGCTCGTGACGCGTCTCGTCGACGGGAGCTATCCGAACTTCCAGCAAGTCATCCCCAGCGCGTACGACGCAACCGTGACCGTGGGCACCGCTCCGCTCGTTGGTGCGCTGCACCGCCTCGGCGTCGTCGCGACCGATCTTGCGAACACCGTTCGTATCGACATTCAACAGGATCGCCTGGTTTTGACGGCCTCGTCGGATGCGGTTGGATCCGCGAGAGAAGAAGTCTTTTGTGAAACGAGCGGCGAGCCGCCGAAAATGGCACTCAACGCTCGCTACTTCGCGGAGATGCTCTCGCACATCGACTCACCGCAAATCACCATCTCCCTTGGAAGTCGCCTCTCTCCGGTGAAAATCGTCCCAACGACACCGCGCGACAATGAAGAGCGCGTTTACGTGCTCATGCCGGTGCGTGACCATGAGTGATCGCCTCTGCCGCTGCGGCGTCGCGATTATCGCAGACGACTCGCCGGGCGTGCTTCATCATCTCGCCAACGGCGATGACCCTAACAACGCAAGCGACATCGACTTCGACCTCGATCGGGACCACGCTCCGGTTCCCGACGACGAGGACGCTTAGCCCACCTCGCCCATTTCGAGAGTACGCTCATGACTATCATCGGTTTGCAGAACGACCGCCGGTTTCACTATGCCGACGACAACGATCCCGCCTACGTCGTCATCTATCGCCAGCGCGGCGACGGTGACGCGGAATGGGTTGCGATGTTCAACACGATGTTCCCCGATGCGCGAAAAGAAGCGTACGCCTTCGCGCAACGCCTCGAAACGGCACCGCACTTCGAAGAAATTCTGATCCTTGAGGCCGACCGGTCTGACTGGCCGGACGTCTTCGAAGGCGGCATCGAGGCTATCGAGACGTCATCGCACCTCCCTGTCGCCGTATAAGGCACACGATGCACCAGACGCTCACGCAATCGCTTTTTACCAGCGACGATGCACCGATCGGCACGTCAGCCGAACTCGGGCAATTCTTCACCCCGCCTTGGGCAGCGGAGATGCTGTTACGGCAGTATTTCGGCGACCTGAGCGAAGGCGACGTCGTTCTCGAACCTATGGCCGGGACTGGCGCCTGGTTGCGCGCGCTCGAATCTCTCAACGACCGTATCCCAGCTCTCGGAGTCGAAATCGACCCCGCTGTCGCTGCCATCGCGCGACAACATACGAAACATCCCATTATCACCGGAGATTTCTTCGCCGTTCCGCTCGACATCCGGCCGACCGTTGCGATCGGCAATCCCAATTTCGTTTCTCGTGCGATCGATGCGCTGCTTGCAAAAATCCACGCCCTCTTGCCAGATGATGGCAAAGGACGCTGCGGATTCATTCTTCCCGCCCACTACTTCAGCTTGCCCGAACGCGTACTGACACTGCAAAAGAACTGGTCGTTCAAAGCCGACCACATTCCGCGCTACCTCTATCCGCGTATCTCGTTCGCACTCACGTTCGCCGTCTTCATGAAAGACTATCGACGCCGGCTGATCGGCTTCTCTCTTTATACCGAACTGGAAGCACTCAAATCGCTGCGACCCGAGTTCGAGCGCATCGCGTCGACAAGCCATAAGCCGTGGGCACGCGAGATGGCGCGCCTCGCGCTCGAGCAACTCGGGGGGACCGCGCCACTCGAACGGATCTACGCGCACGTCGAGCGCCTGGGTGTCCCCACCAAGAACCCATTCTGGCGCGATCGCTTGCGCGAAACGCTCGGACGGCATTACCACCGCGTCGCCGAAGGCGTCTTCAGCCTCTCGCCGGTCGCCGCCTAATTTAAGCAACGTCATGAATCATGAGACCACAGCGCAACTCGCGCTCGAAGCCTGGGATATCTCCACGCGCTACTATCAGCCTCTGCCGCGTCAGCAGCGCGACGTTGCGCTGGAACACGATCGCCTCGAAGAGATTGTGGAGCTGATTCAGCACCAAACGGAGGCGCTGCCTTTAGCGCCTGGCTATATGTTTGGATTACCGGAGGCGGACGGATTCGGTGCGTACCTGTACTGCGGGCACGACGAGCGCGGCGTCAAGATTGCCGTCAGTCCGACAGAATCATACAATCCGCTTGCACACGCAATCGGCGACGACGGCTATATGTCCTATGAGGATTTTCGCCGGTACGCAAATATCGATCTTCGCCCCAAATCGTTCGTCAAACTTCTGAAAAAAGCCCCAAAGACACCACCGGCTGCTGCGCCGACCGAGGTGAGCGAAGTATGGCCGTTTCTCGGCGACGAGGCGAAGGCGGTACTCCATCTGGTCTTTGGTGCACAGCGTAGATAGATCGATAGTCCTCAGACCGGGCGTCCTGCTGTGCGAGACGCCCGGTCTTTCATTTCGCGCACTTGTGCGACGTCCGTAGACGACGACATCCACCATGAAAACACTTCTTTGCCAGTCCATCTGTATCGTTCTCGGAACGATCTGGTGGCCTCCTCAGGCCACGTGCGTCGTTCGCATTCCCATGACGACTGGAGACATCGACGCAGCGCGTGAGCCCGACGGCAGCATTTCGCGCGAAAGCCTCGGCAGGTGGCTGCGACGCCGTACCGGCGACTTCTCCACAATCATCGATTTCTCGGCCTCTATCGAGGACGGCGGAGAGACGCGCGACATCGCCTGGGCGTGCGATGAACACGCTCACCTGTCCTAAGGGAGCACCACCATGAATACACTCGTCAAGTACCTCTACCGCGACGCCTCGAACTACAAGACGACCGACCACGTCATCTTTCGAGGAACGCTTACACAGCAACAGATCTCGGACATCATGGCGCATTGCGACGAGAGGCAATATTTTATCCCAGGACAAGTCGGCATGCAGGACTTGCAGTCGCGCCTCGGTGGACTGAACGACGACGACCATGCGTGGCATACACTGACGGAAATCGCGGAAACCGACCGGTGCCCGACGGAGGAGCGAAGCGCTGAGGCGTTTTATCGCGAGTTTATGGCGACGGTGTGGGATGACGCCTATTTCGCCGGCATGGTTCTTAGTCTGCTGCCGAGCGCACCTGAGGATCCTACCAAAAACACGGTTGTGACCATCACGGTCCAGTTCGATCGCAATATTGAAGAGAGCGTCCACCATGCCGTAAAGGCGCTCGAATCCATTGCCGCTGACGCGCTCGCGAATAGGGGCTTCTGTGGCCTGACGACCACCCATGAAAGCGCCGTCGTGAAGGTTTCCGTGCGCCGCTACGAAGACGCGACGGCGCACTCGTAAGGTCCGTTACCATGCTCGTCCACGACCGCATCGAACAACTCGCGACCCCGGAACAAGTCAAAAACGCCGGATTCATGCGCAATCCGGTCTACGCACGCGTCCGAATTTACGAACATGACGGCAAGCGCATCGCGCTGGTCACCGAGCTCGACAACAACCCAGGGCCAAGCGTCACCAATGCCGCCGAGATCGTCTATGAAACCGTGACTGCACGGCATCGTCCCGATCTCCTCCTCGAGCACTATCCCGATGATAACGAGTACGACCTGGTCTGTACCGCCGGCGAGGTTTCGTGGAAGCGATGTACCACCCAAGAATTCATCGAGATCATCGGCGAACGACCGAAACCTCACACATCAACCGACGAGCCCGCATGGCTCCAACTTGCCGGCACACCACACCCGCCGACGGCCGAAGAGCGCCGTGACGCCGAGCTCGCCGAGATCGAGGAGCGCATCCACGATCGCGCCATCCAGGAGCTCGCTGCATCATTTCGCAGCACCGAAAAGGAATACCGCGGCATCTTCGACGATCGCGGACGCCCGCAAATCGTCGTCGTCGACCAGAACGGCGGACGGCTTCTGCGCCACCACGTGCGCCACTCTCCGATGGGCCTTTTCTGGGGCTATTCAGGCTCCGGACCAGCGGAAGCGGCGCGATGCATCCTCGCGGATGCTCTCGGCCTCGAACCGCTCGGCGACAAGACTCCGCCGCCATTTCCGTTCAACACAACCAGTATTCCGGAAATCGACCGCATCTATCAAGCTTTCAAGGACAACGTCATCGCGCGTCTTCCAAAAGACAAGGAGTGGACGCTTCCGCTTACGCGCGTGCAAGCGTTTCTCGAGGATCACCCGCCTCGTCGGGTATGCCCAATCCACCGTGAACCGGAAGATCATCTTCACGAGTGCGAGTCCTGTACCGAGGAACGCATTGCGGAAGCTGAAGGACAGGACTAATGCGCGTCCACTTTGATATCTGGAAAACCGAACGCGAGCGGGCCGAAATCCTCCCCTGCGGGCTGCGCGTTCTCCGCGTTGACCAACCGGCAATCCGGGCCTTACTCTGGCGTCCACGTGCAGAGAAACCGTACGCGCACTGTCGATTCACCACCATCGATCGACGCGACGCCTTTATCGCCGAACAGATTCGGCGCTTCGAAGCCCATGAAGCGCAAAAGCGCGAACGGCGCCGGACGCCGGACGATGCAGATCTGTCGCAGTGTAGCGTCGGGTCCGTGTTTTCCTACTCGTGGGGATACGATCAAACAAATGTGGAATTCTGGCAAGTAATCGCGCGTAGTGGCGCGACGGCACGCTTGCGTCAGATTGCAGCTGAGACGGTGCAGGGTTCTGAGCGAGGGATGACCGAGCACGTCCGCCCGCGGCCGGATGCGTTCCTGGAGCCGAAATGCGGCGTGATGATCACGAACGAATACGGCACGAACCGCTGCCAGCGGTCGAGCCGTCATGCGTGCCACTTTGAAGACTGCGGCGCGTTCGAGCATCGTTACGAGCCCGGCGAGCCGGAAGTCCTCACCAAGCGGATCCGTTTCAGCAATGGCCGGCCGACGTTCTCCATGCCGCACGGAATCCTGACGCCGGTTACCGTGCATCGCTTTGCGAATGCGGCACCCCTGGTGGTAGACTCTCTGTACACGTCGAGCGACCATTGAGCGGACGAGAAGGGGGCAATGACGTGACCTATACGCTCCAGGCCGAAATCACGACCCTTGACCTCCAATCGGTTGAGGATTGTGCGAAAGTGTTTGTCCGCGCGCTCTGTATAGTCGGGTGCATTGAAGGCTTCGAATGGCCAAACTCTGACCACAGAGATAAGTATGCATCGAGAGCGAACAAGGCGATCCGTTGGGCGTTTGATTACCCTGAGGCGGTCATACGTGACGACCTTGTCGATTTTCTCAACGCGCTGTGCTGGCAAGTGTCTGTGAACGGATACAGCGCCGTTGAGGATATTATCGGCTATTCCCGCGATGGCGTCCTTCTTGCTATCAGTCAAAAGTGGATCGATGCGCGGACCGCGATTATTGTAAAAGACGAACCTGGCTATACGAGCGACGACGTCGTTGCTGACCCTGGGTTTTTCCGAGAATTTGAGTCAACAATCAACGCAACGCTTGCCGTGCACAACCTCGGTCCATTAACGTCTGAACAATCCCGAACGTGCGATGCGTGGTTTGAGAATAATCCAAAGATCACGCTTTCGCGCTTGGTCAGGATTCTTCGCGATACCGAAATCGCGTCCCAACCCGAGGTAGCCACAGAACGATGACCAGCATGACACACGCACGCTACCTCATCAGCGAGGGCTGGGGCCATATTTTCAGCGACGGTGTCGAGCGCATCACGCGCTGGGCGTACGATCGTGTCGAAGAGCGGCTGATCGCGCTCGAAATCCAGCGAACCGCCGGCTTTGCGCCCGCCTCCGCAGAGGCGTACGCCGACGTGCAGGAGAGCGTCCGGCAGAACCTCGATCTCAATGGCATCGACACCGATATGGCGAGCTATTTCGATATCGCTGCGCTCCCGAACTGGGCGTTCGCCTCGCAAGTACCTAAATGGCGCTGACGCTGCGGCTTTGGCATCCGCCCGGGAAGAAGACGGCCTTCGTCTATGTGAACGGCCTCGACGATCTCCCGAAGAGCACGCGCGTCTTCTTGCAATCACGATCCGGACACATCTCCGTCACCTTTCAGGGCGAGAGCGGCGTGCACACCCAGGCCTCCGTTCTGTCCGCGATCGCTGAGCTCGTTGGCGAAGGTCCGCTCACGTGGTCCGCGATCTGCGCGGCCGCGAGCCTCTCCGAACCGCCTCCGGGTCCGCGCACGCGCGTGCAGCGCGGCGTCCGGATCCTTGCTTTTCCGCCGTCGCAGGCTGAGTTCGAGCATCTCGATGCGGACATGAAGTCGAACCCTATCCCCGAGCCAACGCATCTGCTCGTTGACCACCGCGAACCGCCGGCGCTCGTCGAGCTACTGCGCGGCGTGCGCAATCTCGTCGTCGACGTGCAGCAGCTCGAGGTCGCCGACTACGTCGTCGACGGCGTGCTGGCGATCGAACGCAAAGAGGCACGCATAGACCTCATCAACTCCGTCGAAGACGGCCGTCTTTTCCGGCAAGCGGCTGCGCTGACGCAAAACTTCGCACACGCGGTCATCTTGATTGAGGGCGACCCCTAGGAACAATCTCGTATGCCGATCACGAGCGTCGACGGCACGCTCTCGTATCTTGCCGTCATCCGCGGCATTCCGATCATCACTTCGAAGTCGCTCGCGCACTCGGCGAAGCTGATCGCAAAGCTCGTGCGCCATGCAGTTCATGGCCTTGGCTACCCAGACCCGGGCTTGAGCGCGCGCAATGCTCCGCAAGATCCCGCCCTCGCCGGCATTCATCTCCTCACGTCGATTCCCGGCGTGTCCGCGACGATTGCCAAGCGCCTTATCGAGCGCTTCGGCTCCGTCGCCGGCACGGCCGCTGCGGCAGAAGCCGACTTGCGCGCAATCGCAGGGATAGGTCCCGCGACCGCAGCGTCTATTCGGGTGACGCTCAACGGTGCCAGCATCGCGACTCCGTCGTAGTCCGTTGCATCGACAAACCTAACGAATGTCGCCAAAGTCTGTTATTCTACGGGGCGGAGGTCATTATGATTCGAACAATCATTCTCTTCGCCACGATGATTCTTGGACTTGGTGGCGTTGCCGCCAGCGTCTCGCTTGCACAAACCGAGCAAAATATCGTCGGGGCCATGAGCACTATGGCAGATCATGGCGCGCAGCTGACGACCTACACGCTCACCGGCTGCTTGGCCTTGCCGGCGGGACACAAGGCCGGAGACAAGCATCCTCGTAAGCCGGAGTGCGTGGTAACGGACGCAGCGCGCAAAGCGGCGGCTGACGAATTCACCACGTCTGTGGTCGCGATCGAGCGCCTTATGGGCTCGCAAGCACAACGCTCGATCGTAGCCATCACGTTCTGGGCGTTATCCTTTATCGGCTTCATACTGTACAGCTATCTTGTCGGCCGAGATCGTGAGCCAACACCTGCAACCATCGGGACACCGGCCGCCGCACGCTAAAGCGGCCGGAAATTACGGGATGCGTTGCGTGACGTCCGTTGCCCAGAGAGGGAACGTCGCGCGTCCTCTCTTCCCCGTTATATCAGGATAGGCACATGCGCGCTCTGCGACTCTTCTCTGGCTATACGATCGACGCCAGTCACTCGAAAGACCTCGACGACGCTTTTCTCGTCTTGGGCAGTCATAGAGATGGGTGGCTGGTCGAGATCGCGATCGCGAACGTCGCCGATACCGTAGCTGCTGGCAGCCAACAGGATTGCTGGGCGCGCCGCGTTGGGGCAACGACCTATCGCGGGAAGCGCGTGGTGCAGCAGATGCTCGATGCAGATCTCGTCTGGGGCCTTTCGCTCCAACCGCATCGGGACGTCCCCTGTGTCCTCTTTCGCATCGAGCTTGAGCCAACGCATCTCGCGGTTCGTTCGTTTTCCGTCGAGCGGCGGATGTTCCAAAGCGCCGGACGGCTGACGTACACGGATATTCCGTATCTCCTGCGGGAAGTCGACCATCCCGCATATCAGCATCTTCATACCGCGTATGCGCTCGCTGACCGCATCTTTCACACACGTCTTGCGGGCGGCGCGTTTCTTGAAGTCGATCCCGACTCTCGAATGCAGACCGCCGATCATCCCGGCGAGCGTATCGTCAGCGAGTTGATGATTCTCACCAACACCGCTGCCGCGCGCTACTTGCGCGAAAGCTATGGCCGCGGAGTATTCCGCAACCACCTCGTCCCTGACGTCGCCATGGCGCAGATGCGTAAAGCGCTTACCGCTGGCGATCTCCGAAAGGTGGCGACGATCCGGCGACAGCACGCCTACCATCTTCCGCGCGCGATCTATGCGGCGACTTGCGACGGGCATACGGGGTTGGGCGTCGACGCCTATACGCACGCGACCAGCCCGCTGCGCCGCTATGCGGATCTCGTCAATCAGCGCATCTTGCTGGATGGCACGGTCCCGGATGATCTTGAGGACATCTGCGACGACATCACGCAGGCGATGCTCGACTACGAGGTCGAGCGTAAGGACTTCTACAAACAACGTGAATCGAACCGTATCAATAGCCGACTGGAACGCATGGATCTGACGACCGTTGAACCGAAAGTGTGGGATCGACTCTTCCGCGACGCGCTGGGAAGCGATGCGCTGACGCCGGAGCTCCTCGCCGCGGCTCGAGCACGTGTGGAAGCGGGAACGTTTACGCCGACAGACCTTGCGCGCATGCTGCGCTACGCACACGGCGACGGCACGATGCAAGAAGACTTACGATATCTTGCCGCGATCGCGATTATCCGGCGGCCTCGTCTCGGAAATGCCGCGTGGAATGAGGCGGCGCAAAAGTACCAGTTCCCGCAGCCGAAGGTTCGCTTGGACATCTGTGCTGAGGGCGGGTTTATCGCAACGGCGACGCTTGGATTGCTTGGCACCGACTATCAGCAGTCCGCAACTGCACCGCGATCGACCTTGGCGCGCCTGCTCGCGATTGCGAAAGCGACCGTTGCCTTCCTCGGCGGCAATCCCGACAGCGTTACGTTGGATGAGTCCGAGCTCGACGACGATCCGAAGACGCTGCTCTATAGTTTGTGTGCGCAACAAGGATGGCCACGACCACAGTTCACGATCGAACGGACCGGCCCGGACCACTTCCCCCAGTTTCTCGCCGAGGTCTCGCTGACGATCGATGGGACTGCCTACACGGCGTGCACCACGGAACCGACTACCGTGCAACGCGAGGCAGAGCGGAACGCCGCCAAAGCGCTGATGCCGAAGCTGCCGGCCATCGCGAAGAGCCACGTCCATCGAGGAAAGGCAATCAGCATCCTCAACTCGATCGGACAACGGACGAAAGTCGCGCCGCCGGACTATCTCTATGCGGAAACGGATGGTGGCTTCAGCTGCACCTGCCGCTTCAAGGGACTCGAGGCAACGGCGATCGAGCGGAATAAGCGCCTGGCCAAAGACGCTGCCGCGGAGCAGTTGCTCCATATCCTCGTCGAGCAGACCTCGCAAATCGCCTAGGCGCGAGCATACGCCGTTTGCAACGCTGCAGCGCGCGTAGTGCTATAGTGATGGCGATCTGAGGCAGACCGTGCCGCGCCTCGCTGGTGAGGAAGGCGCGGCACAAAAGCTGCAGACCATTGCATCGCATACGCGAGGATACAAGACTGATGAAAGTGATTTGCAATACCGACGATATCGCACGTGCGGTCGGAACCGTAAGCAAAGTCGTTAACCCCCATATCGCCGTGCCGGTTCTGGCGAATCTCCTCTTGACCGCAGAAGAAGGCCGTGTGCGCGTGCGCGCGACGGATCTGGAAATTACGATGCAAAACCAGTTCGATGCCGAGGTCCAGGAATCGGGATCGGTGACCGTGCCCGCAAAGCTGTTCACGTCGTATCTCAGCAATTCGCCGAAGGGGCCGGTGCTGATCGAAGCCGACGACAAGAAGGCGACCGTCAAAATCCAACGAGCGGTCTGCGACTTCAACACGCTTCCGGCGGCCGAATTTCCGCCGCTGCCGACAGAGCAGCACAACGAGAGCTTCACAATGCCTGGTGCATCGCTGCGCCGCCTCCTCGAACAAACAATCTTCGCCGCCTCCACCGAGGAGAGCCGCGGCGCCGTCCTGTGCGGAACACTTGTCGAGGTCGAGGGCAAGACGCTGCGTGCAGTCGCGACCGACGGCTATCGCTTGGCGGTCTCGCAGCTTACGCTCGAGTCGGAGCGTTCGGATCGCCTTCGCTTCATCGTACCGAGTCGCGCGCTTTCCGAAGCGTCGCGCAACGTCGACTCCGGCAAAGCCGTCACGATCACCACGCTGGGCAAGAGCCGCAACCAGCTCTCGATTCAGTCAGACGACCTTGTCATCACGACGCGGCTGGTCGACGGACAATATCCGAACTACGAGCAGATCATCCCGAAGACGGATCCCGCGACAACCGTGTCGGCAAGTACCGCCGACGTCGTTGCAGCCCTCAAGCGCGCCGAACTCATGACCGCCGATCGCGCCAACCAGGTGCGCCTCGAGATCGGGGGCGGCAAGCTCAAGATCACCGCGACCTCGGATATCACCGGGAACGCCCTGGAAGAAATCGACGTCGAACACAAGGGCGACGATCTCCAAATCTCCTTCAACGCGCGCTTTCTGCGCGACATCCTGGACCACATCGACGACGCGCAAACGCTAATGCACTTCGGTGGTCCGGTTGCGCCGACGGTGATGATGCCGGCCGGCACGCAGGAGCAGCGCTACCTGATCATGCCGCTGCGGGCCTAGCCATGCTGCCCAAAGAGGTTTCCGATCGTGAGGTCGCGCGCGCGCTGTCCGTCGTCTATCAGGCGATCGCCGAGCGTAAGCCGGACGACCGCGTGTACGCCCATGCCGACGCGCTGCGCGACGATTTGCTCGACGTCGACGATATCGAGCCGCTCCTCGAATCGCAGGCGCCGTAGCTCGCATGGCATGTCACTCGTGCCAGGGCGCGAAGCAATTCGAGATCCGGGGTATTCTTGTTTTCTGTGGGTGGTGCGCGCCTCTGGCGCCGGACGTCCACGAGAACGAGAGCGCGATCGCTGAAGCAACGCCAAAAGCGCAAGCCGACGCTGATATCCCTACGCCAGGGTCGTCCGCCTAAATTATGTCGGTTGATATTCATCTAACACGCGGGCGCACGGGCGACCGGTTCGTTCTCACACTCCATGAGGACGGCAGTTCAAGTCTCTATGACACGCGCATGGATCAGCGCGTTTCCGGCATCCACGATCTATCCGCCGATGCCGTTACCGCCTTACGGGAACACATCTCCATTAACGGCGCAGAAAGCATGGCCGAGGGAGACATTCCTCCCGAGCTGCGGTCTGCGGTTGATTCGCGTTCACGCTCTTACTGGAATTGCATACCCAAGAGGGTTTCGCGCATCCCGTCATCGAGATCCAGCCGGCGACGGATATCGCGGGTGCCATGCTTGAATCTGCGCCGGACGAAATCACGGACATTGCCAAGTACCTCCTGGGCCTCTTTGGACCCACGGACTACACCTATGAAGACGACGGCGACTATATGGGGAGAACGACGGGAATCTGGGTGGCGTCGACGCTCTACCGATACCCTGATCTGTCCGTCCACCTGACCGTCCGCGAACGCGTGACCGCGCGCGCGGAGCTCATGGCGCTCGTGGCCGCCGCCGGCGGTGACCCCTCGCGCATCGCAGAGCGCTTCCCCGACCATCTGCGTCCCGTTGAGGCGACGCAAACGTAGCAAGACAAAAAATCTTCGGTCGTATCCTACCGTCGGCTGGGGTTGACATGCTTGGATGAAGGTGTCCCCTACCACGGAGATACCGACCTGATGCCAAAGGCCCCCGCCCTCGCCCTCAAAGACACTCCCCCGATCTCCGGCGACGATGCCGGTTCTCTAAATGCGTACTTCGCAGAAGTCCGCCGCACGCCGCTCCTCACCAAAGATGAGGAGCTGCGACTTGGCCGCGCGGTGTTGGCCGCACAGCGCGAACAACGCAAAGGCGCTCGCGCCCGCCAAGCGGTGCTCGATGCAGGGGAGAGCGCAAAACGGAAGCTCGTCGAGAGCAACCTGCGCCTCGTGGTGTCGGTCGCCCGGCGGTACCGCAATAGCCAATTCTCGCTCCTCGACCGCATCCAGGAGGGGAACCTTGGCCTCATGCGTGCCGCCGAGAAGTACGATTATCGCAAGGGTTACCGGTTCTCGACGTACGCGGTGTGGTGGATCCGTCAGTCGATCACGCGCGGCATGCATGAGAAGGAACGCATGATCCGGCTGCCGGCGCACACCTCCGAGCGGCTTTCCACCGTCATGCGCGCCACGAACCGGCTGTGCGCTGAACTCGACCGCGAACCGACGATCGCCGAAGTCGCGAAGGCGGCCAAAATGACCGAAGGCGAAGTCGAAGCGCTGCTGGAGGCTTCGATCGAGGTGACGTCGCTCGACACTCCGATCGGCATGGACAGAAAACCGCTGGGCGACTTTTTGCCTGACGACGATGCGCTGTCTCCGGAAGAATTCGGGGAGCGCGCGGATACGGCGCGCCGCGTCGCGGAGGCGTTGGCGACGCTGCGCGATCGTGAACGTGAGGTCCTCGCCTTGCGCTTCGGCTTCGATGGCGGCGGTCCACGCTGGCTCAGCGAGATCGCCGACGCCATGGGTATCAGCCGCGAACGCGCTCGCCAAATCGAAACCGCCGCGCTCAAGCGGCTGCGCGAGCGTCATGCGCACCTCATGGAGTACTGGAAAGCATCCTAATGCGATGAAGAACACGCGATTTGGTGGAGAGGATCCCGGCAAGTTAATTTTCCTGTTGACTTCCGAGACCCGCCAAAACTTCTTCCACCTCAAAGCTCGTCCGTATCGCCTCCGCGGGGAAACTCCGGAGGCGATTCCATGGCAATATCCCTACGGTCGCATCGAGCGTCTGGCGTGTTTTTTGATTACCTCACAGAACGACAGCGATCACGCACGCGAGGGCCGGTCGATGTACGCGGTGCGATACTGCTACGACGACGTACACGACCTGCATTACGACCAAGCCAAAGCAATGGCGACCACGCTGCGTTACATCAATGCTCGCATCCAGCTCACCGGTTACGAAACGTTCGGCGAGCTCGTGACTGCCGTCGGTGCAGTGCTGCGCGTGCATGCCTACGCCACCTGGCAGCGCGAGCCCGATTTCGGCGTTAGCGGTAGCGCCCTCCTCATGAACGCCGATGGCGCGCGCGCATGGTGTTATCACCAAGAATCCGCGTACATTACCAAATGCGGCGGTACGCCCCGCGGCGTGCCGGCAACCGTCTTGCAAGGAGCGTCCTCGTGAGCCTTCCGATGCCCGCTCACCTCGCCGTACTGAAGCTGACGCTGGACGCGATCGGCGGCAATGCCGACGCCGACCAGAAGATCTACCTCGCCAAATATGCCGGCGTGGATCTCGGCTACGGCTTCGGCTGGTTCGGCAAACACGTGCGCAGCATGGCGTTGGGCGCCGATCTGAGCGTCCTCGACGAAGAACACAGCCTCGGCCACGAGGTGCTGCAGACACTGACGCCCGCGCAATACCAGCGCCTGGCGATCGTTACCAAGGTACAGACGCCACCGCCGTGGGCCTCGACCGTCACCGCGGAATGGCCCAACGTCCTCGTCACCATCCACTTCCTCTCGCGAACGTACGCTGCGAAGCCGGACCGCACGGAAGACGTGCTCGAGCGCCACTATCCCGCGTATCTGCCCCTCGTCGGACCGACGCGCGAGTTGCTCGAACGGACATTCCTTACCGTACCGGCATAGGCCAAAACCTTTGCGTTGTGCGCGGACGGTGGTACGATGGCCGCGCACGATGAGGAGTCTTCACCAAACCCGTACGCCGAAAGCACGCACGTGCACGTCGAGCATCACCGTCGAACTCGCACGCAATGTGACGACCCAAGTCCATTGCAAGCGAGCTGCCGATCATCGCCAACCGCATAGCGACGGCGCCGTCTTCTGGACGATCCGTGACGTGCGCATCACGCGCCGTAAACTGGCGCGAGCCGGGTAGCCGGACCGCCATGCTCAAGCTGCAGCGTCGCCGGCGCTCTCGGTCGCACCTCGCGACGACAACCATACCGTACAAGGACCCGAAGGTCGATGTTCGGATCGACCGCCTCCTGCTCACCCGCGATCAGGACGGCGTTATCGCAATCGTCGACCTCGTCGTGGCCAAAGCGGCGAAAATCATGCATTGCCGCTACTCCGGCGGGAGAACGCTGCAGCCCGGAGTGCTTGTCGTCAACGGCGAGGTCGTCGCGCGCGCAGAGATGAGCCCACGCTTTGCACGCCGTGTCACCGAGATGATCTGCGCAAAGCTGCAGGCGTACGACGGGTTCTCGGCACGCACGACGCAGACGCAATCCGTCGTCCGCCGCACGAAAGCGGTAACCGCGCGCTCGCGCAAGACCGCAAGCTAATTCGACCTGTACGCTAAGGACGCACGCCGCGCGTCGCCGGTAACCCACCAAGGAGCCGTTATGAATCGGGCGCTACCCATCGACCTCGAAGATCCGCGCGTCGCGTTCGCCGAAGCGTTGCAATCGCTGCTGCGCACGCACGCACCATACGCCGCATATAACCCGCAAGGTTACGGCCTGCTCGCGATTCGCACGACGATCGGCCTGAAACATCGCGATGGTCACGCGCTGCGCGCCTTCAAGGAGCGAACGGGCCTAGAGCCGGCGGGCGGAAATGGCTGGTCGCATCCCGCGCAGCGACAGCTGTATTATCTCTACGAGCGCGCGCGATTAGAGCAACTCGTCACCGACGTCGTGCGGTGGCAGCCGCGCTCTCCCGGATACCGGCTCATCGAAGCGCACACCGAGCTGACGACCGTCGGACGGATCCGCAAGGATGTGAGCGACCCCGAAACATCCGATCGACCACTCCATCTGTGCTATCACGATGCACCCGGCGCTGATGCGAGTATCGACGCGCTACTCGCGTCCATCGGCGCAACGACGCTGTATTGCGGTGAGGTGCAAACGCTACGTTACCGTACGGTCACCGCCGATCGGACCCACGCGGCCTTCATCGCGGGACATCCCCTCGTGCGCGAGCTCGACGTCGAATCGGTGCTCGTGCTCGCAGAGGCCTCGCCATTTCGCCGCGGCGGCTCGGCTTCTGCGGAAGCCGCCGCGTCATAACATCGTTTTTTTGAACGCGGGTAGCGACCACACCTCAATCGTACGCCATCATGATGCGAAAGTGATTGGTTCCATGTCATTGCACGACGAAACGGCAACCGCAACCGACTCGCACACGCGTGATCCGATAACGCTGCGCGTCGTCGAGGCACACGCCGAGGAGAACGATGGACGGTATCGCGTCCTGGTCGAAGCGGCTAGTGGCGAACGGTCGACCGTTATTATGTCGGAAGCGATCCTTGACGCTGCGCGTCGGAACAACAACACGCTCGTCGTAAAACCGTCAAGCGAGGCATTTCGCGAACAACGGCCACACCCTCGACGCTCCCGACGGCATAGCCATCATCGTCTGTGCACCCGGTGCCGGATGGTGAACACCCACACGAAGGACTGCGATGCGCTTGACGCCTTTATGGTCGACCTGCCGCGCCGCGCACGTGCTCCGCATGCCGATGCTCCTAACGCCGCCTGGGTCGCGTTCTTTCGCTCCTACCCCGACGTCATGGCGGCCGTCCTCAATCTTCCGGCGACGCGTCCCCTCGCCGGCGCAGCGTAGAAACGAGCCTTACATGAAACTCATGGTGCATCTCGTGGTCGGTGACGATCGCGGTGAAGAACGCTTCGATTCCGTGCTCGAAGCGGAACATCCGACCAAGACGGACGCCGACTTTCAGACTGAGTGGCTTGCTGCGCGAAAGCGCATCCAAGAAACATCGCAGGACGGTCACGACTCAGACGACGTGATCAACGAGATGGTCACACAGTTCGGGTGGACGATCACCCGGCCGAACGCAAACCTCGTCACCGTCTACGACTAACGATGCAGCAGAAGGGGACCGAGACGCCGTCCCGCCCTGACCCGCTTGCGCTGATTAACGCGCTCAAAGAGAGTCAGACCGCAACGATGGTTGACGTACATCGCGCCATACCGGAGATCGTCGCGGCGATCGAAGGCGAACGACTGCTGGCTGAAATGCACCGGCACGTCGCCTGGGATGACGGCTTCGCCAACGCCGAGACGTATAAAAATGACTTCGCCGAGGGCCGACAATACGAAGCGCGTCGCCGGCAGCGACACGATGCAGAAATCTCGGCTCTCCTGCGCGAAGCTCGCAATTCCATCACAGGGTCGCAAACGGATACGTCTACGGCAATGACGCTGATTGATGCCGCGCTGCGGCTTCTGCAGCGAGACTTCGATCCGCACACCGTTCCGGTTGCCGGAGACCCGGTCCAGATGCTCACGGCATACGTCCGCCATTTTGGCGGACATGCGTGGGTTCCGGGCGATCCCGGCAAGGTCGGTGGCCCGACCGGCTATTCAAGTCTCGACGAACTCCTCGAGGCCATGAAGGCGCACGCCTTCGCGCAAGATGACCGCATCGCACGCGCGCTCGTGCAGCTGACCGTACTATTCGATTTCCTCACACGCTCTGAGGGTCGCACATCGCTCTCGCAAAATCGCGCAGCGGCGCTAGGCTGGCCACAGGACAACGGCTGGGGTGGCTGGCTCAAACGCGCGATCGACGAGCTGCGCAATGACCCTCTTGCCGAGAACCAGACTTAATGGAATCTACAAGAGTCGCTTGTCCCGAATGCGGCAACGACCTCTTCCGCTTCCTTGACTGTCTGGATGAAGGACGGGAGTGTCAATTAGTCATCTGCACCGAATGCGGTGAAGATGCACCCGACGGCGTTCCTCAAGAACAAATTCTCTAACGCCGACTCGTTGTAACGACCGAACGACGCACCAGATCGACGCGGCGTCCTCTCGCACGGGCGAAGGACGGCCGCGTTTATGTTTTCGCTTACGAACGACCACAACTTCGAGACGTCGCTTGCGAGCCGGATCGACCGGTTAGTCGCCGACACTCAGTTCCTGTACTGCAACGAAGCACCAGCCGCAGGCGACGTCGTCGATACGACGCTGCGCGAGCTCGACACGCTCGATGCGCGCATCGCGTTGTGGAAGCGCATCGAAGATCTCGACAGCCAGGCCGCGGGTACGCTTGGGCCGGGGCGCCTCCTCGTCTTCGTCATGCCGCAGTGGCGGGCATATTACGTCGTCGTCCGCGATCTGCGCTCGCACGTCGTCGTGCGCCATCTGCCGATCACGCATCAGACGCATCCCGCCGCGGTACCCCACGCGGACGGCAGCCTCATCATCTCCCGTGAAGCTGCAGAACGTGCAGCACGTCGCCGGCACGCAGAACCGGCAGAAATTTTGGTTGCATAAGATGCGTAACGGTATTGCCACGGCGCTCGCGCAAGCTCGCCAAGCCAAGAAACGCGCCATCGCGGCACGCGAACAGCTCGCCGTATATCCCGAAGCCTTCGGCGCGCTGGCAGCGGATCTGCCCGGGTTGCTTGCCACGACATCCGACAACCTCATCACCGCGCTGGAAGCGCTGAACGAGATTGACAACGCGCCAACGCTTCCGCGCCATCTGCCGGCAACCTCGACGACGGTTCGGCACAGCACGATCGACAGCATCGTCAGTCGCGTCGCGGGACGCCTTCGGCGATTGGACTTTCATCCGAAATGATCAACATCGAAGTTATTGACAGCTACAGCCGCGCAGACGCTCTCGCCGACGGCGTTCTCGTCGACGTCACCACGACAGCCAAAGAAGCGGGGATCCGCTACCCGGTCGCCCTTACGCGTGCGGTCTGGGAAAGGTACGTCGCGTGGGACCGCTCGGATACAGAGCGCAACGGTGCGATCCAAGACGAGGCCGGACGGCTGTGGGACGTCCTGTGGATGTTCCGCATTGCCGCACGTCGAGGCACCCGTGACACCGTGCATTACCCTCTCATGGTCGTCGATCGTGAGAAGGGCGGCGCTCCCATCGAGCGCATCCTCAAGGCGATCGTCGGACCGGGCGACGACTTGGAGCCCGTCATCACGATCATGGAGCCAGACGAGGACTAACTCCACCCTTTCCCCCTGCCGCGTGGCTCCTACGCCCCGGCAGGAGCGTGGAGGCACGTATTACCTGCGTCTTCGGCCAAACGGCCCTAGAACGCCAAATCTACCCCATCTACGGGCATTCTGTGAGCGTCGCGCGGCACGCCCGTCGACGCATCACTCCGTCCCCCGCGTCCCCCGAAAGGTCTCCACCGCACCTCCATCATGCAGACACGACCTCCGACGCCCCGCGCCCGCTTCGCCTACGCCGAGACGCTGTGGCAAGCCGCAACCGATGTTCGCCTTCGCTCTAGCCGAGGCGCGCTGACGGCGCACGTGACGGTCGCAACGACCGACGGGCCATCACGCGGTATCGATACGGTCGCGGTCGCCGGGACGTTTGCCACGTGCCAACGGGTCGTGGATAAGGATCCCGACCTCCTCACACGCATCGTGCTCGCCGTTTTCATCGTGGTGGGCATCGCGGTTCTCGTACGATGAAGGGCGTGCGATTGCGCGGCCTGGACGCGCAGCAGCGGCAGAAGGCCACCACGATCGCGACTGACCCGCACGTCGCCAACACGAGCGCTGCATGGAGGGAACACCTTGCGGCCTGCGGTCGGTGCAACGACCAGGAAACTTCCGGCGTGCACCGACGGTGAACGATGCTTCGCTGCCCACCTTGCCGCATGGACGCTGCCAACGCAGGCGTGTGACCTCCGCCGCTTGCACGTTTTTGTGGCGCGTGTGCTAAGATAGACCTCCGCGAGCCGCTTCGGCGACGCGCGGAATCACGACCCGGATACAGCTGGAGTTTCTCCAGTGGTGGTAGAGGGAAGGACCCTCCGTTGCAAATGCCGGGCGCCCGAGGAAGCCTGACCTCTGGACTACTCCTAAGTTGCAATAGCAGCGTCGATGAGGCGCTGCTATTGTTTTATCCCTTCGAGACACCCGCTGCGCGCGTTGGGGTCCGTCATCTGGTTGCACATATCGCGCAAGAAGTCTGGATCGGGGAGCAGGTCGCTCCGCTGGCCGCTGCGTGAGAGCACCGCCGCAAAATCGCTTTGCGGCACGAACCCGAAATGAGCGTTGGCATTACAGTGCTCAACGGATCCGAACAGATAGCCGATCCGATAGAACGCCTGATCATCGTTACTGTCGGGATCGACGGCTCGTAATGCCTTCAACCTCGCTACCGCGACGCAACGGCTCTGCTCCGAAATGCGCTTCTCGAAGCTCGCGATCTTTCCGTCCAATTGTTTGTGCACGCGCTGCTCGCCGACGACGATTCCTTGCCGCCGGCCGAAATCGAAGGCGGCGACGATCGCCAGAATCGCTGCCACCGCGACCAACGCCACCAATGCCACCTGTTTCATCATCACGCCCCCCGGTTGCGGGCTTCGTGCCAACCTACTGGCATTCATGCCCGTAATGCTATAGTGACGTTGTAGGAGTAGCGATGGCAAAGACTCATAAAACAACCTGGAAACGCTTCGAATCGCGCCCCGCGCGCGACCTCGCTCGCGTGCTGCGTAACACGAAGATCCAGCGCAAGCCGCTCAGCGGGCGCAATAGCAAACAGGGGCCAGGTGACCATATCGTCCCCGAGGACTTCACGTTCTTCAGCGAGTGTAAGCTGGCGGCGCGCTTCGCCCACCACAGCACGTTCGACGTTGCCCGCGCGTCCGCAAAGAAAGACAGACGGCGCGATACGCTCCTCTTCACGCAGCGCAAACACTCCAAGGGATACCTCGTCACGATGCACCGCGACACGTTTTTACGCATCCTCCGCTACGGCGCCGACGCGCTCCGGAAAACTCCGCCACGTCCTCGAACGGTGGCCGACGGAGCCGACGACAGCGCGGTGACCGAACCGCCCGACGGCGCGAAGAGCTGATGCTCACGTTTGCCGCGGAGCGGTGGGACGCGATGGAACGGCTCGGCAGCGAGGTTGCCGCCGGGCTGATGCGCTCGCTGGAGAACGGCGAGCCGATCGCGATTCAGTGTCGCAGCGAACACGAGGCACGACTGATGCGCGTTCGTGTCAGCAGCCTTGGCTACCGCCGTATCGAGATGAACGCCTGGTACTATATCGCGACGAAACACACACGGGCAGAACCGCTGATGGTCTACGCCTGGATCGAGAAGTGCGATGCCGAATGCGTGAGCTTTCGCTTACGGCGATTGCCGGCGCGGCAGATGATCGGCGCCCTAGAAAGCAAGCCCGTGTGCCGGCTGAAACTGCCCCGGATCGACCGGCGCATTTTTGAACAGATTCGCTAGTCCGCCCCCGTCTCGCCGGCAACGTCATTGCGTAAACCTTCGCGTGTCGACGCAACGATGCTACACTGGTCCACATGACGCAGCACCTTCATACGTTTCGCTTTTATAACGTCGATCCCGAACCGATCGCGACCGCTTCCGATATGGTCGCGACGATCAGGCGGCACTTGAAGCACCTGACGGATCTCCTGCGTGGCGGGATGCCGGAACTTTCCGGCCAGCTCTTCGTCGGCGACGAGAATGGCCTCTGGGTTTCCCCGGTTGATGCGACCATGACGAGTCAATCATCACGTGACCAATTCCTCAACTCCACCTTGCGTGCATTCGTGAACGATCGCAAGCCAACCGTACTTGGAATGTTCAGCGTCGCCTTTGTCACCCAGCCAACGCCGCAATCCGTCTCAAACCTTATCCGTCAGCGGCAACGTTCGGCAATTCGTAAAGGTGATCTCAGTGAATGCCTGGGTTTACTGATTGTCACGAATGGCCCCGACATCGAAACGTATATCAGCGATCTTCACCCAGCTACTCCGTCGATTCGTCCTGAACCCATGGAAGGCGCGTACGTAAACGGATTACGATCCGCCATGGGAGAGGTGATGTTCTGAAGCCAACGTCCGTCAGCACGCCCGAGCGCGACCAGCATTTCTGCCACGCACCCGGTTGCCGCGTGCCGGTTCCACCAAAACGCATGATGTGCGCGCAGCACTGGTTTATGCTGCCGCAGAGCATCCGCGACGAGGTGTGGAAAACGTACCGGCCCGGACAGGAGATCGACAAGCGGCCATCGGCTGCGTACATGGCAGCACTCGCAAAAGCACGCGCGTACATCGAGGAGCTCGAGACCGCACAAATCGTCTCCGGAAAGATTCCCGCGATTTCGCTATGGCGCCCATGGGACGCCGCGATCATCAACGGGCCAAAGCGTATCGAAAACCGAGCCTGGCCATGGAATCCACGCCTGGGCGATCGCGTCGTGCTACACGTAGCCAAGCGCTATGACGACGAGGGAGAAGCCTTCATCCGTAGCGTGTGGCCGATGCTTCCGCCATCCGATGAGCTGCGCGCCCGGCCTTCTGGCCTTCGCGCGACAGCACGCGTCGTCGATTGCGTGAAAGTCGCACAAACGAATCTCGTCCTGCAACGCGGATTTGGTGATCAGGAGCAGTGGGTGTTTGGACCTTATGCGATTCGGCTCGACGACATTGAGGAATTCCCGTTTGTCATTCCCTACCGCGGTCAGCCGGCGCAGCCGTTTTTCGTCGACGCAGCGTGGCTACGCGAGCAACTAAAGTCGCCTTCATCGGATGACGTATATGCCTAGCATTGATGCACCTATAAATCTGAATTGCGTCGATGGCGCTTCTACCGACCCGTGGGATGACATCGAGCGATTCTATGACCGCGGCTTCGAGTTCACCGGACATCAGAGCGGTTCCCGAGTATGGATCGACTGGTTCATGGTACCGAAAGATGAACGCGGCCGTGGACAGGGCCGAGCATTCTACGGCGTCGTCGAGCGATGCATTCGCACGTTCGAGGGCGTTCGAGAGATCCGCGCCTACGCGGCGGATACAGGAAATGGTCCCACGGACGAATTTTGGTTTGCCATGGGATTTGAACAGACGTATCCCGGCGCCGAGCAAGATGACGACAAGCACGACCTGCGGAAGACTCTCGACAAGACCACCTAATGGTTTGCGCCAACGCGCTACTGACGACGCGTTCGCGCCCGTCGTGCGCGAGAGCCCGAACGCTACGATGACGACAACGCCTACGCCAACGCCGATCGTCTTTGCGATCCCAACGATCAACCTTCCACTCGAGTCCGCACGCGAGACCCCAAATCATGCTGCCGTGCGCGCGCGATGGCAAGCGTCGTTCCCTGGTGCCGCGCAAAGCGAGTCCGTCGATCGCGAGGAGTTCTTTGAGCTCGCGAATGCGTACTTTGCCCTCGTGGGCGCCGCAGTGCCCTATCGCGTCGCCATCGGTGACGTCCCGCAATCTGAGGCGAACACGATCTACCTCGGACGCTATCGCAAACACTCATTCTGCGTTGGCGCCGACCACGACGCTCTCGACGGCTTTCGCTGGCCTGACCTGCGCGCCGTACGCTGCGCAGAGCAATGGTACGAACAACGCGCCTTTCGCGATGCCGCCGGCCGATGGATCGGCGTCTTCGATATCCCTGCTGAGGACGGATGTGGCATCGGCGCCGCGAACAGCCTCCCCTCGGCATTGTCCGTGTACGCTCGTGATGCGGATCGTGACGTCTTTCTGAAGGTCGTCAGCCATGCGAAGTACGGCTGCTGGAAGGTACACATCCCGCGCGGTACATCGCCCAAAAACGTCTGGGACATCATCCTCGGCGAGCTCGAGTACACCGTCGTCCATCTCGCCGGTTCTCCTAGGGCAATCCTCGCGAGTGCGTGGACGGATCTGCGGTACGAATACCGCCTCATCGTCATCGACGGCCAGGTCGTCGCCGGTGCTGGCTGCATCGACGCGATGGATCCGTATTTTGCGGTCGAGACGCCCTTCGACCCCCAGATGGAGACGTACCGCAACTGCGGCGAGATCGCGCGTTTGCCGGCGCTGGCTCAATCTTATGCCGCCTTCGGATACGAGCTTGCCGCGCGTGCTGTGCGCGAGCAAGCGACGATGCGACACTACACGCTCGACCTTGCGCTGAATCCTCAGGGCCGGATCGTCGTGGTCGAATGCAATCCGACGCTCAATTTCGGTCTGTACTGCGCGCGCTACGAGCACATCTTGCCGGCGATCCTGCGCGCGTGCGAACCATCCACCGCTTCACCATCGCGCAGAGCAGAAAGAACGCTATGTCCGGAAAAGTGATCCGTCGAACTCATGACCGCAAGCACGAGCCATCGACGTACGAAGAAGCCGAGAAGATTGCACAGCGAGCGTTGGACCGTCGTCGCTCGTACGCCATCATCAATGATGAGGTGTGTGAACTCGTCCAATGGTCCAACGCCTGCGCGGGCTGCCATAACAGCGAAGACGGCCATTGCACGTCCGGTTGCAAAGGCCGGGAACACCGCGGGATCGGTTGCAGTGATTGCGGCTATACCGGCCGCAAACGCCACGGCTATTGGGTTCCGCTGACGCAGCTCTTCGAACCCGAGGCGGCAGCGGTATGACCCCAGCAGAAGCGTATGCGCGCATCGAAGACCGCGCCCGGGAAATGTGCGGCGGCTCAACCGATCCGGCGTACCAACGTCTCGTCCAATTACAACTGGATGCCGCAGCTGATGCACGCGCGAGCGCTCCTCACGGTGAGTGGCTCTCCGCGATCGATCAGACGGATGCCGAAGCGCGCATTCACGACGCCATTGCATCGCTGACACCCAAACCCGGCACCGACATGCGAACGTACCAGCTCGCCGTCGATCCACAACCCGACGGTACCGCGCGCACCGTCGACGGCCGCGCCTATGTCGTCCTCGCAGGTAGCGACATTCTCTTGACGGCGCTCGTCGTTCGCGACGGACTCAACTACACGAAGGGTGTGCTCATTCGGCCCGCCGGTACGGTATTTCAGCCCGACGCCAAGCTTCCCGACCTTCGCTGCCCGCGCAAGGACTGCATGGCCGCGTTACATGTCGCCGGAAACGTTTTTTGCGAGTCGGGCGAATACGATCACGCCCGCCAAGCGCACGAAGCGGAAGGCGACGCGACGGTGTACGCGTGCGAGCAGGGGCATAGCTTCGCGTTCGAGCCCCCGTATGTCGACGACCCCGAGGAAACGATTTGGTAACCAGCAAACAGCAAGACCCAACCGCATGAGCCTCCTAAGCGTCAACGAGCAAGTGGACCCCGAATTCGCGTGTACCGACTGTCACGTCGACGTCGTCGCGATCGGCGAGTCGTGGTACATGTTGACCGATCGCATCTGGCAACAGATCCGTGGACGAGGGATGCTGTGTCTCGGATGCGTCGAGCAGCGACTGGGACGCCCTCTGGAACCCAACGACTTTTCCCATGCACTCGCCAACCAGAGCACCCGTCAGCATGGTCCTCGCTTACGCAATCGCCTTCGCGGGAAAGTCTTTCTGCCGGACATTCGATTGCCCAAGGGGCGTTGGCTCCGTCACTTCGCCCACATCCTTGGCGTGACGGCAACGGTCGAACCCTGCAGTCATCCTATGATCGATCTGCACACCCATGTCGTCCTTCGCCGTGGGCCGACGAGCGTTCGTATCACTGTCTTTGGGCTCCACGAACACGCTTCTGCACGCACCGGCGAGTTTCTCAGACACCTCGAGTTCCTCTCCAGTATGCGATCCCTGCCGCCCGATTTGATTCGGTTTCAACGACGTGCCCGTCGGGATCGGGGACGCGCGGAGATGGCGATACGACTTCTTCTGGATACGCATGAGCGCGAGTGCTTACGGCACATGATGCTTAGTCTGAAAGATTGCGATCACGAGCTTCCCGAGCACATCTGGGAACCATTCCATCACACGATTGCACGACTACTCGCAGGCTGACCGGCGACGCTTCCGGTAGGCGCCGGTCAGCAGTGACCGGTGATGAGAAAGAAGGACGTGCATGCGTATTCGCTATTTTCAGGTTAGCGGCGACATCCTAACCGCAGCCAGCCAGGTCGTTGCGGTCGATGACAGCATAACTCCGAGCGCAGACGACGACACGTTCCGCGTACGAGTTGCCGAGGCGTGGGATGTCAAGCGTTTCGGCCGTGAGCAAGACATCGCCATCGAGAGCATTGTCGAGGTCGACGAAAACGGCCGCGAGTTGCCCACCACGTAGCGATGCCGACCCACTCCCTTTCTCGCACGAGCCGCCTTCAGGGCGGCTTGTGTCGTTTCCATCCACCGGAGACGTCATCATGAGGCGTCGTGTGCCTGTACGCCACGAGCTGCAAGAGGCACTCGTACAGAGTCACGTGCTCGACCTGCGCCGACGACTCGCGACCACGCTGGACGGTTTCTTGCAAGCCGCACGCCAGCAACAAGTCGACTATCCTGAATTCCAAATCGCGTGCACGATCGTCAGCGAAGACCTGCGGCGCACATTTCGCGTCAGCCGGCGCGCGATCGCGCGGACGACCCGCAAACCGGCTGCCTAGCCCGCCGAAGCAGACGCCCTAACCCAACGTCGCACCTCGCTAACGCCATACCGGTGGCACCGGCGTTCGGTACGCTCGTGAACGTGAGGCGTACCGAACAGATGATGACAATCGTGAAAAATCTTCCAGAACCGATCGAGCGGATCGAATTCTTGCCCGAAACCACCCCTGGTGGTCACCGCGCACCGCTGGACATGCCGCATCTCTCCGGCTCGCAACTCTCCGCCCTCACCCGTTGCGGAGCGGCGTACTATTTTCGCCGCATCCTGCGACTGCCCGAACCGCCCTCCAGCATGCAGATCAAGGGCAACAGTTTTCATGACGGCGCAAGCGCGTTTTTCTTCGCCCGCCGCGCAGGCAAAAGCATCGACGAAGCGCTCGTTGCCGCAAAACAAGCCGCGCTCGCGTATATCCGCACAGCCCTTGGGCACGATGCGGAAACGAATACGGCGACGGTAATCGTCGACTACGGCCAACGCTGGTATCGCGGCCCCTTCGATACGCCACGCTCCATCTGCATCGACGTCATCGCCGCACTGAAGCACGTCTTCTCGCAACCGCAGATCGCACAGCTCGAGGCGCTCTCCATCGAGCGCGGCTACGTCATCTACTGGAAAGACAAAGATGTGCTCCCGCTCGTCGGTTACACGGACCTTGTCGCCGCGCATGGTGCCGATGCCGCCGTCTACGACTGGAAAACCGGGTCGAAAAAGAAGCCTCTCTTCGCGCTTGCCATGGATCCCGCGCAGGTCGGGTATGCAGCCGGCGCCGCGATCGACCTCGGCCGCATCATCACCGATATCAAGTACGCGACGCTCTCGTGGGACAAGCCCACGGAGATCGGCCCGGATGTTCCGGCCACCGTGCACTTCGAGCTGCAAAGCCGGCCGTTCGACCCCTCACGCATCCAGCGGCTCTTCACCCGCTGCCAAGAAGCGACTGCCGATATCCGTGAGAGCCGCTACCGCATCAGCGAAAGCGACTACACCTGTCCCGATTGCGCCTTCCGGCACGTGTGCTCGGTGCGCTTCGGTAGCCTCGATGTAACCGTCTTGAACTCCGCTGCGCACACCGCCACGGCAATCGCCGCAGAAGCGGAAGCCGCCGCCGCCGCGACGACCGAGGAGCCCTGGGACCGCTCGCAAACCGGCCCGAGCGCCGCGCAGCGTAGGTGGATCACCGACATGCTCATCGATACCGGAGTGACGCTTGCGCAAGCCGCGCAGATGGCCGGACTTTCCGGCGCGGCGCACTTCGACGCTATCGCGAAGAAAGACGCCGGCCGCGTCATCGATGTGCTCAAACCTCTTGCTGCAAAGGTCGGCAAAGAGCGTGAGGCCGCGCGGAGCATCGGACGGCAAATCGTCCAAGCGCGCGTTGCGATCCAGGCGCTTTCGCCGGCTGATGCCGCACGGATTCTTGGACGTCATGGCATGACGGACGTCGGCGGTATCGATTCTGTAGAGATCGCGTTCGCCGTCCTGCAAGACGTCGCCGCCCTCTACACCGCCGTGACCGCTTAGGAGAGTGGGCATGTTCCTATCCGACGATACGCCGCTGCACCAACTCAAAACCGAAATCGTCGCGCTCGGCCCGAGTCTCGCTGCACCCTTCGTGCAATGCTACCGAATCGCAACCGTACTGCTGTGCTGCATCTTCGGACACCGCATGCGCCGGATGGAAGACTATGCCAACGACGATATTCGGGAATGCACGCGCTTCGGCTGCAGCTACTGGGAAGGCTGATCGTCGTGCCCCAGCAACGTCGAGCATTGTCCTGCACGTGAGCCTCACGAGCATCCTCCGCGAGCACGCGGTGCCGCTGTATCCCATCGAGGTAGCGTTTCTCGCGCACGGCTCCTGGAGCGCACAAAAAACGGCGATCGTCGTTCCGCCCCCGACGTCATACCGAAAGGGCCTCGACTTTGCCCTCGCCGGCGTCGCCTTTGACTTCTTCCTGCGCGCGCTGCTCTGCGTCCACAACATGACCCCCGAACCGGGGACCATCCTGGACGAGCTTGCAGAGTTTCTGGCTGAACGCCACCGTGCCGGATTGCCGACGACGTTCCCGACGGTGATCGACCCGATTGCTGGCAGCGAAACTCTCAACGATGCACTCGCCATCGTGAACGAACGGCGCGCATCCGGCATCGTAACCGGCGACATCCTCAGCGATGCGTTCTTACAGAATTGCATCGACGCTGCACGCCTTGAAGGGCTGCTTCGTACCGGCAACATCCGCCCACCGCAGACGCCCGATACGCTCGCAGACCTGCGACGCCTTGCCAAGCTGGCATGGAAGCAACGCTCTCTGCTCAGCTGTGAACGGCTTGCGCTGAATCCAAGCTTTCCGCGCTTTTCGGAGATCTTGCACGGCTGCGACGCGGACGCAGCGCTCGACGACCTCCTAATCGAGATCAAGACCACGAAGGACGCCATTCCTATCGGCGCCGCGACGCAAGCTGTGGCGTATGCGTACCTCGACGCCATCGAGCAACGGCTGGACGGCAAATCGCCCCGGTGGTATCGGGTCGGCGTCTACGCAGCGCGTTACGGAAACCTGTGCGTTGCGCCCGTCCACGCCTTCGCGCAATTCTTCCCACTTCTCAAAAACGCCCTCGGCATACTCTCATAGGACACCAGAAAATATGGCATCTCTAGCACGAGACATCATCAAACGTCCCGTCCTCATCGGAATCTACGCTGACGGCACGGTCCACATCGGCGATAAGCAGCGCCTGAACGAACGCGGAGCCCTGATCGTCGGCGGTGCCGATAACCACGACCATGCGCGACGGATCGTCTCCGATCTCTGCGAAAACTTTAACGGATTGAACGTCTTACGCGCCTATGCCGACAACGGCGGTATTCCCGCTGCAGATCCGACCTTTTCGTTCGGCGACCTCATGACGCAATTCGAAGACGCATATCAGCGGCTTCGCGAACAGTCCTAACGCGCCAATCACCTTCCGCTCCATACATCTCTCGTAGCGGCTCACATCGCTACGGGAGGATTGTCGTCGTTGCGGCCGGCCGGTTCGTCGAACCGTCCGCAACGAGGAAGAACGATGTCCGTAATAGCGATTGAAGAACAGTCTATCAGCGACGTCATTGCCGACCTCCGCCGTCACGAATCCTACCACCGCATGGGATTCGACTGCTCCTGCGGCGAGACGGACGAGGATGGGCGACCTTTCCCCGGCCTCAACGCCGAACGCGAAGCCGTCATCAAGCGGCTCGAAGAGATGATCACTGACGTGCGGCAGATCGGCCAACACCGTTGCCACTTCGAGATGCACGACAGCCAAGAATACTACTATCCGTGCGCCGTCTGTGGCGCGGACGGTAACGTCTAAAAAGGATCCTCGATGACGCTCAAACTCGAGATCACGGTGACGTACGACCCGGCAAGTAAGCCGGACGAAGAGCAATTGCGCGCGACCCTCAAACGCGGCGCGGACCATCTTGCCAGTAACTGCATGCTCTCCGGTGCCACCGACGCGATCGTTGACGAGTATTCGGTCCACATCACGCGCGTCGGCTAACGCCATGATTCATCATGCAACGCAGCGGTCTGGACATACGATCCACGCCCGTCATATCGAATCGCCAACCCGCGAATTCTTCGTCTCCTGGTATTCCCCGGCATACCTGAACGTACTACTCTTCGACCCAGGAACACGCTGGGCTCGCGTGCTCGCGCAGACCACGCAAGGCGCGCTCCGCATCGCACAATACCACCATTTCAGCGGCCGAGACTTCACCATCCTCGGGGCGCGCCCGACATGAGCGACATTCAGCACCTCAAAGCAGCAGCCGTGTATCTGCGGGAACAGCAGTCCAACGGGTCGTTATCACGCATTTCGTTTGCCATACACCGTGATGCACCGGACGCCATGGAGCAACTCGAGCAGTTCGTCACCGACGCCTATGCGGCAGGCTATCTCGGTGGACGTGCGTGGCAGAGGGCGATCGACGAAGGCGAGTGTCCTGGATGCCGCGACCCATTGCCCGCCGACGGTATCTGCCTCGATCCGGAGTGCCAGATTCTCGGGATCTCACAAACACCACGGACGCCATGACCGTACAAGCAACACTCCAACTCGCCACGGACGCGTCGGAGACGAGTCTCGTCGAAAAAATCGTCGCGCATGCGGCGACCATTATGCTTCCCGCCTATCGCGGTGACTTGCGCGAGGCACGAGCCTATTCCACGCTGCGCAAGGCCGCTGAAGAAATCTGCGGACGGCGTAACTCCTTTCCCGCCGACGTGCAACGCCTGCTCGATGACGCCTTTGCAGTGCAACGCGCCGCCGACCTCGCGCTGGACATTGCCTGCGATTCCGCGGAGGCGCATCTTCGCGCCATCGACATCGTCCAACGCCTGATGGACGGCACAATCGAGGACGAGCTCGATGAGGAATCAGATGGCGATGCCGACGCAACGTGGGACGAGGAACCCTGCGAGGAAGGCGATGAGGAGCCGGAGGAGGACTTCGCGCCCGAAATCACACCGGATACCGGCACGCTGTTCGCCGACGACTCGCGTTCGCGCGAAATCCAACTCCGCCGTGACGAGCTGCAGAAGCGTTCGCAACCGGGTTACGATCGGGTAGTGGATCTCGAGCGCGCGTTTTGCGAGCGATATCCCGCGGCCAGCAGCGACCTGCGCGACGTGCTCGTCAGCGCGAAGATGATCGATTTGGAACGCAACGAGGTCCCGATCGTTAACGGTGCCGTCATCGACCGCGACGTGCCGCTGGAACGCATCGATCCGACCTGGGACTATGGCGTTGACATGCTCATCGACGCGATCGTCGAGGCGCGTACCCAACTGGGGTGCGGCCTGCCGGCGGGCTATACCGTCACGAAGGCGCTGCGCACCATTGAAGCCGTCCCGTCGCTTGGACGCGCGCGCCTGACGTGCCCGTGCTGCGGTACGCGTACGTTTGGACGGCCGCACTACTGCGAGCGTTACGGGATGCCGCACCTGGACACGCAGCCGGTGCTGAGCGAGCGCGGCTTCAAAGTCGATGAACGGTGCATCTACAGCGCGCGCCGTGGCTTCCCGTTTGGATATTCCGTCGCCAAGCGCACGCGCCACGGCTGGATGACGATCCTGCCGCACTTCGGCTATCGGCTCTTGGCCCATCGTGTTCGCAAACGTTTCACGAATTCGGTGAACCTGCAGGTCGTGGTCGACGCCAATGGCATTCACCTCTCCGAGCAGCTGCCGCCGCTGCCCGATCCGGGAACCCCTGTTGGTGACCGGCTCGTCGTGCATCACGCACGTCGTACCGAGCTCGCGCCGGACATCGCGTTCGATACGTGGTGGATGTACGGCTACGACGCGGAGCATCCGCGTAATCTGGATCCGAACGAAGAAGTCGTCCGGTACGCCACGGCGGTCGACGTCATCACCTATCGCAGCGCCGAGCGAACGGCGCCGACCATAATCGAGCGACGGTTAGGCGGACCAGAAGACGTGGTCGGCGCAATCATCGGCGATCGCCTCGACTCACCGTTCGGCCCGCGCGTCAGCGACATCATCGTTCACCCTCGTAAGCCGAAAGCCCAGCGGCAATCGACCAGCGCGCAACCGAACCGCCTCGAAAAGCTCATCCGAGACGGCGATACCTGGAAGACCGTCGTGCTAAGGGTTGACCCAATCGACTCCTTCGATCTCGACGTACTCCAGGCGACCGTATTGCGGGAGTTGCGCGATAGTGGACGTCGTTCGCGACGGGACCGCGTGCCGACCGGAACCATCTCGCTCATCGAGACGCATGGGATCCTGCACGCCTACGAGCTCGCGCGTAGCGACGAGGAGAACCGCACGTATTGGGACCGCCGCTACGATGACGGCTACTGCGACGCGGTCGAGCACCTCATCACCGTCATCGGCCACATGGTGAAGTGCCCGGATTGCGGCGTGCTGGAGTCGTGCCACGACGTTGATCTGGACTTTCCGTGCGGACGCATCCGCGATCGCAAGGTCGACGAGGAGCAACCCACACTTTTTGGGGCGGCATAGGCGTCCCGAACACGCGACAGGTACCATCCGATGACGAGAGCTGAACATCTCATTCACTCCATGCTCGATCCGCGCAGCGAAGTGCACGCCGCCATCATTTGCGACACGCTCTCACGCTACTCGCTTCCCCTCCTACGCCTGCTGTCCGATGCCGGTACGCGAGTTCGCACCCTTGATGAGGGCGAACGCTACATTGACGTGTCTGCGGAGATCTCCAGATTAGATATTCCGCTGGACCTCTGGCCGTCAGCACCGGCTGGGCTGTTCGTTGTGGCAGAACGCACGATCTATCTGCGCGACATATCGCCCATGACGATCGGGCATGAATGCGGGCATGCCATTGACGCCGCACTAGGTGGTGGGGCGTACCGGTCGACGAGCGATCCAGCGATTCAACGACTGTACGAGTGCTCGACGCGATTCGTCACACCTTATGCGGCCTCCAGCGTCGACGAGCTCGTGGCCGAGGCTTTCCGCAGCTACGCCGAAATCAACGATAAGAACTCTCCCTGGCCACCGGTGAGCCGAGCACGTCTGCGAGCATGCAATCGGGATCTCTATCGCGCGATCGCGCAATTTTGGCGTCATCCGGATGTTCTCGTTGCGTCGAAAGCGGCATAAGAGGCGTATAATGGCGTCGCACCACCGTGAGCGACGCCATTTCTCATAGAGGAGCGCACCGATGAGCCGAATGTCCGGCTGCTACGATGAGATCGACGACGAAGATGCCGAGAAGTTCTCGCGCGACATCGACGCCGCCTATACGCTCGTCACGAGCGACCTTCGCGGATTCCTCGCCTACCTCGACGGTATGGAACCCAAAGAGATCATCGCCGATCGGTTTTTCATGCCGGCCTCCAAACGGATGTGCTCGGTCGCCGCATACTGCGCCTTCAAAGGCGCCGGCGAAACAGAACTCCGCACGATCGAACGCGACAGCCGTGTGCAGCGCCTGGAGGATCGCTGGAATGATGGCGACGGCGCAGAAGAGTCATGGGGCTGGGAGGGCCCGACCGTCGCATCCGGCACACGATACGGCCTCCCGGAGTACGTCGCGTATGACCTCGCCTTTCACAACGACGAGATGTGGGACAAGGTTCGCGACGAGCAGAGCGATCCGCGCTGCGATGCACGCTGCACGGCCCCAAGCGGCGTCCGCCGACATGGTTCGTGTCCAGATAACCACTACGACCTGCGTCCAATGACGGCGCACGAGCGCTGGCTCAAGCTGCGCAACTACGTCGCGCGGCGCATCGGCGAAACCCCTCTCACATCGACTACCGCAAGGACCTAATGCGCATACCCGGCATAACGCCCGCACCGATCGTCGCCCACGCACAGGCACACGCCGACGTGATGGCCGACTACTTCCGGCGTTTCTCAAAGCCGCCGACGCCTGAAGAATTCACGCGCGGGACCCGCTACGCACTCGAAGCCTGGCCCGAAGAACTTCACACGCTGTCGGTTCCCTCCGCCGGCTTCCAGCTGACCCCGGCCGAGCGCGAGATTCTTCCGATGGTCTGGGGAGAATTTCCGATTCGCAAAGAGTACGCGAGCGCCTACGCGCTGTGGCACAACGCGGAAGAAGCCGTTGCGAGTATGCGGGCAGATGACGGAACGGCGCTGCTCGAGCTTCCGGTGATCGCGCAGCTGATTGCGCGCACGACAGACTTCATCGCGACGTTGCCATTTTCGGAGCCGTTCTTCAAACTAGGCACGCGTAGCCCCAAAGACTCCGACCTGTGGACCGCATCGAGTGGTCGCGTCCGTAACGGCTTCGACGTCATTCTCCTCGCCATGTCGTCAGCGCGCTTCTTCCAAGATTGCGCGAACGCACAAAATTTCGCCGAACACGCTGCCGGCAAGGACCCGTTCGAAGCCAGCATGGGACCCTCTCGGTGGAAAGGCGACCCGAACCTCATCGACTATTTGCCCTGGTTCTGGTTCCGCGAATTTCGCGCGTTTCCTAAGCACAGCGAATTCCGGTGCTTCATGCTCAACCGCACGTTCGCCGGCGGCTCACAATATCACGGAATCAACCGCAAGCCGAACGGTCCGCTCCTCGAGGTCGAGGCATTCCCGGAGCTCGTGATGCGCGGCTACGACTACGAGGCCGCGATCAAGGCATGGTTTCCGCGCTTTGAAGCGGTCGCACCGTTCGATGACGCCGTCTTCGACGTGAGCGTCGATCTCCAGAACGACGACACCGTTATCCTGATCGAGACGAATCCCGCCGACAAGGCGACGTTTCCCGGCCTCAAGGATTGGAATGCTCCTGAGAGCTTCAACGGCGAAGTCGATTGGGCAGCGGACTCGTGGCGCAATCCCGAGATTCGCATTGATGCTGCTGCGCTCCGAGCCGAACCACCGCGACCGTAAGGGTGCGAATCCCGCTAATCCTAACGTGGCGCAATCGGTAACCGTTTATGCCACCCATTTGGCATCTGCTTTCCGGATACTCGATCCAAGAACGCTGAGTCATGGCACATAAGCATCGTCTTCCAACCCCACAGGAAGCCAGCCGCCGATATCCTCACGGAACGCGCGGGCGCTATTGTCTTGGGAAATGCCGCTGTGCCCGTTGCCGTCGCGCTATTCGCCAATACGAAAAAGCACGACTTGCCCGACGGCGCAAACCCTATTACTTGCGGCATATCGCCACAACGCGAACCTGGATGGTCTTCTCGCGGAAAATGGAGAAGCCCGTCTATCGCACACAGAGTAAGCTGCGCGCCAAACAACGTCTCGCAAAACTCAACGCGAATGCACCAACCGACCCCAACGAGCTCATCCCGACGGACGAGGTCAAGCGCCATATCGCCGTGCTGCAGGAGTACGGGGTCGGCATCAAGCGCATTGCCAAACGCGCTGGGGTTGCACAGAGTTGCCTCAATCGCATCATCTCTGGCGACATCAAGCGTACCCGACGCTCAAATGCTGCGAAACTTTTCGCCGTAACGATCAGCGATGTCAGCGACGGTGCCCGTACGCGCGTTGATGCGAGCCTCGTCCTCATTGGGCGCCTGGTTGACCACGGATACCGAAAAGGCTGGATCGCCCAGCAACTCGGCGCAAAAAATCCCGCTCTCCAAATCGGTCGTGCAACGCCGTTCATCACGATCAAACATGCACGCGCCATTCACGACCTGTACCTGCGCATTCGCAAACGCGATCGCCGCCTACCCGCTATCAACCCGCACTTTCATCCAGGGGAGATGGAGTCGACGTTCGATCGAGGCGGTCGGAAGCCTAAATATGTTCAGAAGGTCGACAAAAAGGTCCGGCATGGGATGGAGTCGACCTATCAAAAAGGTTGCCGCTGCGTCATCTGCGCTAACGCACACCGGGCGTTTGAAGAGGCGGCATCACAACACATTCGTCTGCGATACTCAGCGACGCAGGATCCCTTCCACCGGTGGCGCGTCATGGATTTGATCTCGGGGCAAATCGTGCTCCGAACGTCAAGTCGATCCAAGGCGTATGCCGTGCGGAACGCACTCAACCGACGCGATCCACGGTCTGCTGGTCGCATGCTCGTTAGCGCGAAACCCGTTCGCGCACGCCTGCGAGAACTTCGCGATGCCGGCGTTACGCTTGTCACGATCGCACAGGTTTGCGATACCGACCCCAGCTATCTGTCGCAAATCGGGACCGGATACGTTAAGCGCGTCCGTCGGGCAATCGCCGATGGCGTCGAGTCGATGGATACGACCGCGGCAACGCCTACCTCGCACGTTGACGCCTCCCGCGCCTGGGAGATGGTCGACCGTCTACTGACCGCGGGGTTCGAGCTGGAATGGCTTGAGACGCTCCTGGACCTCC
>Ga0209061_1001567_pt1 | contig 36479 bp, 30 predicted proteins | sample Coa_R1_10_FD_187157 | JGI IMG/M metagenome (GOLD analysis project Ga0209061, IMG submission 187157) | Surface soil microbial communities from Centralia Pennsylvania, which are recovering from an underground coalmine fire - Coalmine... | ecosystem: Environmental > Terrestrial > Soil >... | reverse complement strand
TCGAGAAGGCCAGCATGCGCTTGATGTGGCGCTGCCGGAAGCAGTAGAGCGCGCCGAGGAGCGCCGTCAGCGTCCCGAGTGCGAGGAAGAGCGCGCTCAGCACGGCGCGGTGCCCGAGGGCACCGGCGAACACGGACCAGTAGACGCGCGCCACCCCGTAGAGGCCGAGCTCCACCATCACGCCTGAGAACAGGACGCACACGGGGGTCGGCGCCACGGCGTGGGCGTCCGCGAGCCACAGGTGGAAGGGGACGACGGCTCCCTTGGTCAGCAGCCCGGCGATGGTGAGGACGAAGGCCACCACGACGAGGCCGTCGGGAGGGCGGCGACTGAGGTCCTCGCCGATCTGTGCCATGTTGAGGGCGTCGGTCCGCGCGTACAGCAGCGCGATGCCCGACAGGGACAGGTACGCGCCCACGCTGTTGGTGATCGCGAAGTTGAGCGCGCCCTGGATCGGGCCGCGCTCTTCGGGGCGGTACGCCGTGAGCGCGTAGGCCGCAACGCCCATCACCTCGAACCACACGAAGAGGTCGAAGAGGTCCCCGGTGAGGCAGAAGCCCACCATCCCGGCGAGGAAGACCAGCATGAGCGTGTGGAACCACGTCGAGACGGACTCGAAGTACCGCCACGTGAACACGAGCGAGGCCACGACGAGGAGCGAGGTCATGCACGCCAGGCCGCCGTTGATCCCCCCGACGGCGAAGTCGATCCCGAGGGCGACCCCGTGCTGGGGGTGGACGCCGGCGAACCAGTAGACGCGGCCTCCTCCCGCCGCCTGCACGGCGACGACGAGGAGGATCGCCGTCACCGACGCAGAGGCGACGATCGCGACCAGGCCAAGGGCGCGCGGACGCGAGCCCAGGAAGAGGTTGAACACCGAGATGAGGGCCGCCGTTGCGAGCGGCACCGCCACGGCCAGCGGGAGGAGAGGGTCCACGAGGGGTCAGTCGCGCAGTTGGCGCAGCTCCTGAGGATCGACGCTCCCGAAGCGCTTCTTCGCCTGCACGGCGAAGGCGAGGAGGAGGGCCGTGACCGCGGCCTCGACCACCACGTCGGTGAGCGCGAGCGCCTGCACGACCGGGTCGACCGTCAGCGTGTCTCGGGGGATGTCCGAGAAGTACGGGGCGACACCGGCGGTGCGGAACCCGATGGCCATGAACAGCACGTACGTCGACGATTGGAGCACGATGAGCGAGATGATCTGGTGGACGAGGTGCCTGCTCGTCACGATGCCGTAGAGGCCGCACGCGGCGACCCACACGACCACGAGGTACGGGAAGATGCTCACCGGCGGCTCCGCACGACGATGGTCTGCTCGAGGAATTCGTCGAGGATGAGGACGAAGGCGGCGACGACCTCGACCCCGACGAAGAAGCTGATCAGCGCGATGGTCCCCGAGGCGTCGACCGCCCCTGCGGGTGCGCCGAGAGGGAGGACGTCTGCGAGGAACGGCGCGCCCACGACGAGCGTCCCGATGCCGAGGAGCGCGAACCCTCCAGCGCCGAGGGCTTCGACGGTCTCGGTGAGATCGACCGGGCTGATCCGCTTGAAGACGACGTAGTGTCCTGCGAGGTAGACGAGGGCGACCGCTGACGCCATGACGACGCCGCCCTGGAACCCTCCCGAGGGGCTGGTCTGGGCGTGGGTCGTGAGGAACCATCCGACGACGAGCACGGGTCCGGTGAACGCGAGCGCCGACGTCCGGACCGTCTCGCTGGTCGGCGTCGCCAGTCTGCCTGCCGCCCGTTCGTCGTCGGCCCCCGGGCTCCCCTCGGTCTCGTCACGAAGCGTGCGCAGGACGGTCGCGACGCCGACGGCGGCGACGAAGAGGATGAACTCCTCGCCGAGCGTGTCGAACCCCCGGTAGTAGAAGTTGACCGCCGAGACGATCCCGGTGGCGTGCGTCTGGTGGATCGCGAGGGCGTCGACGAGGTACCCGTAAGGGCCGCGGTACCGCCCGAACGCCGGCACTCCGGCCAGCCCCCACACGATGAAGGCGACGAGTCCCGACACGCCGACGAGGAACAGGACGAGCCTGGCTCGGGGGGTCATGTCCGGCTCCCCCCCACCTTGGCAAGGCCGAGCAAGAGCAGGAGCGGGAGGACCACCGTCCCCACCGACAGCTCGGACAGGGCGACGTCGGGAGCCTGGAGCACCAGGAAGAGGACCATGAGGACGGCGCCGTACATGCTGAGGAGGACGACCTGGCGCACCGGGTGGCGCGTGGCCACGACCACGGCTGCACCGGCACCGACGAGGACGAGCACGAGCACCTCGAGGGTCGTCATCGCCCAGGGGGGTGCGGGAGGCCGGACGACCGGGTGGAGGGCGAGGAGGATCACCGATCGTCGTCTGCCGGCAGGACGCCCCGGCGGTCTCGCCAGTCTCCACGTTCTCGGACCCTGATCGCGCGAACGGTCGCGTGGCCGAGCACGGGGCCGGCGACGCACAGGAACCCGACGGCGAGCCACGTCTGCCCCGTCGGCTCGCTCCACCCGGACCGCAGGGTCACCGCCACGGCGACGAGGATGGGGGCGACGACGCCGATCGGCGTCACGAAGTGCACCTTGGCGAAGGCTCCCCGCATCACGAGCATCCCCGCCGACGATGCGGCGACGACGAGCACCGCGACGCCGAGTGCGACGTCGGCGGCGATCGACTGCCAGCTCACAGGTAGCGCTCCAGCAGGCGCACGAACACGAGCCCACCCGCGAGGAGCAAGACGGCGGCGAGCACCGGGAGCTCGAAGAGCCCGGTCCGCCTGAACGCCTCGGGGAGGAGCACCAGGACCATGACGAGGACGGCGGTGGCTCCCTCATAGGCGACCACCGCCTCCATGGGAGCGCCTCGTGCCGCGAGCAGGCCGAGCGGCACGAGGCAGGCGAGCATCGCCGCGGCGGCGATGGCGAAGGCGCTCATCGCGCGTCGGGGCGGGGCCGGCGCGTCTTCACGCGCGCGCTGACCAGCCTGTGCACGATCATCACCCCGCGGTCGCCGTCGATGCCGAGCGCCAAGGTGTTGGGGGCGAGGGAGGCCCCCATGACCATGAGCACGCGGCGGGTCGTTGTCGCCGCGCCCATCCCGCCCGAGCGCACCGGGACCTCCTCGAGCGCGCTCTGTGGCTCCTCGCCCCACAGGAGCATGCGTGCCAGCGCGCCGAAGACCACCCGCATGTCGCGCAGGACCTGCAGCGGGAGCGAGCGCGCGCTTAGGAGCCACCCGGCCCGGACCCGGATCCGCGAGCCGGCCTGATCGCGGACGAGCTGGGCGAACAGGGCGCCTCCGGCCGCCGCGACGGCACCGACGAGCAGCTCTGGAAGGGCGATCGAGTCGTCGACCCAGACCCACAGGGCCATGAGGACGACCCACCAGAGAACGAGCGCGCCGATCCGGGCCGCGAGCGAGACCTCGTGGGCGGGCGGGTCCTCGTGGGAGCGGCGGCGGCCCGTGCCGCCAGGCGAGCTCCTCCGTCCTGCCCTCGTCGTCGGCGTACGGCTGCGTCGGGCCTCCGGACCTGTCTTGCCCACAGCTGCCTCGCTTCCGTGCCTCGGTGCCTCGGTGGAGACAGGTCTCCGCGCGGCGCCCCCGACGCCGTCGATGCTTCCCCGGGCTACGGGCGGCCAAACAGGCGGCGGCGAGTTTGCGATCGTTGGGCAGGGGATACGAGGCTCCCGATGGAGTTCCCCAGGATCGACGGGGTCCGCGCCCGCGCCTACACGGTCCCGACCGACCAGCCCGAGCAGGACGGGACGGCCGACTGGGACTCGACGACGCTCGTCGTCGCAGCGGTCGAAGCCGGTGGGGTCGAGGGGCTCGGCTACACCTACGGCCCGGTGCCGCTGACCGGGATGGTCACCGGGGTGCTCGGCGGCGTCCTTGCGGGCCGGAGCGCGGCGGACGTCGCAGGGGCGTGGGAAGCCATGGGGAGAGCGGTCCGCAACGCCGGGCGTCCGGGCATGGCGATGATGGCGATCTCTGCCCTCGACGTCGCCCTCTGGGACCTGAAGTCCCGGCTGCTCGGGGTGGCGCTCGCGGACCTTGTGGGGGGCGCCCACGACGAGGTGCCCGTCTACGGGAGCGGCGGCTTCACCAGCTACTCGCTCTCACGTCTCGCCGAGCAGGTCGAGGGGTGGGCGTCGGCCGGGATCCCCAGGGTGAAGGTCAAGACCTCACGGCGGCCGCAGGAGGACCCTGCCCGGCTCGACGCCGTCCGCGAGGCGATCGGCCACGACGTCGAGCTCTACTGCGACGCAAACGGCGCGCTCGGCCGCAAGGAGGCGCTCTACTGGGCGGAGCGCCTCCGCGCGGAGTGGGACGTCCGCTGGTTCGAAGAGCCGGTCTCCTCGGAGGACCTCTGTGGCCTCAGGCTGCTGCGGGACCGGGGACCGGCCCGTCTCGACATCGCCGCAGGCGAGTACGGCTACCTCCTCTCGCAGTTCCGCGACCTGCTGACGGGCGGCTGCGTGGACTGCCTGCAGGCCGACGTCACCCGCTGCGGCGGCATCAGCGCCTTCGTCCGGGTCAGCGCCCTGTGCGACGCCTTCGGCGTCGACCTCTCCGCGCACTGCGCGCCCGCGGTGTCCGCCCACGCGTGCTGCGGCGCGGTCCACCTCCGCCACCTGGAGTACTTCTGGGACCACGTCCGGATCGAGCGCATGGCGTTCGAGGGGATCCTGGATCCCTCCGGTGGAGCGCTCCGACCGGACCGGAGCCGTCCAGGGCACGGCCTCGAGCTGAAGGAGGCCGACCTCGAGCCGTACCGGGTGGCCTAGGCCCAGGCGCCTCCCAGAGGCAGGGAGTCGGAGAGCAGGGCGTCGGAGAGCAGGGAGCCGGAGAGCAGGGAGCCGGAGAGGCGGCTCAGCACCGCGGCGCGCCGGAGCACTCGGTGACCATCGCGGCGGCGTTGACGAGCGCGAGGTGCGTGAGCGCTTGGGGGAAGTTGCCCAGCATCGCGTGGCTCGAAGGGTCCATCTCCTCGGAGTACAGGCCCACGTCGTTGGCGAGCGCGCACAGCTCGTCCATCAGGCGGGCGGCCCGCGCGACCTGGCCGGTGAGGGCGAGGGCCTCGACGAGCCAGAACGAGCACGCGAGGAAGGCGCCTTCGGCGTCGACCATCCCGGTGTAGCGGTACATCAGGGGTCCCCGGCCGAGCTCGTCCACGAGCGCGTCGATGGTGGAGCGCATCCGGTCCCCCCGGTCGAACCCGATTCGTGCCGACAGGAGCACCGCAGCGTCGAGGTCGTCGGTGCCCGCGTAGAAGGTGTAGGCGTGCTTCGCCTCCGACCAGCAGTGGGTCCCGACCCACTCGGAGATGGCGTCGCGCTCGGCCGACCAGCGTGCGAGGTGCCGGTCGGGCAGCTGGCCGGCACCGGCGAGCCGGACCGCCCGGTCGAGCGCCGTCCAGCAGCCCACCTTCGACGCGGTGTAGTGCCGGGCGTCCGTCAGCTCCCACAGGCCGGCGTCCGGGAGCGTCCAGATGTCGCAGACCCGGTCGGCGCAGCCGGCGAGCATCGTCGCCGTCCGTTCGTCGAGCTGGTTGCCCTCCTGCACGTACGCCCACACCGGGTCGAAGAGGGCGCCGAAGCTCTCGAGCTGCGTCTGCTCCTCGGCCGCGTTGCCCGCCCTCACCGGCCTGCTTCCCCGGTAGCCGCACACCGGCACGTCGCGCTGGGGCCCGGGCACGCGACCGTCCAGCGTGTAGTACACGTGCACGTCCGGCGCCGTCCGACGGACCGTGCCGAGCAGCCATGAGAGCGAGGCGTGGACCTCCTCTTCGATGCCGAGCCGCAGGACCGCCCCGATCGTGAACGCCATGTCCCGGACCCACGCGAACCGGTAGTCGTAGTTCTTCGCCCCTCCGAGGATCTCGGGAAGAGAGGTGGTGGGTGCCGCGAGGATCGCTCCGGTCGCCGAGTAGGTGAGGATCTTGAGGACGAGCGCGCTGCGCCGGACGGCCTCGTCCCATGTCCCGCGGTAGTCGATGCGCCGTCCCCACTCGCGCCACCACCGGACGGTCTGGTCGACCCGTTCGGCGACCCGTGCGGCCGAGGGGAGGAAGAGCGGCTCCCGGTCGGTCGCCACGAGACCGAGGACGTGGCGGGTCCCGGGCCCGGTGACGAACTGGCCGCGCACGGCACTGCCGGCAAGGAACGGCTCCCCGATGCCTGTCGCGATCACCCCCAGGTTCTGCCCCCCCACGTGGAGCACGGGGACGCCCGCTGCGGTCGACTCCGCCCAGGGGCGGGCGGTCGCGAAGCAGCTGCCCGGAGAGACCTCCCAGCGCATGGGGACATGGCCGTCCACCCCGTACGCCAGCCGTGCGAGCTCCACCCAGGGGAGCTGCCCCGTGTCGCCGACGTTGAGCGAGTCCACGACCCTGACGGTGCCCGAGGAGGTCGTGTACGTGGTCTCGAGCACGTTGGTCCCGTCGAGGTACCTCCGGGCGACCGATGCGTCGCGGTCAACGGGCGCGAGGGCGAGCTCGCCGCCGTCCTTGCCGGCCACGACGGAGGAGAAGGCCGGCGCGCCCTCCGTGGTCGGCAGCGGCCACCAGTCGATCCTCCCGTCGGCGGCGACCAGGGCGACGGTCCGGCCGTCTCCCAGCGCCGCGTAGGACTCGATGGGAGCGAAGCCGGAGTCCCGCTCGATCATCTGCCGGCGCCGACCTTGCGGTCTGCCTTCTCCTTGGCGGTGCGCGCCACGGCGATCCCGAAGCGCCTGGCCGTCGAGGGGAGCGACTCGAGGAACTGCGGGCTCAGCATCCCGCGGGCCTCCCGGTCGAAGATCCCGTGCGCGCCCTTGTCCTCGTGCTCGTCGACCGGCTCCCACAGGTTCGCAGGGCGGTCGGGCGGCACCGGCTGGTCGGTGAGCTGCGCGTCCCACGCACCGATGGCCGCGTACTGGGTGGCGAGCCCGGGGAAGAGGCTCGCGAGCGCCACGAGGAACTGGTTCCACGCACCGAGCACCCTCGAGCGCCTGCCGTCGAGGGCGCTCGCCACGATGGCCCGCGCCGCGACTTCCGGCTGGTAGATGGGCGGGACCGGCTGGGGGTGGGTGCGGAACACGCTCTTGCACCAGTTGAACTGGGTGGTGTTCACACCCGGCAGGTGCACCATGCAGAGCCGGACCTGGCTGTGCTGGTGGACGAGCTCCGCCCGCACGGACTCGAAGAACCCGCGGCAGGCGAACTTGGACGAGCAGTACGCCGACTGGAGCGGGATCCCCACGAAGGCGAGTGCAGACCCGACGTTCACGATGGTGCCGTGGTCGCGCGGCACCATCGCGTCGAGGGCGACCTTGGTGCCCCACACCTGCCCGAGGAACGTGACCTCCACCGCCCGCCTGAAGTCGTCGGGGTCGACGTCCGAGAACGGGGCGAAGATCGTCGTCATGGCGTCGTTCACCCACACGTCGACCGGCCCGAGCTCGGCCTCGGCGCGTTGCGCGGCGGCCTTCACCTCTTCGAACCGGGAGACGTCGGCTGCCAGGGGGAGCCCCCGCCTGCCGAGTGCCTGCACGTCGCGTGCCGCCGCGTCGAGCCCGGCCCGCCCGCGCGCGACGAGGCCCACGTCGAACCCCTCGCGGGCGAGCTCCACCGCGACGGCGCGCCCGACGCCGGCGCTCGCGCCCGTGACGACCGCGACACCCCTCGCACCGGCCTCGTGCGCGTGCCGTCCGTTGCTGCTCATGTCCTGGCCTCCCCGCTCGTCCACGCGGCACACGGGCGTGCGCCCGTAGCTGCGTACCCTTGCCGCATCCATCGGACACGCCCGCGGCTCGGCCCTGTCGGCCCCACAGCGAACGGCTCGGTTTCCAGGCCTCTACCTGGGGTATTAGCACTCTAGGCACGAGAGTGCTAATCTGTGAGTGCCGCCGCCGACCAGGCAGCGGCCACGGAGCTGTGGGGCAGACCCCCGAGTTCACAGGAGGTGTTGGTCATGGCTCTCGTCAGGAGCGATCCGTTCCGCGAGCTCGACCGGCTCGCACAGCAGCTGTGGGGCGACGGCCGGACGAGGTCGGGGTCCCTGTCGATGCCGATGGACGCCTTCCGCAAGGGGGAGGTCTTCCTCGTGCAGATCGACCTGCCTGGCGTCCAGAGCGACGCGATCGATCTCACGGTGGAGGACAACGTCCTCACCGTGAAGGCGGAGCGCCCCTCTCCCGAGACGGCGGACGGGGTCCAGACCCTCGTGTCCGAGCGTCCCTTCGGCACCTTCTCCCGCCAGATGTTCCTCGGGGACAACCTGGACGTCGACCGGATCCAGGCGAACTACGAGGCCGGCGTGCTCACGCTGACCATCCCGGTGGCCGCGCACGCCAAGCCGCGCAGGATCGAGGTCACCACCAAGCGGGAGCGGGAGTCCATCCCGGCCTGACCCCCGGGACCTGCAGGCGAAGCGGCCCTGGCGTCCCGCCCGGGCCGCTTCTCCGCGCGTACGCCCGATCTCGCCGCCCGGCGCTAGCGAGCCGTGATGTAGTCCTCGAGCAGCTTCCGGTCGAGCTGGAGCTGCTCGATGGTGTGCTTCACCACGTCGCCGATGCTCACGATCCCGACGAGGACCCCGTCACGGGTGACCGGCAGGTGGCGGATCCGCTCGGTGGTCATCGTCCCCATCACGCGTTCGACCTCGTCGTCCTCCCCGACGGTGTGCACCGGGGTGGTCATGATGGCGCGGACCGGCTGGTCCAGAAGGTCGCGGCGCTGTCTGCCCAGGTGCCGCACGACGTCCCGCTCGGAGACGATCCCCTCGACGTGCGCGCCGTCTCCTGAGACGACGAGCGCGCCGATGCCGTGCCGGGCGAGCTCCGCCACCGCCTCCGCCACGGTCGCGTCGGCGCCGATCGTTGCCACGCCGCCGCCCTTGCGTTCGAGGATGTCGCCGATGCGCACCGCCCGCCTCCTCCGTCTCGGGGGACCTCGGATCCCCCGGTCGTGCCCCTCCTACGCCCTCTCGACCCGCGCGAGCACGTTGCGCTGGCGGAGCTTGCGCACGGCCTGGCGCGCCTCGTGCTCGGGGAGCAGCGCGGCCAGGGCCTCGCCGGTGGTGTGCACCCGCATCGAGAGCTGCTCGGCCTCGGCGCGCGTGTAGCCGAACAGCGCGATGCAGGCGCGCTCGACCTCGTCGAAGGTCGTGAAGTCGCTGTCCATGATGATGACCGCGAAGTCGTGGCCGAACAGCTCGCGCAGCTTGTCGTCGACGTCGCCTTCGAGGTCGGGCTGGACCTCGACGTCTGGGAGAGAGACCGGGCCCACTCAGCGGCTCCTCGGATGACCGGTGCCGTCCATCGGCCCTACGAGTCTACCGAGCCGGGGCGCGAAGCGCCGCCGTCAGCGCACCACGAGGCGCGCGCGCCGTGCCGGCGCCACGTACCCGTTGTCGACGAACCACCGGACGGAGTCCTCGACGGCGTCTCGTGCCGGCCGTGACGCGTAGCCCAGCTCCTCGCGTGCCCTGGCGTCGTCGAAGATCATGGTCGTCGTGGACATCCGAGCAGCTTCGAGCGGGACGGAGGGATGGCGTCCGAGGAGCCGGCCCTCCACCGCCTCGGAGACGAGCCCCGCTGCGAGGGCGACCGCCCTGGGAAGGCGCGCGGTCACCGGCGGCAGGCCGCACGCGTCGGCGAGCAGGCCGAGGAGCTCGCGCATCGAGAGGTTCTCACCGCCGATGATGTAGCTCCGACCCGGCTTCCCGCGCTCGAGGGCGAGGAGGTGGCCGCTCGCGAGGTCGTCGACGTGCGCGACGTTGAGCGCCGTCTCGACGTAGCCAGGGACCCGGCCGTTCAGGAAGTCGACCACGACCTTCCCCGTCGGGGTGGGACGGCGGTCACGCGGGCCGAGCGGGAACGTCGGGAGGACGATGCAGACGGGTGCGCCCTCGGCGGCGTGGCGGAGCACTTCGTGCTCCGCCACGTACTTGGACCGCTTGTAGTGACCGAAGAGGTGCGAGACGTCCGCGACGCTCTCTTCGGTCGCGGGCACGCCCCGTGCCGTGGACGAGAGGCCGAGGGTGCCGACCGTGCCGGTGTAGACGAGACGCTCCACGCCCGCCTCGACCGCAGCGCGAAGGACGTTGCGGGTGCCGCCCACGTTCACGTCGTAGAACACGGCGGGGTCCTTCGCCCAGAAGCCGTAGACGGCCGCGGCGTGGAAGACGAAGCGGCAGCCCGCCAGCGCGTCGCGGACCGAGGCGGCGTCGCGTACGTCTGCCGGCCGCACCTCGACGTCGAGTCCCTCGAGGTTGCGCCGGTCCCCGCGGGGCTCGGCCAGCGCGACGACCGAGGCACCCCGGTCGAGGAGCCGACGCGTGATCGCCGACCCGATGAAGCCCGCAGCCCCCGTGACCGCCACGCGGTCGCCTGCGGCGAGCACGGGCGTCGGGACGTCCCCTGCCGCCGCCGTCCCGCGGCGGCCGGCGGCGCTGCTCACGCGGGGGTCATGACGGGCTTGGGAGCCCCCCGCCGCAATGCGCTCCTCGCCATCCTCGTCCCGAACTCCATGAGCAGGCCGGACCCGCGGTGCGCGTCCCGCAGCACGTCGTCGAGCGCGGCCGCGAAGTACTCGACCTCCGCCTGGCCGGCGACCAGCGGGGGGAGCAGCTTGATCACGTTCATGTTGTCGGCGGCGACCTGGGTGAGGATGCGGTGCCGGTGGAAGAGCGGGACGACCACCATCTGGGAGAAGAGCGCCGGGCGGACGGCCTCGAGCGCGCTCCAGCGCATGCGCAGGGCCCTCGATTCCGGCTTCCCGAAGACGAGGCCGATGATGAGCCCCTTCCCGCGCACGGCGTGGAGCATCTCGTAGCGCTCCACGAGTGGGGCGAGCGCGGCCTCGAACGCCTCGCCGGTCTCCCTCGCGCGCTCGACGATGTGCTCTTCTTCGAAGACGTCCAGCGTGGCGAGCCCCGCCACCATGGCGAGCTGGTTCCTGCCGAAGGTCGTCGAGTGGACCATGGCGCGCTCGAGAGAGCTGAACACGCTCATGTACACCTTCTCCGTGCACAAGACGGCGCCCACGGGGACGTAGCCGCCGGACAGCGCCTTGGAGAGCGTGACGATGTCCGGTTCGACCCCGTAGTGCTCGTGGGCGAAGAAGCGCCCGGTCCTCCCCATGCCGACCTGCACCTCGTCCGCCACGAACAGGGTCCCGTGCCTGCGGCACAGCTCCTGGACCGACCTCCAGTAGTCCCCGGGCGCGACGTTGACGCCCTTGCCCTGGATTGGCTCGACCACGAAGGCCGCCACGTCCTTGCGCCGCAGCTCGCGCTCCAAGGCCTCGGCGTCGCCGAAGGGGACCTCCGTCGCCCCCGGCAGCAGGGGGCCGAACCCCTCCTTGAACTCCTTCCCCCCGTTGAGCGCCAGGGAGCCGGTGGTCAGCCCGTGGAAGGCGTGGTCGCAGAACACGACGCGCGGGCGGCCCGTCGCCCGGCGGGCGAACTTGACGGCGGCCTCGGTCGCCTCCGTGCCGGAATTGCAGAAGTACACGCGCCTCAGGCCCTCGTGCGCCCGGGAGACGAGTGCCTCGGCGAGCACTCCGGGAAGCAGCGCGCAGTCGAGCTGCACCATGTTCGGGAGATCCAGGTCGAGGGCCTGGTGGAGCGCCCTCTTCACCGCAGGATGGCCGCGCCCCAGCGCGTAGACGCCGAAGCCGGCGAGGAGGTCCAGGTAGCGGTCCCCCTTGTCGTCGTAGAGGTAGCAGCCCTCCCCCCGGACGTAGTAGCGGTCGAAGCCGATGGTCTTGAGAACCCGGGCGAGCTGGGGGTTCAGGTACTCGTTGTGCAGCGTGAAGTTCTCGCCGTGCCGCTCCTGGAGCACCTTGGCGACGTCGAACGACATCTCTCCTCCGTTTCGCCGGACGACCAAGGCTACCGGGTGCGAGACGCTCCGCCCGGGCAGGACACGACGTCGGAACGCTGTGGTAGAGAAGACGGGCGCGGGTCTTGGGGGCGGAGTCGAGGGCGGCGGTGCCGGCGCTCGACCGGCCGGCGGCCGTCCCGCGGGAGGGAGGGGGCCCGTTGCCGAGGAGTCGACGCCCGGATGCGCCGGGGCGCACGTCCGTCGTCACGTCGGTCGACCACGCCCTGACGCTGCTGGCCGCGCTGGCGGACCATCCGTCCCTCGCCGTGAGGGAGAGCGCGGCGCTGCTCGGCGTCGCGCCGTCGACCGCGCACCGCCTGCTCACGACCATGCAGCGGAGCGGGTTCGTCGTCCAGGACCCCGCCACGCGCCGCTACGGCGCCGGCCCGGCGCTCGTCGCCGTCGCGCTGGCCTCCCTGCAGCGCATCGACGTCGGCCGGGTCGCTCGGCCGCACCTCGCCGCCCTCGCGGCCGAGACCCGAGAGACCGTGAGCCTGGCGGTGGCGGAGGGCACCACCGTCCGCTTCATCGACTCGGTCGAGGGCACCGAGGTCGTGCGGGTGAGCTCGAGGACGGGGGTGAGCGTGCCGGCACACAGCTCTGCGGCCGGAAAGGCGATCCTCGCCGGGCTCGGCCGCGACGAGCTGCTCCGCCTCTACCCCGCCACGCGCCTCCAGCGCCGGACCCAGCAGACGATCGGCTCGCGCACCCAGCTCATGCGCGAGCTGGAGGAGGTGCGGCGGCTCGGCTACGCCACCTCGCTCGAGGAGAGCGAGCCGGGGCTCGCGTCCGTGGCGGTCGGAGTGGGCGACGTCCGGGGCCGGGTGATCGCCGCGGTCAGCATCTCGGTCCCCGCCGAGCGGCTGGATCCGCGCCGGACGGAGCGGATCGTGGTCGCCGCGCGCCGGCGCGCGGCGCGCATCGAGGCCGAGCTCGCGTCGCCCGACCTCAGGTGAGCGACCGCAGGTGAGCGACCTCAGGTGAGCGACCGCAGGTGAGCGACCTCGGGTGAGCGACCTCAGGTGAAGGGGATCGCGCTGTACTCGGCCAGCTTCGCGAGCGGGTGGCTCGCGTCGATCTTCCGGATCGTGCCGGACTTCGAGCGCATGACGAGGGACTGGGTCGTCGCGCCGAGCCCGTGGTAGCGCACGCCCTGCAGGAGCTCCCCGTCGGTGATGCCGGTCGCGGCGAAGAAGCAGTTGTCACCCTGGACGAGATGGTCGGTGAGGAGGACCGCGTCTAGGTCGTAGCCTGCCTCGACCGCCCTTGCCCGCTCCCAGGCGTCCCGCGGCCAGAGCCGTCCTTGGATCTCGCCACCCATGCACTTGAGGGCCGCGGCGGCGAGCACGCCTTCTGGGGTGCCGCCGATCCCGAGGAGGATGTCGACCCCTGCCCCGGGCCATCCCGTGGCGATCGCCCCGGCGACGTCCCCGTCGGTGATGAGGCGGATCCGCGCTCCAGAGGCGCGGACCTCGCTGATGAGGTCGGCGTGCCGGGGGCGATCGAGGATCACGGCGGTGACGTCCCGGACGGACTCGCCGAGGGCGTCGGCGACGGCGTGGAGGTTCTCGGTGGGGGAGCGGTTGATGTCGACCACGCCCTTTGCCCGGGGGCCGACGGCGAGCTTCTCCATGTACACGCAGGGCCCCGGGTTGAACATCGTCCCGCGTGGCGAGACCGCGATCACCGACAGCGCACCGCCGCGTCCGAGCGCCGTCGGGGTCGTCCCGTCGATCGGGTCGACGGCGATGTCCACCTCCGGCGGAGAGCCGTCTCCGATGCGCTCGCCGTTGAACAGCATCGGGGCGTGGTCCTTCTCGCCCTCGCCGATCACGACGACGCCGTCCATCCTCACGGTCTGGAGGACGACGCGCATCGCGTTGACGGCCGCTCCGTCAGCCCCCTCCTTGTCTCCCCTGCCCATCCAGCGGCTCGCCGCCATCGCCGCGGCCTCGGTCACACGGACCAGCTCGAGGGCGAGGTTCCGGTCGGGGGCCTGGGGACGCCGCTCCACGGGCGAGACCCTAGTGGTCCTGCCCCCGAGCGCCCGCCCGCCGCCGCCCGGTCGCCGAGGGGGGTGCGACGGCAGGGCACGCTCGCCCGCAGGGGACGTCCGCCCGCAGGGGACGTCCGCCCGCAGGGGACGTCCGCCCGCAGGGACGTCCGCCCGCAGGGACGTCCGCCCGCAGGGCACGGTCGCCCGCGGCGCCGGCACCATAATGGGCCGGATGACCCCCGGCCCCAGCGTGGACGCGTCGGTCACGGTGACCGGTCCTGTGGCCCCGCCCGGCGCCGCCACCGCGGCTGCGGACGGGTCGACCCACGTTGCAGGATCTCGCCGACTGGGACGACGGGGGGGGACGTTCGTGGTGCGCCCGTCGGGGCCCCTGCAAGGGACGGTGCGCGCGGGCGGAGCGAAGAACTCGGTCCTCAAGCTGATGGCCGCGACCCTGCTCGCGGAAGGGACGCACGCGCTCAGCAACGTGCCGGACATCGTCGACGTCGAGATCATGGCCGACATGCTCCGTGCGCTCGGCGCCTCGGTCGCCAGGCAGCCCGGGGGGCGTCTCGTCGTCGAGTCGCCGGCTGCCGACGAGCTCGTGCCGGAGGCCCCCTACGAGCTCGTGGACCGCATGCGCGCGTCGATCGTCGTGCTCGGCCCGCTCCTCGCCCGGTGCGGGCGCGCGAGGGTGTCCATGCCCGGCGGGGACGACTTCGGAGGACGACCGATCGACTTCCACCTCGGCGGCCTCGCCAACATGGGGGCGCGCTTCACGACCGCCCACGGGAACGTCGATGGAGCAGTCGACTCCGGGGCGGGGAGGCTCGTCGGGTCCCACGTCGTGCTCGAGTACCCGAGCCACACCGCCACCGACAACCTCCTCATGGCGGCGGTGCTCGCCAAGGGGACGACGGTCATCGAGAACGCCGCACGCGAGCCCGAGGTCAGCGACCTCGCCGCCTACCTCACCTCCATGGGCGCGCGGATCCGCGGGGCCGGGACGTCGCACGTCGAGGTCGAAGGAGTCGACGAGCTGGCCCCGGCGAGCCACACGGTCGTCCCCGACCGGGTCGTCGCCGCGACCTACCTGGCCGCTGCGGGTCTCTGCGGCGGCGAGGTGGTCGTCGAGGACGCGCGCATCGAGCACATGACGATGCTCGTCCGCAAGCTCGGCGCCATGGGTGTGCGGGTCGAGCAGCGTCCGGCAGGCGTCGTTGCGACGCGCGAGGGACGCCTCGTATCGGTGGACGTGGCGACCCTGCCGTACCCGGGCGTCGCCACCGACTACAAGCCGTTCCTCGTGACGATGCTCACGGTGGCGGACGGGGTCGCCATCGTGACGGAGAACCTCTTCGCCGGGCGGTTCCGCTACATCGACGAGCTGCGGCGCATGGGCGCCGACGTACGCACCGAGGGTCACCACGCAGTCGTGCGTGGCGTCCCCCGTCTCTCGGGCGCGCCCGTGCGGGCGACCGACATCCGCGCCGGCGCTGCCCTGGTGCTGGCGGGGCTCGTCGCCGAGGGCGAGACCGTCGTGTCAGACGCCCACCACGTCGACCGCGGCTACGAGGACCTCGCGGCATCCCTCGGCGCGCTCGGCGCGCAGGTCCAGCGGCGTTGAGCGCGCGCCAGCCGTCCCCCGGGGAGCTGCTCGACGCGGCGATCGCCAAGGACCGCGTGTCGCTCGCGCGGCTGCTCTCGGTCGTCGAGCGGGGCGGCGAGCAGACCGGCGAGCTCGCGCGGCTCGTCTACTCGTCCGAGCCCCCGTACACGGTCGGCATCACCGGCGCTCCCGGCTCGGGGAAGTCGACCCTCACCAACCAACTGGTCCGCGCCGCACGGGGCGGGTGGACCGAGCCAGCCGAGGCGGTGCCGCAGGTCGCGGTGCTCGCCGTGGACCCGTCGTCTCCGTTCTCGGGCGGCGCGATCCTCGGTGACAGGGTGCGCATGCAGGACCACGCCACCGACCCCTCGGTGTTCATCCGCTCGATGGCCACGCGCGGCCACCTCGGCGGTCTGGCCCTCGCGGTCCCCGACGCGGTCCGTGTGCTCGGCGCGGCGGGGTTCCCCCTCGTGTTCGTCGAGACCGTGGGTGTCGGCCAGATGGAGGTCGAGATCGCGTCGGCGGCGGACACGACCGTCGTCGTCGTCACGCCAGGTTGGGGGGACGCGATGCAGGCCAACAAGGCCGGCCTGCTCGAGATCGCCGACCTGTTCGTCGTGAACAAGGCGGACCGCCCCGGCGTGAACGAGGCCCGGCGAGACCTCGAGCAGATGCTCGACCTGTCCGCCGCCACCGACTGGCGACCGCCCGTGCTCACGACCGTCGCGAGCACGGGCGAAGGGGTCGACGAGCTGTGGGCGGCCGTCGGGAGCCACCGCGCCCACCTGGCCGGGACGGGGGCGCTCGGTCGGAGGCGGGAGGCGCGCGTCGCCCAGGAGCTGCGTCGCGTGCTGGTCGCCAAGGTGCTCGAGGAGGTCCAGGAGATCGGCAGGGGCGGCGGCTTCGACGAGGCGGTGCGGGCGATCGCCGGCGGGGCGCTCGACCCCTACCGCGCGGCCGAGGAGCTCCTCGACGCCGGGCGTGCCGCGCTGAGCGGACCGCGGGCGGGAGCGGCACCGCGATGAAGTTCCCGCCCCCCGACAGCTCCTACGACCCCTCGGACCGGTGGTTCCAGCACGCCGTCTTCTACGAGGTGCTCGTGCGCGGGTTCTTCGACGCCAGCGGGGACGGCACCGGGGACCTGCGCGGCCTGCGCGTGAAGCTCGACTACCTCCAGTGGCTCGGCATCGACTGCCTGTGGCTGCTGCCGTTCTACCCGTCGCCGATGCGCGACGGCGGGTACGACGTGAGCGACTTCTTCAACGTGCACCCGGACTACGGCACGCTCGGCGACCTGGTCGCCCTGCTCGAGGAGGCGCACCGGCGCGGCATCCGCGTGATCGCGGACCTCGTGATGAACCACACGAGCGACCAGCACCCGTGGTTCGTCGAGTCGCGCTCGAGCCGGACCAACCCGAAGGCCGACTGGTACGTGTGGAACGACGACGACCAACGCTGGCCCGAGGCGCGCGTCGTCTTCACCGACGTCGAGCGCTCGAACTGGACCTGGGACGACACGCGCAAGCAGTACTACTGGCACCGCTTCTACTCGCACCAGCCCGACCTGAACTACGACAACCCCGACGTGGCCGACGCGATGGTCGAGGTCGTCCGGTTCTGGCTCGACCTCGGGCTCGACGGCTTCAGGCTGGACGCCGTGCCGTACCTCTTCCAGCGCGACGGGACGTCGGGCGAGCACCTTCCGGAGTCCCACGCCTACATCCGCAGGATCCGCAAGCACCTCGACGCCGAGTACCCCGGGAGGATCCTGCTCGCCGAGGCGAACGGCTGGCCCGCAGACGTCGCGGACTACTTCGGCAACGGCGACGAGTGCCACCTGTGCTTCCACTTCCCGCTCATGCCGAGGCTGTTCATGGCCGTCCGGCGCGAGCACCGGTACCCGGTCACCGAGATCCTCTCGCAGACGCCCGAGATCCCTTCGACCTGCCAGTGGGCGATCTTCCTGCGCAACCACGACGAGCTCACGCTGGAGCAGGTGACCGAGGAGGAGCGGGACTACCTCATCGCCGAGTACGCCAAGGACCCGCGCATGAAGCGCCACATGGGCATCGGCAGGCGTCTGGCGCCTCTGCTCGACGGGGACCGGAGGCTCGCAGAGCTGCTGTACGCGCTGATCCTCTCCTTGCCGGGGAGCCCGGTCCTCTACTACGGAGACGAGCTGCTCATGGGGGACAACATCTACCTCGGCGACCGCGACTCGGTCCGCACCCCGATGCAGTGGTCGCCGGACCGAAACGGCGGGTTCTCCAACGCCGACTTCGCCCAGCTGTACCTGCCTCCACTCATGGACCCGGTCTACGGCTACGGCGCCGTGAACGTCGAGTCCCAGCAACGCAACCCTGGGTCCTTCCTCCACTGGCTCCGGCGGATGCTCGTGCAGCGGCGGTCGATGCCGGTGCTCGGGGTGGGGGACATGGAGGTGCTCGACTGCGCCAACCCCGCCATCCTCGCCTTCGTGCGCTCGGGCGAGGTCGCAGACGTGCCGGTCGGCTCGGCAGACGGACCGGGGCTCCCGGCCGTCATGCCCACCGCGGCCAGGTCGGACGACGCGGCCGACGGCGGTGTCGCCAACCGCACGGTTCCGGCGCGCCCTGGCGAGGGGGCCGGCGTCCCCACGAGGTCCCAGGTCGTCCTGTGCGTGCACAACCTCAGCCGCTTCGCGCAGCCCGCGCTGCTCGACCTCGCGGCGTGGCAGGGGCGCAGGCCGGTCGAGGTGCTCGGGAGGGTGCCCTTCCCCGAGGTCGGCCCCGAGCTCTACCCGCTGTCGCTCGGGCCGCACGGGTTCTTGTGGTTCGAGCTGCTGGAGGGAATGGAGGTCCTGGAGGAAGCTGGCCCGTGACCACCGCGCAGCCGTGAGCGCCCCGCCGCCGTGACCACCGCGCCGCCGTGACCAGCGCGCAGCCGTTCCGCCGCCTCCTCGACCGCTGGCGGGAGCAGCGCACCGGCCAGCCCGTCGCAGGCGGCGAGCCGGACGTGGTGGACGTTGAGGTGATCCGATCCGGACGTCCGGGGCTCGTCGACGTCGTCGCCGAGATCGACGGGCGTCTGGCGCATGCCGTCTTCGGCATCCGGCGACCCGGCGACCAGCTGCGCGTGCTCGGATCCGTGGAGGAGCCGACCCTCGGCACGATCGAGGACGGCGACGGAGTCGGCCTCGTTGTCGACGCCCTCCACGACGCCGACGCTGCCCGCCTGCTCCTCGACGCCGTCGCGGGGACGTCGGGCAAGGCCTCGGCTGCCGGCAGGGGGGTCGTGTCGGTCCTGCGGGACGACGACGACGCGACGGCGCTCGGGTTCGACCACCGCGTGGTCCTCACCGTGTACCCCTGGCTCTCGCACGGCCCGCACCCCGGGGCGGCGCTGCTCGCGGGGCTGGACGAGGCGGGGTTCAACCACCTCCCCGCACCCGTCGCCTTCTGGCGGCGCGCCGGGCGGGACCTCGGCATCGTCCAGGAGCTGATCGCCGGAGCGTCGAGCGGCTGGGCGCTCGCGATCGGGTCCCTGCGCGACCTCCTGGCCGCCGGGGTGTCGCCGGATGTCGCCGGCGGGGACTTCGCGTCGGAAGCCCTGGCGCTCGGGACCATGACCGCGCGCATGCACATGGCGCTGGACCGGGCCTTCGGGAGGCGTCCGGGCGACGTCGGCGCGTGGGTCGAGGCGCTCGGTGCCGACGCCATGGCTGCAGACCCGGGCGCTCCCACCGCCCAGGTCCTCGAGAACCTGGCGCGTTCGGGGCTCCACCCACCCACGATCAGGACGCACGGCGACTTCCACCTCGGCCGGGTGGCGCGCACGGACCACGGCTGGATCGTGGCGGACAGCATGCCGGGCGGCGCCGTGCCCGGCTCGCACGAACCGCGGTACCGGAGCCCCCTCGCGGACGTGGCGGACCTCACGTGGTCGCTCCACCGGGCCGCCGAGGTCGCCGCGGACGAGCAGGGACCCGCGGCCCCGCTCACCGGCCGCGCTCGCGAGCTCGCCGCCGCATGGGAGGCGCGCAACCGCCAGGCCCTCGTCGCCGCCTACCTCGCGACCCCGGGCATGGGTGGACTCGTCCCCGCCGACCGCAGGGTCGTGCGGTGGCTGATCCGGCTGTTCGAGCTCGCCCGCAGCGCGCGAGGACGCAGGGACGAGCCGGCACCCTGAAGGGGGCGGCGCAGCGCTATGCCAGAGTGATCGGGTGCGCATCGGCGTCCTCACCGGCGGGGGCGACTGCCCGGGCCTGAACGCGGTGATCCGCGCCGTCGTGATCGCGGGGGCACGGCTGCACGGGGACGAGACGGTCGGCTACCTCGACGGCTGGAGGGGCGTGATGGAGCGCAGGAGCGTGCCGCTCCGCCCCTCGCGGGTCCAGGACCTCCTCACGCGCGGGGGAACGGTCCTCGGCAGCTCGCGCACGAACCCGTTCGCGACGGTCGACGGGCCACGTGTCGCGGTCGACCACTTGTCCGAGGACGGGATCGACGCGCTGGTCGCCATCGGCGGCGACGACACGCTCGGCGTCGCGCAGCGGCTCGGCCCGCTCGGGGTGCGCGCGGTCGGGGTGCCCAAGACCATCGACAACGACCTGTCGGGCACCGAGGTCACCTTCGGGTTCCACACCGCGGTCGAGACGGCGACCGAGGCCATCGATCGGCTGCAGACCACCGCCGAGTCCCACCACCGCGTCATCGTCTGCGAGGTCATGGGGCGCCACGTGGGGTGGATCGCGGCGTGGTCGGGGATCGCCGGCGGAGCCGACGAGATCCTCGTCCCAGAGGTGCCCTTCGAGGTGGCGGAGGTCTGCGGGCGCCTCACGCGCCGCCACGAGCGCGGGCGCTACTCCTCGGTCGTGGTGATCTCCGAGGGGGCGCTTCCTGCGCCGGGGCCCGACCTCGACGCCGCCAAGGCCGCGACGGCGTCGAGGAGCGTCGACCAGTTCGGGCACGTCCAGCTCGGCGGCATCGGGGCCTGGCTCGCCGCCGAGATCGAGCGGCGCACGGGCTACGAGTCGCGCCATACCACGCTCGGGCACATCCAGCGGGGCGGTTCCCCCACCGCCTACGACCGCGTGCTCGCCACCCGGTTCGGGGTCGAGGCGGTGGCGGCCGTGCACGACGGGACATTCGGCAAGATGGTGGCGCTCCAGGCCGGCCGCATCGTCCGGGTGCCCCTCGAGGAGGCGGTGGGGAGGCCCAAGCCCTTCGACGTGCGTCTCCTCGCCGAGGTGGCCGCCCCCTTCTTCGCCTGATCCGGCGCGGCGGGCCCTGGGCGGACGGGGAGCCGGACCGAAACAGCCGCTTTGTATCCTTCGGGCGACCGTGCTCCTCGTCCACCGCTCCGAACGCGCCGACCGCCTCGTCGAGTCCCTGGGAGACCTCCTCTTGGACGCGCCCGACGATCCGATGGCGAGGGAGATCGTGGCCGTGCCGACCCGAGGGGTGGAGCGGTGGCTGAACCAGCGGCTGTCGCATCGCCTGGGGGTGTCGAGGGATGCCGACGGCATCTGCGCCAACATCGAGTACCCGTTCCCCGGCTCGCTCGTCGGGTCGGCGACCTCGGTCGCCTGCGGCGTGGACCCCGAGACCGACCCGTGGGCGCCCGACCGTTCCGTGTGGCCACTCGTGGAGCTGGTCGACGAGCACCTGTCGGAGACGTGGCTCCAGCCTCTGGTCGCGCACCTGAAGGCCGCCTCGCCAGGGGGCGCCGATGCGACCGACGGCGAGCTCCGGCGGTTCGCCACCGTCCGCCGAGTCGCCGACCTCTACGACCGCTACGCCGTCCACCGCCCGGACATGGTGATCGGCTGGGCCACGGGCTTGGGGGAGGGCGACTGCACCGGCGCGCCGATCGGTCGTCCCGGCAACGAACGCGCGACCCATTGGCAGGCCGAGCTCTGGCGCCGGCTCCGGCACCGCATCGGGGTGCCGAGCCCTGCCGAGCGCCTCGGGGCGACCGCAGCTGCGCTCGCCGAGCAGCCGGACCTCCTCGACCTCCCGCCCCGGCTGTCGCTCTTCGGGCTCACCCGCCTCCCGGCGAGCCATCTCCGGATCCTCGGGGCCATCGGCCGGCACCGCGACGTCCATCTCTTCCTGCTGCACCCCTCGGGGGTGCTGTGGGACGCCGTCGCACGCACGCTGGCCGTTACGACCGCCTCACCGCCGGCCAGGGGGGCGACGGGACCGCCCGCCCTGCCGCCGAAGCGGAGCGAGGACCCGACGGCCGACCGCGCCGCCAACCCCATCCTGCGCTCGTGGGGCCGGGACGCACGGGAGATGCAGCTCGTCCTCCACTCCCAAGGCGTCGATGAGGGCGAGCACCTCCCGGTGCCCGAGCCGCCCGCCGCCACCGGACGCCCCACGCTGCTGGAGCGCCTCCAGGCCGACGTCCGGGCCGACCGGCGCCCTCCGGGTCCGCCCGTCGCCGACGGCGCACCGGACGAGCGCCCGGCCCTTCGGCCAGACGACACGAGCCTCCGGGTCCACTCGTGCCACGGGAAGCTCCGCCAGGTCGAGGTGATGCGGGACGCCATCTTCCACCTGCTCGCCGACGATCCGACGCTCGAGCCGAGGGACGTCATCGTGATGTGCCCTGACATCGACGCCTTCGCGCCGTTGGTCCATGCCGTCTTCGGCTCGGGGGCCACCCCCGGGTCCCGCACGGGCACCCACGGCCTCCTCGGCGACGACGAGGAGCCCGAGCGGCAGCCTCCGCAGATCCGGGCCAGGCTCGCCGACCGCTCCATCCGCCAGACGAACCCGATGCTGGCCGTCGCCGCCCAGCTCTTGGAGCTCGCCGCCGGGAGGATGACCGCGTCGGAGGTGCTCGACCTTGCGGCTCGGGCGCCGGTCGCCCGCCGTTTCCGCTTCGCCGACGACGAGCTCGGCCAGTTGGAGGCGTGGGTCGCCGAGAGCGGCATCCGCTGGGGGCTCGACCGCGAGCACCGGGCCGGGTGGGGCCTGGACCGGGTCGGGGACAACACCTGGCAGGCCGGGCTCGACCGCCTGCTGCTCGGCGTCACCATGGCCGAGGAGGAGCAGCGCCTCTTCTGCGGGGTGCTGCCCCTCGACGACGTCTCGAGCGGCGCGGTGGACCTGGCCGGACGCTTCGCCGAGCTGGTGGAGCGGCTGGGTGCGGGGATCGCCCGGCTACAGGGTCGTCACCCCATCGGCGAGTGGGCGACGGCGCTCGTCGAGACGACCGAGGCCCTGGCCGCTGCCGCACCGAACGAGCAGTGGCAGGTCGACCAGCTCCATGCGGTCCTCGCCGGCGTCGTCGACACGGCCGCGGCGACCGGTGGGGCGGCCTCTCCGGATGGCCGAGGGACCCTGCTCGACCTGGCCGAGGTCCGATCCCTGCTGGAGGACAGCCTCCGAGGCCGCCCCACGCGCGCCAACTTCCGCACCGGTGACCTCACGATCTGCACGCTGGTGCCGATGCGGGCCGTGCCGCACCGGGTGGTCGGCCTCCTCGGCCTCGACGACGGCGCCTTCCCCCGTCACCCCGCCCAGGACGGCGACGACCTGCTCCTCGACGAGCCACGGGTCGGTGACCGCGACCCGCGCGCCGAGGACCGCCAGCTCCTTCTCGACGCCCTGCTGGCGGCGACCGAGCACCTCGTCGTCACCTACGAGGGCCACGACCCCCGGACCAACCAGGCGCGCCCTCCCTGCGTCCCGGTGGCGGAGCTCCTCGACGTCGTCGACCGCACCGTGCGGCCCCCGGACGGATCGCCCCACGCCCGGGCGAGGGACCTCGTCGTGATCGAGCACCCGCTCCAGTCCTTCGACCCCCAGAACTTCCTCGTCGGCAGGCTGATCGACGGTGCTCCCTGGAGCTTCGACCCGGTGGACCTCGCCGGCGCCGAGGCGCTCCGCGCGTCGTCCCCGCCGAAGGCGTCGTGCGGCCCGACGGCGCCGCGCCCGGCGTTCCTCGCCAAGCCGCTCGCGCGCCTGGAGACCGACCGCGTCTCGCTCGACTCGCTCGTGCGGTTCCTGGAGCACCCCGTGCGGGCCTTCCTGCGCGAGCGCCTCGGCTGGTACGCGGGCCGGAGCGGCAGCCAGGTGAAGGACGAGCTGCCCGTCGAGCTCGACAGCCTGGAGCGCTGGGGCGTGGGCGACCGGATGCTCGACGCGCTCCTCGGGGGCGCGACGCTCGACCAGGCCAGGGCGGCGGAGCTCGCCCGGGGCCTCCTGCCGCCGGGGCCGCTCGGATGGGCGCAGCTGCGGGAGGTCGAAGAGGAGGTGGAGGCGTTGGCGGCGTGCGCCCGCACCGAGCTCCCGCCGGCGCACGCCGCGCCCACCTCGGTCGAGGTCCAGGTCCGCCTCCCCGACGGGCGGATGCTGATCGGCACCGTTCCCGACGTCTACGACGCAGGCCCCGCCTCCCGCGCGGCCGGCCCGACTGGTCCGATCACCCCGACTGGTCCGATCACCCCAACTGGTCCGATCACCCCGACTGGTCCGATCGCGCAGGGCGGGGAGTCGACGCCCTGGGCGATCGTGCGGTGCGTCTACTCCCGGCTCGGCCCGAAGCACCGTCTCGCCGCGTGGGCCCGCTTCCTCGCCCTCACGGCCACTCATCCCGAGCGCGAGGTCTCCGCTGTGACGATCGGGCGCGGCCCGGCCTTGGCGAGGGGGATCCGGGCCGCGGTCGCCACGTTGCCGGCCTTCGACGGCGCGCCCGAAGACCGTCGGGCGCGCGCCAGCGACGAGCTGGTCCGGCTGGTGGACCTCTACGACCGGGGCATGTGCGAGCCGCTGCCCCTCTACGCCAAGACCTCGGAGGCGTACGTGCGCGCCCTGCGGGGCGATCTGGACCCGATCGCAGAGTGCGACAAGACGTGGAGGGCGGACGAGTACTCCTTCGGCGAGGCCGGCGAGCCCGAGCACCGGCTGGTCCTCGGCGCCGTCGTCACCGTCCAGGATCTCTTCGCCGAGGAGGAGCGCGACGACGAGAGAGGGGAGGGCTGGGAGACCGAGCGCTCACGCTTCGCCCGCCTCGCACGCAGGCTCTGGGAGCCCCTCTTCGACCACGAGCGCCGGGAGCATCGGAGGTGACGACCCCTAGGGCACGGTCGATCCCGTCGCCGTCGCCGTCGGCGCCGGCGCACTTCGACGTGTGCGGGCCGCTCCCGCCCAAGGGCGTGACGGTCCTCGAGGCGAGCGCGGGCACCGGAAAGACGTTCACGATCGCCGGGCTGGTGACCCGCTTCGTCGCCGAGGGGACCCCGATCTCCGCGGTGCTCGCGGTCACCTTCACCCGGTTGGCGACGGGCGAGCTGCGTGACCGGGTGCGGGCCCGTCTCGTCTCGGCCGAGAGCGGCCTCTCGCGCGTGCTCGACGGCGGTGCGCCGCCTGCGGACGACAGCCTGGTCGCCCTCCTGGCGACGGGCCCAGCCGAAGAGGTGGCCACGCGCCGTCGGCGCCTCGCCACGGCCGTCACGTCCTTCGACGAGGCGACGGTCACCACCACCCACGGCTTCTGCCAGCTCATGCTCGGCGCCCTCGGGGTCGCCGGCGACGTGCCCCAGGGCGCCACCGTGCTCGAGGACCCCCGCGACCTCGTGGAGCAGGTGGTCGACGACCTCTACGTGCGGTGGACGCTCGCGCACGGCGACGCGCCGTCGTTCACCCGCGGCCAGGCGGTCGAGATCGCCCGTGCCGCCGTCGCGAACCCCGAGACCCCGCTCGTCGACGCGCCCGACGACACCCCGGCGGGGCTCCGCCGCCGGCTGGCTGCGCGCGTGCGGCTCGAGGTGGAGCGGCGCCTCGTGGAGGAGAACCTGCTCACCTTCGACGACCTGCTCGTCCGGCTGAAGGAGGCACTCTGCGACCCACAGCGCGGCGCAGCTGCGGCGGCGCGGCTGCGCGGCCGCTACGGCGTGGTCCTCGTCGACGAGTTCCAGGACACCGACCCGGTCCAGTGGGACATCGTGCGGACGGCCTTCGCCACGCACGAGACGCGGCTCGTCCTGATCGGCGACCCCAAACAGGCCATCTACGCCTTCCGCGGGGCCGACGTCTTCTCCTACCTCGACGCCGTCCGCCACGCCAACCAGCGGTTCACCTTGGACCAGAACTGGCGGAGCGACGCCGGCCTCCTGGCGGCGCTCGACGCCCTGCTCGACCCGGTGCGCTTCGGGCATCCGGACATCCCGTTCCGGCCGGTCCGCGCCGCCCGGGTCCACGAGCGCCCCGGCCTCCTCGGCGCCCCCGTCGCCGAGCCGCTCCGGATCCGCCTCGTGCCGGCCGCGGCCGTCGCCAAGAAGGACGCGGTGGTCGAGTCCGTCGCCGCCGACCTCGCCGCCGACGTCGTGCGCCTGCTCGAGTCGGACGCCGTGCTCGTCGACCACGCCGAGGACGGGACCCCGTCCACGAGGCGGCGGCTCGTCGCGGGGGACGTCGCCGTCATGGTCGGGAAGAACCGCCAGGCCCGAGTCGTCCAGCAGGCGCTGCGCGGCGTCGGGGTGCCGGCCGTGGTCTCCGGCACCGAGAGCGTGCTCGCCACGACAACGGCCCGGGAGTGGCTGACGCTCCTCGAGGCCATGGAGCAGCCGGCCAGCCGCCCGGCGGCGGTGGCGGTCGCGCTGACGTCGTTCCTCGGGATGTCGGCGGACGACGTGGCCGCGGCCGACGAGTCCCGGTGGGAAGCGGTGCACGTCCGGTTGCACCGCTGGAGCGAGACCCTGCGGGAGCGGGGGGTGGCCGCCCTCTTCCGGTCCGTGCTGGCCACGGAGGGGGTGCCCGGGCGGCTCCTCGCCGAGCGGGACGGGGAGCGCCGGCTCACCGACCTCGGCCACATCGCCCGCCTGCTGCACGCCGAGGCGTCGAGCGGACCCCACGGCTCTCCGGGACTGCGGGCATGGCTCGCCCGGCGGATCGACGAGGCGGCCACGAGCGGCGAGGGTGCCGAGGCGGAGGAGCGGAGCCGGTGGATCGACTCGGACGCCGACGCGGTGCAGATCCTCACCGTCCACCGCGCCAAGGGGCTCGAGTTCCCCGTCGTCTACTGCCCCTACCTGTGGGACCAGGTCGCCCCCAGGAAGGGAGGGCCGGTCGTCTTCCACGACACCGGCACCCACATGCGCCGGACCCTCGACGTGGCCGGGGACGACGGAGGAGAGGGCTACCAGCGCCACTTCGACCTCATGCGCGCCGAAGCGCGCGGGGAGGACCTCCGGGCCCTCTACGTCGCGCTCACGCGGGCCAAGCACCAGGTGGTCCTGTGGTGGGCCCCGGCCCACAGCAGCCAGCACTCGCCGCTCGGACGGCTGCTCACCGCCCGTGACGCCGAGGGGAACGTGGAGACGAGCGGCACCCGGATGCCCAGGGACGCCGAGGTCCGGGACTGCCTCGAGCAGATTGCCGCCCGAACCGAGGTCGGAGATGAGGGCGCAGCGGGCGGGGAGCGGGACCCGAGGGTGCGGCGGCGACAGATCAGCGTCGAGGTGGCGACCGGCCCGGCCACCTCGCGCGCCCGATGGCATGGCCGGGAGAAGGACCGGGACGGTGGGCTCGCCGTCGCCACCTTCGGGCGCTCGCTGGACCTGCGGTGGCGACGGGCGTCGTACTCGAGCCTCACGGCGTGGGCGCACGGCGACCCGGAGGTGGGGAGCGAGGCCGAGGAGCCGGGCACGACCGACGAGCCCCTCGCCGGCTCGCCGGCGCCGGTCGAGCCGGGTGCACGCCGTGACGGTGCCGGCGACGGGACCGACTCGGAGGCACGGGCAGGGGCCGGCGTAGACGAGGCGCGCCTTCGTGCGGTGCGCTCGTTGTGGTCGGACCTGCCCGGTGGCGTCGACATGGGCACGTTCGTCCACCGGGTGCTCGAGTCCACCGACTTCGCCGCTCCTGACCTCGAAGGTGAGCTCACCCGGGCGATCGGCGCCGCACGGGCGCGCGCTGCCGCGGGCGTGGTCCCGACGGACGCGGTCGTGGCGGCACTGGCGGCGTCGATCACCACCCCGCTCGGGCCGGGGGCGGGAGGCACCACGCTGCGCCGGCTCGCACGCGCCGACCGCCTGGACGAGATGGGCTTCGAGCTCCCGCTCGCCGGCGGCGACCGGTCGACGACGATGCGCGCGGTGTCGACGACGGACATCGCCCGCCTGGTGGAGCGGCACGAGCCGGACGTTCCCGGTGGCCCCCTCGCCGGCTACGGGGAGCGACTGCGCGACCCGCTCCTCGGGACCGACCTGCGGGGGTACCTGACCGGGAGCCTGGATCTCGTGTTCCGCGCGCCGGCGGGCGGGGGGACGCAGCGGTACTACGTCGTGGACTACAAGACGAACTGGATCGGCGCCCCCGACGAGGAGCTGTCGGCGTGGCACTACCGTCCGGCCGCGCTCGACGCCGAGATGCAGCGGATGCACTACCCGCTCCAGGCCCTCATCTACATGGTCGCCCTCCACCGGTACCTGCGGTGGCGGTTGCGGGGCTACGTCCCCGACGTGCACCTCGGGGGGGCGCTCTACCTGTTCCTGCGCGGGATGTCGGGTCCCGAGACGCCCCTGGTCGACGGCGCGCCCTGCGGGGTCTTCTCGTGGCGGCCCCCGGCCGCCCTCGTGATCGAGCTCTCCGACTTGTTCGAGGCCGGCGCGTGACGGGCGCGCTCGACGTCGCCCACGTCCTTCGGATCGAGGCGGGGTCGCTGCTCGGGGTCTTCAACCGTGCGGGAGTGCTGGCGCCGAGCGACGTCCACGTGGCGCGCCGCCTCACGCGTCTCGGCGGGGACGACGACGAGCTGGTGGCGCTGGCGGCGGCCTTCGCCGTGCGCGGCCCTCGGGTCGGCCATGTGCGGGTGGACCTCCGCTCGGTGCGGGCCACGACCGAGCGGGAGACCGACGACGGGGAGGACGAGGTCGACCTCGATGCCCTGCCATGGCCCGACCCCGAGCCGTGGCTGGCACGCGTGGCGGCGAGCCCCCTCGTCGCCGTGGGGGACGACGACCCGACGGTGGCACCGCTGCGGCTGGTCGGGTCCGGGCTCTACCTCGATCGCCACTGGCGAGACGAGCGGGCGGTCGCGGCGGACCTCCTGGCCCGGGCTGCGGCACCGGGTGGACTGGCGCCGAGGGTGCTGGCAGAGGCACTCGGTCACGTGGGCGGAGACGCAGACGCCGAGCAGCGCTGGGCGGTGGCGGTAGGCGCCGTGCGGGGCCTGTCGGTGATCGCCGGGGGTCCGGGGACGGGCAAGACGACGACGGTCGCGAGGCTGATCGCCGTGCTCGCGGAGGCCGCGGCTGCCGTCGGCGCCGATCCGCCGCTCGTCGCCCTGGCCGCTCCGACCGGCAAGGCGGCGATGCGGATGCAGGATGCGGTGCGGGCCGCCGCCCTGGGAATGGACCTCGGCCCTGCGGCACGGGCCGTGCTGGCGGGGCTCGAGGCGTCGACGGTCCACCGCCTGCTGCGGCGCCGCCCCGACAACGCCAGCCGCTTCCGCTTCCACCGGCGCAACCGGCTCCCCCACGACCTCGTGGTGGTGGACGAGACCTCGATGCTGCCGCTGTGGCTGATGGCCAGGTTGGTCGAGGCCGTGCGCCACGACGCCCGGCTCGTCCTCGTCGGCGATCCCGAGCAGCTGGCCTCCGTCGAGGCCGGGGCCGTGCTGGGCGACATCGTGGGGCCGGCGTCACAGGGCCTGCGGATGCGGGCCGCCGCGAGCGACCGGCTCGCCCGGGTGACCGGGGTGACGCTGCCGGTCGAGCCGCTCCCGCCTGCGGGCCCTGCCATCGGCGACGGGATCGTGGTGCTGCGGACCACCCACCGCTTCGCCGGCGCGCTGGCCCGGCTGGCCGCCGCCATCCGGTCGGGCGACGCCGACGCGACGGTCGCCTCCCTCGGCGAGGATCCCGGCGACCCGAGCGTGCGCTGGTTGCCCGTCGACGTGGGCGATGCCGGGTGCGACGACCTCGAGCCGATCCGGCGTCTCGCCTGCGACGCGGGGACCCGGGTCCTCGACGCCGCCCGCGCCGGCGACGCCGACGCGGCGCTCGGCGCCCTGGCCTCCTGGCGGATCCTGTGCGCCCACCGGCGCGGCCCGGCCGGCGTCTCGACGTGGAACGCACGGGTCGAAGAGTGGTTGGCCGATGAGGTTGCCGGCTTCTCGCCAGACGGAGCGTGGTACCTGGGCCGTCCCGTCATCGTGACGAGGAACGACTACGGCCTGCAGCTGTTCAACGGGGACACGGGCGTGCTCGTGGGCCGAGAGGGCGCTGGCGGGACGGCGGGCGTCGTGGCGGCGTTCGAGCACACCACCGTCAGCCCGTCACGGCTGTCGGCGGTCGAGACCGTCTACGCCATGACGGTCCACAAGGCTCAAGGCTCGGAGTTCGACTCCGTTGCCGTCGTGCTGCCCCGGCCGACGTCGAGGATCCTCACCCGCGAGCTCCTCTACACCGCGGTCACCCGAGCACGGCGGCGCCTCGTCCTCGCCGGGACCGAGGAGTCGGTGCGGGCCGCGGTCGCCCGGCCGATCGCCCGCGCGTCGGGGCTGACCGGACGCTTGTGGGGCGAGGGCGCCTGAGCCGACAGCCGCCCTAGCCCGCGTGGGCCGGAACCCGCAGCTGCTCGGCTGCCTGCTCGGGGTTCACGATGTTGATGGCGACCCCGGTTCCCATCTCGAAGCCCGCGCGGGTGGTCGCCTTGGGCCAGACGTGCACGTGCCAGTGGAAGGGGTCGTTGACCCGATAGGGGGCGGAGTGGAACACGAGGTTGTAGGCGACGTCGCCGATCAGCTCACGGAGCTGCGCGAGGCAGGACTTGAGCGCGAGGCCGACCGAGATGAGGTCCTCGGTCGGGCTGCGGTAGAGATGCGGGGTGTGGTGGCGAGGGACGACGAGCATCTCGTAGGGGGTTGCGCTCCAGAACGGGCACACGACCACCACGCGCTCGTCCGCGTGGATCACGCGGTACCCCTCGGACTCCTCCGCCTCGATGGTCGTGCACAGCAGGCAGCTCTCGGCGAACCGCGCGAAGCGCGCCTGCTCCTCTGCGAGCTCCCGGGGGACGAAGGACATCCCGAGCAGCTGGCCGTGCGGGTGCTCGAGGGACGCGCCGGCCTCCCGGCCGGAGTTCACGATGGCCTGGCTGTAGCGGAGCGAGGGGTGCTGGGAGTGCTCCTCGATCCGGTCTCGCAGCGCGGCCATCACGAGCCCGGTCTGCTCGCTCGAGAGCATGGACCACGAGGCGTCGTGCTCGGGGGAGAGGACCAGGACCTCGTGGATGCCGCCGGCCGTCGCCTGCGTGAAGACCGGGCCTCGGTTCGTGACGACGAACGGCTCGTCGCCGACGAACGCCGGGTACAGGTTCGGCACCACGCGGACGAGCCAGCGCCCGGACGGCCCGTACGTCTCGAGGGCCGGGGGGCTGTCCTCTTCGTGGCCCGGGCAGAAGGGGCACGGCCGGGACGCGTCCCCCTCCACCTCGGGGGACCGGACCACGAACGCCTCGGGCCGGTCCGCGCGTCGGGTGCTGACGACCACCCAGCGACCCGTCAGCGGGTCGAGCCTCAGTTGACTTGCCTGCGACCTCTCGCCGACTGGCTCCATGCGCTGCGCTCTTCTGTGCCCTCGTGCCATGCCGTCCCGTCCCGTGGGACGACTTCTCGTGTCCCCAACGTACCCGCGCGCGAGGTGGTCCCCGCACGATGGTCGCGGGCGCCCGGTCCCGGCGCGGCCCCCCGGTCACCGCGCCCGGCCCGATGCGGCCGTCAGGCAGTATGACGCAGCTCGCGGTGTCCGTCCGCGCGCCGTCCGGGCCCGCCTTCACGGTCGTCCTCGTGTGCCACGTCGCAGCGGTGCTCGTCGCCCTCGTCGCGCTCGTGTCCGGTGCGATCGCGGCGGCACGGTTGCGGCACGCCCGCGGGGACCTCCCGCAGTCGGTCCGCTCGTACTTCGCGCCCGGGACCAACTGGGCCGGGCGCGTGCTCTACCTCGTCCCGGCGTTCGGGGCGGCGCTGCTGGCGATGTCGGGCGGCGCCTACCGGCCGGACGCGCCGTGGGTCGAGTGGGGGATGGGCCTGTGGGTCGCGGCGACGCTCCTCGCCGAAGGGGTCGTGTGGCCCGCCGAGCGCAGGATCCGGCGCGCCCTCGCCGTGCCGGGCGAAGACGGCGTCCCTGCGTCGGCACGAGGGCCGGCGCGCACGGTCTGCATCTCGAGCGTTGCGGTCGTCGCCATCCTGGTGGCCGCCATGGTGGTCATGGTGGCCAAGCCGTGAGCCGCCGCTCAGGGCGTGGCGGTGACCGACGCGGCCCCCTGCGGGAGCCCAGGCGCGAGGTGGGGCTCGCCCACCATGCCCGCGGCGACGGTCGCGTTCGTGCCCTCGTCGACGAGCACGAAGCTCCCGGTGATCCGGTCCTTGCGGTAGGGGTCCACCGCCAGCGGGACGGCCGTCGTGAGCTGGACCGTGCCGATGTCGTTGTTGGCGAGCTCTGCGGCTGGCTCGACCTCGAGGCGGTTCACGTCGAGCCGCCCGAGCACGGTCGACACCCGGGCGGGAGTCGACCTGGTCGTGTGCTTGACCCGCAAGCGGTCGCCGCCGCGAAGCGGGCGGTCCGAGAACCAGCAGACGGTGGCCGTGATGTCCCTCAGCACCTCGGGCGGGTCCGACGCGGCGGCGAGAAGGTCGCCACGCGAGACGTCGAGGTCGTCCGCGAGGTCGACGGAGACCGAGATCCCGACCGCGGCCTCGTCGAGGGGACCGTCGTAGGTCTCGACCCCCGTGACGGTCGTGCGCCACCCCTCGGGGAGCACGACCACGTCCTCGCCGGCGCGCAGCGGACCGCCGTTGACCATGCCGGCGTAGCTGCGTCCGCCACCCGGACGGCGGAGCACCCACTGGACCGGAAGCCGCGCGCCGCCGGCGCGCTCCGTGCCGTGGCCCGAGGCCCAGGCGCCTGCCGGCGCCTCTTCCAGTGCCTCGAGCACCGTCGGTCCGGCGTACCACGGCGCGGCGTCGGAGCGCTCGACCACGTAGTCGCCGTGGAGCGCCGAGACGGGGATCACGCGCCAGGTCGGCACGTCGAGCCGCGCCGCGAGCGCCTCGACCTCGGCGGCGATCGCCGCGTAGGCCGCCTCGTCCCAGTCGACGAGGTCCATCTTGTTGGCGCACACGACGAACTGGCTCACGCCGAGCAGGGCAGCGATGCAGGCGTGGCGCCGGGTCTGCTCTCTCAGTCCGTTGACCACGTCGACGACGACGAGCGCGAGGTCGGCCGTCGAGGCGCCGGTCGCCATGTTGCGGGTGTACTGGACGTGGCCAGGGCAGTCCGCGATGACGAACTTGCGCTTGGGCGTCGCCGCGTACCGGTACGCGACGTCGATCGTGATCCCCTGCTCGCGCTCTGCCCGAAGGCCGTCGGTGATGAACGAGAGGTCGACCTCGCCGATCCCCCGCCGGGCGGACGCCGCCTCGACCGCCGCGACCTGGTCCTCGAAGAGCTGGCGCGTGTCGTAGAGCAGGCGCCCGATCAGCGTCGACTTCCCGTCGTCGACGGACCCGACGGCCGCGAAGCGCAGCAGGTCCATGCCGCTCAGCTCGGACACCCCGGCCGCCTGGGACGCCTCGGACGTGCCGGTGCCGGCGGACGGCGTCATTTCAGAAGTACCCCTCGCGCTTGCGGTCCTCCATCGCCGTCTCGGAGAACCTGTCGTCGGCTCGGGTCGCGCCGCGCTCTGAGACCCGGGCGGACGCGATCTCGTCGATGATCTGGGCGACCGTGCGGGCGGTGGAGCGCACGGCGCCGGTGCAGGTCGCGTCACCGACGGTGCGGAACCGGACCGTCTCCTCCCGGGCGGTCTCCTCGGGACCGGGGGTCACCCAGTCGGACACCGCGAGCAGCATCCCGTCGCGTTCGACGACGCTGCGCCGGTGCGCGAAGTAGATGTCTGGGAGCACGACCCCTTCACGCGCGATGTACTGCCAGATGTCCAGCTCCGTCCAGTCCGACAGGGGGAAGGCGCGGACGTGCTCGCCGGGCTGGACCCTGCCCTGGTAGAGGTGCCACAGCTCGGGCCGCTGGCGCTTGGGGTCCCACTGGCCGAAGGTGTCGCGGAACGACAGGACGCGTTCTTTGGCGCGGGCCTTGTCCTCGTCGCGGCGCGCCCCGCCGAAGCACGCGTCGAACCCGTGCTCGGCGATGGCGTCGAGCAGCGTGGTGGTCTGGAGCCGGTTCCGGCTGGCGCCCGGGCCTGGGTCCGGGACGCGCCCGCGGTCGATCGATTCCTGGACGCTCGCCACGATCAGGCGCTCGCCGAGACGGGCGACGAGCTCGTCGCGGAACTTGACCACCTCGGGGAAGTTGTGCCCCGTGTCCACGTGCATGATCGGGAACGGGAGCCCCCCCGGCCGGAAGGCCTTGACGGCGAGGTGGAGGAGGACCGCCGAGTCCTTCCCGCCGCTGAAGAGCAGGACCGGCCGCTCCGACTCGGCTGCCACCTCGCGCAGCACGAAGATGGCGTGCGACTCGAGGAGCGCGAGATGGTCGACCTTGGGTTGCGTCACTGTGTGTCCAATCGGTCCGTCGTCTCGGTCCTCGGGGCGCCCCGGTGCCGGTGGGCTCCCGGACGCCGGGCCGGTCGGGAAGTCCCGGGGCCGGACCGGCGCGAGGACCCTCTCGGCCGGAGGCTCGGCGGGCGTGGGCTCCCCGCCCCGATGCGCTGCCGCCCTTTCGTGCCGCCCCGTCCTGGCGTCCCGTCCTGGCGTCCCATCCTGACGGTGTACGTTGGGGCACGACCCTACCAGCCACGACGGGATCGGGTACTGGACCCCCGGGCACGCCCGCACCGCCTCCCGTCGGTGCCGACCTGCCCACACCGCTATCGGCACGGAGGAACCCCGAGTTGAGGCCGCCGTGTCGCCCGTCCGGGCGGCGGTCGCCAGTTGCCAGATCCCAGACCCGGCCCCTCGAGCGCCGAGAGTGCCCGGAAGCCGTCGCGACGCCGGAGGCGCCAAGTGAGCGATGACGAGCGCCAAGTGAGCGATGACGAGCGCCAAGTGAGCGATGACGAGACGGAGGGCCGTGCCGTACCGGGGGCCCTCGTCGACGGGGACCTCGCGAGGGAGCTCGCGCAGGCCGACGACCGGTTGGCGCACGCACCGGCCTCCAAGGTCGTGGAGTGGGCGGTCGAGCGCTTCGGCCGCCAGCTCGTCCTGGCCGCGTCGTTCCAGGACGTGGTGCTGATCGACCTCGCCGTCAAGGTCGATCCGGGTATCGAGGTCGTCTTCTGCGACACGGAGGCGCACTTCCCCGAGACGATGGAGTTCGTCCGGCAGGTGACCGCGCGCTACGGCTTGCACCTCACCGTGACGAGACCGGAGGCGGACGCCGCAGACTGGCCGTGCGGGACCGCCCGGTGCTGCGAGCTCCGAAAGGTCGCCCCCCTGCGGCGCGTGCTCGCCGCTAAGCGCGCGTGGCTCACGTCCCTCAAGCGCTCGGACTCCCCGACGCGGGCCAAGATCCCAGTGGTCGGGTGGGACGCCGTCTTCGGTCTGGTGAAGGTCAACCCGCTCGCGACGTGGACCGACGCCGACATCGACGGCTACTTGTCGGACCACTCGCTCCCCGTGCACCCGCTCGTGCCCAAGGGCTACCTCTCGATCGGGTGCGCACCGACCACGAGGCCGGTCGCCGAGGGGGAGGACCATCGGGCAGGCCGCTGGGCGGGGAGCGAGAAGACCGAGTGCGGCTTGCACGCCACGTGAGCGCCCCGACACGGCCGGCTCGCGGGCGTGACCAGGTACGCCGCGCGCCCGACTGCTGCCTCGCGCGCCTGGACGGCTGCCTCGCCCGCGTGACCAGGTGCGCCGGGTCACCCTTGCCTCGGTGATCCCGACTGGCTAGAAGGAAGGGCACTGATCGGGGAAGGAGGCGGTAGGGGGTCGCCGTCGGAGCCGGCGTCGGACGCTCCCGGACCATCCACCACTTGTCGGCCGTCCGCACCTAAGTTGGTCGAGCCAAGGGAGGTAGGTCGAGGGAGTGACGGACTTGGTCGTGCTGGTCCTCGTGGTTCTCTGGATCGCCGTGCTGACGCCCCGCCTGGTGCGGCACTTCAGAGAGGGACGCTCCCAGGACTCCATCGATTCGTTCCACGAGCAGCTCCACCTCCTCGAGCGGACCGGCCCGAAGCTGGTCGAGCCCGCCTACCGGCTCGAGGCGTCCCCGCACGGGCCGTGCCCGCCGGGACTGGCGGTCCTCGAGGCGGCCGCAGCGCCGCCGGCGCAGCTCGTCAGCGGTCTGCGCAAGCGGCAGTCGTCGTGGGAGCGGCGCCGCATCCGGCGCCGGCGCCGTGACCTCCTCCTCGGGCTCTTCGCGGTGGTCGCGTTGACCGGGGGTCTCGGGGCGATGCACGCGCTGCATCTCCTGTGGGCCGTGACCGGGGTGACCGCCTTGGTCCTCGCCGGCTACGTCGCGCTCGTCGCGTACGCGCAGATGCTGCACGCCGATCGCGACGCCATCCGACCGGTCGCCCACGGCCGACCGGTCGTCCACGACCGACCGGTTGCCGCCGGCACGGGCGACGTACCCGCTCCGCCCTCTGTGGCCCGCGAGCGAGCTCGTCACGCCGGGCTGGCCGCGACGCCGCCCGTCGAGGTGGTGAACGGGCGGTCGGCATGGGCCGCCCGTGCGGGCTATCCGGGCGCATGGGACGACGCCGAGCTCGTCTCGGCGGGGCGCCGCGCGACCGGGAGCTGACCTCGGGCTGACCTCGGGCGTTGCAGTCGGCTGGGGTGCTCCTGGCTCGCGAGGCGGGTCAGGATCCCTCGGGGGAGGCCGATAGAATCGGCAGCAGCGGAGCCCGGGATTGGCTCTGCCGCGGGGGTGTAGCTCAGTTGGTAGAGCGCTACGTTCGCAATGTAGAGGCCGAGGGTTCGAGTCCCTTCACCTCCACCGCGAGGTCTTCACGTTTCACGTGGGGACCTCTTCACGTTTCGAGCTGTCGTTATTGTCCCATAGGGGTGTGACTCTCAGCCCGACGTGACGGCAACGGCAGATCCTGCGGACCCCCATGTCCGCGGCGG
>Ga0209061_1001563_pt1 | contig 36600 bp, 17 predicted proteins | sample Coa_R1_10_FD_187157 | JGI IMG/M metagenome (GOLD analysis project Ga0209061, IMG submission 187157) | Surface soil microbial communities from Centralia Pennsylvania, which are recovering from an underground coalmine fire - Coalmine... | ecosystem: Environmental > Terrestrial > Soil >... | reverse complement strand
AGTCCAGTTCGCGCGCATGGCGACCGGCTTCTGGACTAACGGTGCAGCTCATGTCCCTGGTTTTGCCCAACCCGCACAGACGCTTGTGGAACAGGAAGCAAAAAGCACCCACCCAAGAGTAGATGTCACCCAAGCCCCAGCGCCGCATTTCCATTCTCCTGAACCGGAAATCCATGCGAACGCTTGGAACAGCGTTGAGGTCACGATTGATGCCGATATGGTCTGGATAACCGTGAACCAGCGACGCCTCTTTCCCGCCCGCGCCACGACTGATCGTATGATGGCTTATGGTCCGATTGCGCTTCATGTTTCTGGATCTGGAGACGTCCGCTTCAAAGACGTTGCTATCAAAGATCTGAATAAGCAGATCGAGCCCATCGAACACGTTTCGCCTCACTTCCGCATGCAGCGGATTGAAGATTTCTTTTATTCTTGGGGCGTCACTGTCGGTGATATCAACCATGACGGAATTCCGGATATCATCGCGGGACCGTTCTACTATCTAGGACCGAATTACACAGAGCGCCACGCGTTCACCTCTGACCGAACTTATAGTCCGGCCAACAATTTCCCTGAGGGCATGGTTTACTTCGCTTACGATTTCACCGGCGACGGATGGACTGACATTTTGCTGGTGGATTCCAGACCCATCTATCTTTATGTGAATCCGAGAGGCGAAAACCGTAGATGGGATCGCTACAACGTAGTTCCCAATGCGACTTCGGAAATTGAATTGTTCTGCGATATTGACGGCGACGGTAAGCCTGAGGTGCTCTTCACAGCTTCTGGTGGAGTCATGGCTTACGCAAAGCCGGATCCCTCTGATCCCACTGGGGTCTGGCAAATCCATAAAATTTCAGAGCCAGGTCTCGCCGGCCCGCACGGTATGGGCATTGGTGATATCAACGGCGATGGCCGCATGGACGTCGTGAATAGCCGGGGATGGTGGGAGCAGCCGGCCGCTGGCGCCGCATCAGGACTCTGGAAATTTCATCCGGAGCCGTTCGGAATTGGCGGCGCTGAAATGGGCGTTTACGACGTCAACGGGGATGGGTTAAATGACGTCGTGACCGCAATTTCAGCTCATGGTTGGGGGCTCGCCTGGTTTGAGCAGAAGCGCGACGAGCGGGGGAATATTTCGTTCGTAAGGCACGACATAATGGGTGATTTCAGTACTAAGGACAAGAATGCTGGTGGCGTAACCTTCTCAGAGCCTCATGGCGCCGCTTTTGCGGACCTTGATGGCGACGGTATTCCAGACCTGATCGTTGGCAAGCGGCTCTATTCGCATCTCGAAAGTCACTACGATCCGGATCCATATGACGCCGCTGTTCTGTATTGGTATCGGACACTGCGTGATCCAAAGGCGCCAGGCGGCGCGAGATTTGTTCCTGAGCTGATTCATAACCGCTCAGGCGTAGGATCGCAGTTCGTTGTTAAGGACCTCAACGGTGATGGTGCGCCGGATATTATCACATCCGCCTCCAAAGGCACATTCATCTTCTGGAATCAGATGCACAAAGGAAAGTAGCCGAAGGAGAAATCCAAGGTGCCGACTCTTATAAGATTGCATTTTTCTGTTATAGTGCTCTTTGCAGCTTCTCTCAGAGTACTGTTTGCAGAGCAGCCTGAAAACAATTGGAAGGACCATCTTGGTGACACGCGTACATGTTCCCCAGAGCACTCGAACAAAGAGGAGCCTGGAGCTGATTGGAAGGATTACCTCGGTGGTCCAACTGGCTCCCATTATTCGCCCCTGAAGCAGATCAATATCCATAATGTAAACAAAATACAAATCGCATGGAGCTATCCGACCGGCGATGATCTGAGCTACACTTTCAGTCCGCTGGTCATCGATAATATCGCTTATGTGGCGGCAAAAAAGGGCTCGCTTGTTGCGCTGGATGCGACAACTGGTAAAGAACTCTGGGTGCATAGCTTCGCGCCCGGGGATGGGGCATTCACTTTTTTTAACGGAATAGCTGGTCAGCGCGGAGCCAATTATTGGGAGAGTAAGGACCGTTCGGATCGCCGCATTTTTGTCACAGCTGGCGGGTTTCTTTATGCGATCGACGCCTGCACGGGTGAGCTGATAGATTCTTTCGCTGACCACGGAAGGTTAGATCTCAAGACCGGCATAGATCGGACCACCAGACCTTTAACTTCAAGAACGCCTGGCCGAATCTTTGAAAATTTGATCATCCTCGGCAGTGCTACGGGTGAAGGATACCTTCCACCTCCTGGCGACATTCGAGCTTTTGACGTCCTCACCGGAAAACTCGTCTGGGTCTTTCATACGATTCCGCGACCCGGGGAATTGGGATACGACACGTGGCCCAAAGACGCCTATAAGTACATGGGTGGCGTTGATGTATGGGGCGAGATTACAGTGGATGACAAGCGCGGTATCGTTTACCTCCCGACCGCTTCTGCGAAATACGAACTTTATGGCGGTGACCGCAAAGGTGATAATCTGTTCGCCGATTGTCTCCTTGCGCTCGACGCGCGCACTGGCAAATATTTATGGCATTTCCAAACCATTCACCACGATCTCTGGGATTATGATCCCGACGCCGCACCGCAGTTAGTCACGATAAAGCACGACGGCAAAATTGTGGATGCAGTCGCGCTCGCTTCAAAGAACGGATTTCTCTATGTCTTCGACCGTGTTACCGGGAAGCCGCTGTGGCCAATTGAGGAGCGGCCAGTCCCTCCATCGGATGTTCCCGGCGAAGTTGCTTCGCGAACGCAGCCGTTTCCAACTGTCGTACCACCATTTGCGCGTCAGGGCTGGACTGCTAATGACTTATACGACGGCTTCATGACTTCCGAAGAAAAAATTTGGTGGAAGCAGCGGCTATCGAAGGCTCGCAGCGGATTTTATACTCCGCCTGCTCTGATCGATACCATCTTACTTCCCAGCGTGAATGGCGGCACATTATTCTTTGGAACCGGTGCAGATGCGGTAAACGGTATGGTTTACGTACTATCAAAGGACATGCCATCAATCGTCAAACTCGTACCCGCGGGTGAATCTACTGCCGCCAATGCAGGTGGCTTAATTCCGGACCGACCGCGGCTAGCGAAATCGCGGCGTATGGGTCCTGTCACAGCCGAGCAGCTTGGCCGCACCGTTTATGAAGAAAACTGCCAGATTTGTCATGGACCTGAACTAAAAGGAGATCGGGGACCCGAAATCGATACTGTTGTAAGCCGCTTAGGCGTAGACGCAACTCGGAATATCATCTTGAAGGGCAGAGGGGGAATGCCGGCTTTTCCGTCTATTCCTGCGCCATTGATGAAGGATTTGCTCGCATTTCTTACTCACCCCGCATCCACTCCTGTCGGTTCGGCTGCTCCGCCCCTTGCCTTAACCATGGCCCTACTACGAAGGGAGCCTGACTACCCTCCGGGAGTTACACCGCCCCCCTCTCGATACAAGACTGGCTACGGCAACGAACCATACATCATTACACCACCTTGGAGCACGATTACCGCTTACGATCTTAATACAGGCACAATCAAATGGAGAACACCGTACGGTGATCTGCCGGAAGCGGGACCGAGCAAAAACCTAAGAGGCAACGTGTATCCGAAGAGCGGTTTCGTTATCACAGCAGGCGGGTTAATTCTTTTCGCCGGAAACGACTCAAAACTGTACGCACTGGATAAAGAAACGGGAAATGTCATTTGTACGAAGAATCTACCCAATGGCTCTCTGGGCGTCCCTGCGGTATATAAAGCAAACGGTCGTGAATTTATTCTCCTGCCAGTGTCAGGTGGAAACCCGTTTCCGGCAGGCGGACGACTTGCGCCGGGAGGCGTGAACCCACCCGCAATTTCAAAGAGTTATCTTGCCTTTGCACTTCCCGCTGCGAAGAGGTAACAGGAGCTTGCTGGAAGACGACGGGCCAGCGTTGCGATGGCTGTCAGCAGGTGCAGGTAACTGCGAAAGTAGAGGCACGACATGACTCTGGATGATATGGGCGGACTTCCGCGCCGCATCGGTCCTACTCAACGCTCTTATAGTGAATATTTTGGAATTTTAGCCAAAAATCTCCTACCACCCGTGTAAATATGTTGCGAGCGGAAGCACCATCACCTGTTTGAAGGGCCGCCAAAATCTCACGGTGTTCCTCTACAACATGACTCATAACAGGATCACCAGGTTTTCGTTCCAATAACTGAAAGGCGAAAACGCTGAAAGTTATCCGCTCTAGCGCGCCCGATAAGTACTCGTTTCCCGCACATCGCCAAATCTTGCGATGGAAGGCCATGTCGATCTTGTGGAAAGCAGCGCGATCGAAGTCCATCACCGTTGCTTCCATTTTTTGTATCAAGCCCTGAAGCTCATTAACGTCCGTCGAGGTCAGATTCTGTGCTGCTTTTTCCACCGCGAACGCCTCAAGTACAATCCTCACCTCGTGACTCTTCTGTAGGTCATCACGCGTGAGTTTTGTCACGTGCGTTGCTCGATTGGGGCGCTTTCGAACAAATCCTTGCAGTTCTAGCTCTCGAAGTGCCTCGCGGACTGTCGGCTGCCCTATGCCAAAAAGCGCTGCGATTTTTTGTTCAATCAGTCGCTCCCCAGGCGAGTATTTCCCTGCGAGAATTGCATCTCGAAGACGCTCAGCGACAATCGCAGGAATAGTGGGAGCACGTACCGAACGGAAGTCGTCGACCTCAGACTCGTACATCGAGATACCCATTTCAGTGTCGCATCCGCTTCACCGTGGAGCAACTATTAAAGATTAAAAATTAAAGAGTTTTTCTTTTGTCCTCAAGATCTTGCCTGAGGGGCGGCTCCTCTTGAGTATTGACAGATTATAGAGTAGAGAGTATTTTTTAAAGAAGACTCTTGGAGGCGATCTATGCAACAGCACTCTCCTACTTCGGTTGGTAGCCGGAAAAGCACGCTGGGAAATATTGTGGGTTCGTCGGGAGAGAGCTCATCATCATGCCTGATTCTTTGGTTTTCACTAAGAAGGGTGCTTTATAGCTCAAAATTGAGCGAGGAAATCGGGCATGCATTGCTTGCCTGGGGGGCCCTCCTATTTATATGCACGCCCGCGATTTTTGCACAATTTAACAGCAGCATTCAAGGTGTTGTGACGGACCCATCTGGCGCAGGAATTCCAAAGGCTTCGGTGACCGTTTCCAACCTTGCGACGAACGTCGCACAGAGCACGATAGCTGATGCGCAGGGGCACTACAGCTTTGTCGCACTCGCACCGGGTCCATATCGAGTCAGCGCGCGGGCACATGGTTTTGCAACTCTTACAGTTGATATTTCGTTAACCACAAGTCAGACGCTAGCTGTTCCACTAAGGCTTTCTGTGGCAGCAGCGTCGCAAGAAGTTAATGTGACGGGCGAAGCGCCGGTTTTGGATATAGCCGAGACCCGCAACCAGCTCACATTGCAGACACAAGCTCTTCAATCGATCCCCCTGCAAGGGCGGAACATGATCACGCTTGTGACGATGGCTCCCGGGGTGACCGGTTTGGGAACAATAAGCAGTGGCAGTCCGGGATCGGCAACCGACAATTACGGCACCGAATTGCAGGTGGATGCCAGTGCAAACGGGAGGAACCTTCAAGGCAACCTTTATGTTATCGACGGGCTCGACGTGACTAGTGACTTTCGGCCCGGCGTTTTAAATCTTACTCCGAATCCAGACGCGATCGCGGAAGTTTCTATTCAGACCAATACCTTTGCGGTGGATTACGGGCGCGCGAGTTCCATCGAGATGGTGATGACCACAAAATCGGTTACAAACAAGTTCCATGGAAGCGTCAGCGATTACTTTACCACTGAGCAGCTATGGGCAGGAACTGAATTCGTGCATAGCTATGCACCTTTCCATAGCAACAACATCTCTGCTACCCTTGGAGGACCGATTATTCGCCGCCAGCAATTGTTTTTCTTTGGCTCCGTCGAGCCCTTACGTGCGTTGATGTCAAATAGCTCCGTCGCAAGTTTCGAAGATCCCCAGTTTACAGCCTGGGCCCAACTAAATTTCCCGAGCACCATAGGCACCAAACTGCTGACAAACTACAAGCCCTTCGCTGTAAGTCCCACAGGGATATCGCAAACCGCGGCCCAGGTCTTCCCGGGGAGCTGCGGTACAGCCGCCACCGCCTTTATCCCCTGCAATTTGCCGATGATTGATCGAGGCATTTTAAATGCAACCAATTATAGAAATGGAATGCAGTATAACATTCGGATTGACAAATACTTTAAATCCGATAGAATCTATGGAAACCTCTTCCGCACCACATTGGCCACCAACGCACCAGCAGCTCGACCGCAATTTGATACAACTAATAACTATTTCTCGACTTCCGTTCAGTTAAATGAGACACACACGTTTTCTCCTACAGCACTGAATGAGGCAGCTTTCGGTTATCTGCATCCCCAAGGCACAAATACGGAAACGGGAATTTTTACAGTCCCAGTCATTTCTGTGCAAGGGATAAGTGCCGGATTTGGAGATGGCTTCGCGCAAGGCGTTTTCAGCCAACCTAACTATCACTGGCGTGACGTTCTTAGCCATATTCATGGCCCGCATAGTCTGCGATTCGGCTATGACGGTTGGCACGGCCAAGCACTTGGCCGTACTGCTGCCCTCTACTCCCAACCCAGTTTTACGTTCACAAATTTGCTAAGCCTAGTGGAGGACCAGCCCTACAGCGAAAGCGGTTTAGCGTATGATCCATTGACGGGCAAACCAGCCACAGCCAACTCGCCTAATGCTGCGATGACCACAGCTGGGGCATTCGGCGAGGATACATGGAAAATATCGAAATCAATCACTCTTACAGACGGATTGCGTTGGGATGATTATGGTAATCCCTATGCGATTAACAACACCTTTCTTTCAAATTTTTACTTTGGCGCCGGCCTTACCGAGAATGAACAAATAACCAACGGATTTTTTCAAGCACAACGCCAGCTTTTTAATCATGCACTCGCCAATGTTTTTAGTCCACGAGTCGGAGCAGCATGGGATGTGAGAGGTAACGGTAAATGGGTATTGCACGGAGGCTTTGGCATCTACCATGACTGGCCCAATATCGGCACGACAACTAGCGGACTGTCGAGTAACCCACCAGGGTTTGTTATCCCTACTTTCTACGCGGGAACGAGCAGTCCTCCCATATTTGCACTGGGGACAAGTAACACCTACCCATTTGGCTTTCCCTATCCGCCATTGGCGGCAACAAGCCTCGATTCACGTGGGGGCCTTACGGGTGAGCATCTTAACGTCGGCGGTATTGATCCGAACCTCAAAGCATCCTCAAGTTACGTCTATACTGCGACTTTGGAACACAGCTTTGGCAATCACATTGTTGCCAGCATCGGATATTCACGGGAACGCTCGGATGGCCTATTAGGTGGCAGCGGTATTTCCAATGCGACCAATCTTACGTTCTATGGTTGGGATATCAATCGATTTTCTGGTGATTTAATTCAATGCAATTGTACGGTCCCTACCCGTTTGAATCCCAGCTTCGGTACAATCAACTATTCTACGAATACTTCAAAAAGCCAATATAACGGGATTATAGGAGCCCTGCGAGCACGCTTTGGTGCAAGGGGATTTTTGGATGCATCGTACACACATTCCCGATCTTATGACGATGCGGCGACATATCCAACGGTTGCAAACATCGCTCAATACTGGGGGCCATCCTTGTGGGACATTCCCGATCGAGTTTCGCTTGCGTGCAGTTATCAGTTACCCGGTTTCAACAATGGCCACGGTTCGCTAGGGCATTTTACGAACGGCTGGATCCTCAGTGGCATAACGATCCTTCAATCCGGCACACCGTTCACTGTACTGACGACGGCTCCGTTTTTGCCACTCAGAAATTCGAGCGGCCAGATCATCGGTTATGCGCCTGGCAGTGGCGATTTTAACGCCGATGGAGACAACTACGATTATCCAGACGTTTTAAGCTACAAGACGACGAACACTCGACAAGCATATCTCAGTGGCGTTTTTAGCAAAGCTAATTTTCCTAATCCCGCATTAGGTGTGGAGGGGGATGAAAAGGTCAATAGGTTTCGTAACCCTGGATTCGCAGAGACCGACGCAGCGCTTGCAAAGGATACAGCTTTAACTGAGCGAGTGCGCCTACAGCTTCGCTTCGAGTTTTACAACGTATTTAATCGTGTAAACTTGGGCCCAGTCGATTCGAATTTATCGGATAGCAATTTCGGTCGTGTTACATCGCAGCTTAAGCCTCGCTGGATTCAATTGGGCGCTCGTTTGAGTTTTTAGCCCCAACGGAGTTACTGCATCGAGATCTTCAGATGACCAGAACGGAGTTTCTGTTGGTTTCTTCTATGGGCCTTTCGGAAGTGGCTTCTGCAGTCTCTGTTGGATTGCCGCAGCTGCGAGGTGGCGTCCCGCAACACTCGTCAGTTGGCAATTTATTTGACCAGATAGGCAACTATGCGCGGGCAAATCCTCCCAGTCTCAGCTTTCTGAGTCGTCGATGGAAGGATGTTCGAGAGTGGAAAGTTACGGCTAGGGCAAAAGTGTTTGATCGGCTATCCTATCGTCCCCCATCTGTTCCGTTTGATGCCCGAGTGGTATCAAAAAAGAAAAGGCGCGGGTACCTTCAAGAGGACATTGTATTTCGAACAACACCGTATACTGAGGTACCTGCTAGCGTGCTGGTACCTACGGCAGGTAAGCCTCCTTACCCGGCAATCGTTGCGTTGCATGACCACGGAGGATTTTACTATTTCGGCCGCGAGAAGCTACTCGAAGAGGATCGAAGGTCGACCATTTTCGCGGACTTCTGTAACAAACTATATCAAGGTGTCCCGTACGCCGCCGAATTGGCCCGAGCTGGTTACGTTGTACTGGTAATCGACGCGTTCTATTTCGGCCAAAGGCGGCTTCGTATAGACACACTGCCGCCTGGAAAGGCAGACCGCCTTTTGCACTTAGGCCCCGATTCAGATGATTTCATTGTTGCGTTCAATGAGTTGGCCGGGAGTTACGAATCACTGGTAGCAAAAACGATCTTCATGGCTGGGACAAGTTGGCCGGGAATGATAGTGTGGGATGATCTGCGGAGTGTCGATTATTTGCTTACCCGAACGGAAGTCGATCAACATCGTGTGGGATGTGCTGGCCTGTCGCTTGGTGGGTTCCGTTCAGCTTACTTAGCGGGTTGCCATTCGGCAGTTCGTAGCGCGGTTGTCACCTGCTGGATGAGCACCTTCGGTCCGATGCTGGCCGGTTACGCGGAACGCCACACCTGGATGTGCTACACGCCGGATCTCTATACGGATTTGGATTTCCCGGATATCGCAGGAATGGCCACTCCGAATGCGCTTCTAGTTCAATTCGGACGCTACGACGCTCTGTTCCCTCCCGACGGTAAGCGGCAAGCTGCGGATAAGTTGAAATTGATCTATGCGAAAGCCGGAGTACCTGAAAATTTCAAGGCTTCGCTTTATGATACGCCGCATATGTTTTCTGTTGATATGCAACAGGAGACGATCGAATGGTTCGATAAGACGTTAAAGAAGGAAAGATAGGTTTGCTGAGCAATGATGCTGAATAGCTTGACAGACGAACTATGAACCGAGAGACGGAACAGCTAGGCGGAATTCCCTGAAAGTGGCCTCCGCAGCTACTGCTGCGGTCCTAGAGCCCAATGTCCGGGCGGTGACAGTGCTGCCTTCCTCTAATCTCATGAGCGTCATCCATTATGCTTTAATTCGAACTGGCACTCAGGGATGTGATCTCCTGAAACAGTTGACCACTATCTCGGCCGGGCAATGCCTCGCTACTTGTGACATTTATCTTCCAAATCTTAAGAAGGGAGCTGAAACACACGTGCAAGCTCGGCGCCCGATCAAGCTTCGCTCTCCAACACAGCCAGCAACGCCCACAAATGCTGCGCATCAAATCCTGACCCCACCACCAGACTGCGCCCACGCTTGAGCCGAATCTCTATCTGTTGACCAGACAGCGATATCCATTCCTGAAACTGCCACTCCCGCAGACCACGTTCCCGGCAAAACCCGGCTATGCTCTTACCACTCTGCTGCTGCTCGGAAATCAAATCCCGCCACTTCGCCCACGACTGCTTCCTCTGCTCTTTCGTCCTTTCAAACTGATCTATCCGAGCCTCTTAGACAAGATGCGGTTTACTTAGCGCTCACAAAATTCTTAGAATTATTCGGTTGAGAGTTTAGGTATTGTGTCCTTAAGTGCACTCAGAACTCCCCTCTCATTCAGTGCCGAAAGCCCGACTATCAACTAGGTTTTTCCTAAATTTTTATAGATCAGCGTGATACTTGTTCATAGGCCATCAAAGGAACTTGGCCAAACCATGTTCCCTCGAAGCCCGCGCGATTGTCTCCCCAGACGACGTATAGGAACTCCCCGTCTATATCCATTGAGGAAAGATCGTCTCCCAGCATGAAGTTGCATCGGTCGCGAACACACTCGGGCGAAATGGCGTGGCTCACACGGACTGTTTTGAAGCTGTGCGCCCCATCGAGCGATACCGACGACCACTCATCAAAACTTCCGTCGGGGTATACGGCCTTCCACACCAGCCCCAGAACGCCGCTAGGCGAATATTTCATCACCAGATGCTCGAAGATTGCATTTGCGGGCACCTCGGCAGCGACCACAGGAGGCCGCCACGTATTTCCGCCGTCCTCGGTTAGCGAAATCAATACGCGTTTTCCCGCCTGCCGCGCGACAGCATAACGACCCTGCCTAGTGGGATCCGCTGAAAGCATCACGCACGAGAGGCCACAGAATGAGCGACCCTCTTCGGCGTCCGGTTGTTCCTTCGGAAGCGGAGGAACCAATTTGTGGACGAACGATTTGCCATCGTTATCACTAACGCCCAACACGGTGCACGGGCACTTTTCGCCTGGCTCAGGTACTTTTGTTGCGTCGTATGCATCAACAAGATGTCCAAATGCTGCGCTGAAGCCGTACACTCCTACAAACCCGGGGTATTCATCGCTATCCATTGGATAAATGAGCCCCCACGTACGCCCGCCATCGCGAGAGGCTCGAATGAATGTGCGCATGCGCGTTACGTTCGGAGATGGATAACCTTGGTAACCTTTTCCTGGCAGTTGAGGATTCAGCTTCGGGTGAGACACTGTAGCCGGATCAACCGTTATAAGCCAAGCCCATTCCGCTGACGTAAATCGTTCCGGTTGATGCGTCGGCAACAAACACAGGACGATCCCACGGAGAGGCCTGCTCTAAGACGGGCTTTGCAGTGGGAGCATAAAGGGAAGCCGAGAAGGCGGGATGGACCCAGACTGGTTTGCTCCAGGTCTTGCCTTTGTCCGTCGACCACGCGATCGCCGATCCGCCATGATAATAGCGAGCTTCTCCATTCGGCGCATATCCCTCGGCGTAATCCGCATCGCCGCGATTCAGGTACGCGATGCATCCCATGTATAGCGTCCCGTTGGCAGCCGCGCCGGCGAATGAGTCGCTGCACCGGTTTTTGTTGAAAATCTTTCGAAAATCGTCCTCGCCGAAGCTCCACGTCTTTCCTCCGTCCTGTGTAACCGCGATATCGGTTAGAGAGCCGTCGGGCACCGACAGTTCTTTCACGCGCAAAAGCGTCCCGGGCGACGTCCAACTGAGTTTCCCCATGCCGAACGGCGCTCCCGGCCGCAATCGCGGCCTGATGGGCGCCTCACCTGTAGGCAACCGGTTCAGCGTGGCCATTGCGACCACAAGTATGTTGTTCGGATCCTTCGGGTTCACTATTACCCAGGGCTCGCCCGCGCCGCGATTTGGGTTGCCCAGCAGGAGATATTCATCAGATTCGGGTTTGGTCGTGGATTGCGGAGAGCCGCTCGACGAGTGATCTCGATCTTGGGAATAGGCGAGCGCGCTTGAAAGTAGCAGGATTACGCTTAGCCACAACGCTTTCGTAACTCTGTTCAATCGCATTACACCCCCTATTTAGTAATCGTTGACTACCGCCTACACGCGATATAGCTCCGCGCTGGATGTTAAACGGTCCCTCGAAATCGGAGCGAGTTGCCAAACGATCATAGATCGCAGGTGCGCTGTTCCGCCTCTGGAAAACAGGCCGATGCCGAGGCTTGCGGCACTTGCGGGATACACGCGGTCAGAAATGGAAGCCCTTCCGTTAGCAAACGTCTCAATTACCGATGCATCAAGATAGATGCGAAGGTGCAGCGCCTCACCAGCGTCGAGTTTCAGAACCCCGCTCTGAACGCCTCGACCGGCGCGCAAGAAGGAACCCGAAATCGTCTCTGGATCGTTACTCGAATTGGTCGTATCCGAAAACAGAGTTTGCGAATCGCGGTCATAGCCGATGAGAGTTTGTTCACTGCCGTCGGCGGTCGAGCGAACGCGCAGACCTGCTTGTCTAGAATTGCCTAACTCAATCTCCGCCTCTATTTCCGTGCAATCGCCTTCAAAGTGCTCTAGCAGGAGAGGACCATTGGGCATGATCTCTCGGTCTGCGAGTCTCTTCGCATCACCCCGCAAAATAGCTAGTTCGGGAACGGGTGCAATACCGAGGGTTCCGTCGCTTCGGAGCGTAAGGAGCTTGGGCAAGGACATGACGCCAGCCCATCCCGCTGCCGCTTGTGCCCGCATACTTCGCTTTTCGTGAATCCATCCCCACCAAATTCTGCGGCCTTTTTCGTCCTCCATCGTCTTCTGCGCATAGGCAGCGCCAAAATCGATTCGCCCGCCAAACTCTTGGTGAAATTTGTGTCCGGAGTAGGTTCCTCTTAAATAGCTGTTTCCGCGAGCGACCAGCAAGACCGGCTTGCCATCCAGAAGGAAAAAGTCGGGGCACTCCCACATATCAGCATCTGGGCCGGAAGGCGTTTGCTGGCCGGATCCTCGGTCCGCAATCGCCAATGGGTGTAGATACGTCCAGTTCCTCAGATCTTCCGATCTGTAAAGCAGCGCCAGGCCGCCTATTCCATGCTCCCCTGAGCCGATGATCATATACCAGGTGCTGGCTTCTTTCCATAATGCGGGATCTCGCCAACCAATTACCTTCATCCCCGGCGGAGGCGCCGCCAGCACCGGGTTCTGTGGTATCTTAACCCACTTTCTCTGGTCCGGATCTTCGGGGTCAGCAGAGATCGCCACCATCTGTCGCTCTGGTATCAGCCCTTCTGCGCGCGCGGCTCGCTCAGTGACTGCTGAGGCCGGCCACGTCGCGCCAGTGTAGATGAGCGTCGGAACTCCGTTTGCGACCACAGCCGAGCCAGTCCAACAACCGTTTTGATCGGGTCCACCCGGCGTGGGAGCGAGCGCAATCCCGAGATTCTTCCAGTGAACAAGGTCGCTTGATACCGCATGCCCCCAATATTTCGTGGCTGTGTTGGATACGGCCGTAGCGTACTGGTAGAAGAGATGGTATCGGCCTCCCCACTGAAAAGGCCCATTCGGATCATTCATCCAATTCGCTGGAGGCATGAGGTGATACTGCGGTCTGTGGCGATCGGTCGCAAGCCGAATAGATGGGGGCGCGTCCACTCTAAGCAACCTCGCCGAAGCGTGCGCGATAGAAGCTGCAGCAATAAAGTGGCGTCGCGATATCTCTGAGGAAAAGAATTGATGCTTTCGGGCGGCGTCCATACATCTCCTCAAAACGAATATGCGTGCAGCGTTTTCGAGGCTCGAGAGCTTTGTTTGCTGTAGTCTGCCCCGAAGTATTCCAGGAGAAACTTGAGTCGAGCCGGTTTTGCGAGCGGCATCGAGCCCACGCGTGAATTCAGTTCCATTGCCGTTTGGCTGTCGGTGCTAAACTCGAGCCAATGGGGCAAGTTCGAGCCTTTCCGGTTGCCACATTTGGCGAAGTCATTTTTTAACAGCCGCAAATTCGTTCTTAGATATTTATAGGGCGGCATGCCGTGGTAGGCATCATAAAGGAAATGCTCGCTCGTCACGCCCAAATGGGCTGGGGCCCTAGTAGATAGTGGCATTTGAATCGCAAGTTGATCGCGGCCTATCGCTGGACCATTCCTCCTGAACGGGCCCGGGTTTCCGCGGCTCGCAGCGAGTTCCGGAGCCCGAAATCGCGAGCGGTTGTAACACACCCGAACCTCGTAACTGTAAGACTTCATCGCCCTTCGCTACGATGTGCGCAAGTACGCCTCACGAAGAGATTTTGCATGCCACCTCGAGAACCGATCTCCTTTGACACTGAGATTCTGAGGTTCCATATTCTCTGGCTTTCTTCCGGCGTTGAATAGCGAGTGTCCGCCAAAGTGACCTCACTGACAATGAAGACGGGAGTTGCAAAAGTGCGGAAAATCGCTGGGCAGCTGAACCGCATCTCGCCCCCTAAAAGCTGAGCCTTAGAGAGAATTCCATATTTCGCGGTGGCGCTGCGGTACTGGTGACAATGCCAGTTACGCCGGGTAGACCGGCGATTGGGTTTGGTCCGGCGAAGCGAACGCGGTTAAAAACGTTAAAAGCTTCTGCGATAAAGTCCAGCCTGATTTGTTCGGTGATCGGAATTTGTTTGGCGAGGGACGTGTCCCAATTGTTGACCCCGTCCATGCGCAACTGAGGATCTACGCGGGCTTCGGTTCCGAAGGCGGTGGGCGAAGTCGTAGTTGGAAAGCAGGCGGCGTTGAACCATCCGTGCACTGCTCGATATTCGCGCGACCCAGGAACGTTTTTGTCGCATCCTGCTACCACGTTTGGCTGGATGTAGAGCCCAGGTGCAAAGATGAACCCGTTTCCCGCACCAAATTGTTTCAGAGTGGCGCTCTCAAGCTCGACGATTGCGATTGGGGGCCCGCTATTTATGGTTGTTATGCCGTTCCAAGTCCACCCTCCAGCGATGGCCGAAACAATTCGATTCGCATTGGCGAGGAATCTGCGGCCCTTTCCAAACGGCAACGGAACCGAATAGCCGAACGTAAGTTGCTGTGGGATATCGTATTCGCTGAGAGATTTCGCACCTTTGGTGATGTTGGTGTTGTCTTGAATCGTCCCGCCGAATATGTTTCCCGGCTCGAGGAAGTTCGTGATACTGTCCGTGTTCGAAATCAGCTTCGACCACGTGTAGGCAACCATGACTTCTCCACCGCCCCAAAACCTCTGATGAGCGGAAATCTGCAACGCGTTGTAGCTGGAAAAGCCATCTTGGGGATCGATAGCCAATACCCGGTCGTATTGTGGGTAAGGCTTGAGCAGATCCCCCACAGGAATCGTGGGTTTTGACAACGGTGAAGCCGGATTCATGATGGAGCCATAAAATGGATTCGCTACCTGCCTTTGCAGAACTGCTTGCCCAAGTGCAAGGAATTGGTCCGGCACCTGATTGATATTGAGGTTTGGTGCGGTGGCAAACCCCTGCATCAGCAGGTGCGTTCCCTTGGAACCAGCATAAGCGGCTGTCATAGTACCGTTATGCGAGATCTGTCGTTCAACCGCCAAGTTCCATTGCTGCTGGTAAGCAGGCTTCTGGCCCGGCACTCGCGAAACTACGGTCGTACCGTAATAGTTCGCTAAATTCGCGCTTCTTCCGGGCGGCTGCAGCACTCCGTTCGGGAACGGATTCGCCACAGTTGCACTTATCGAGTTTGGCTGCCCGGTTGTAACTTGAAAACTATTAGTCACCGTGGTGGTAGCACCGTTAATCGGCGAGACTCCTGTGTCGTCCTGTGCCAATGAGAACGGAAGGTAAGATAAACCGTACCCTGCTCGGACAACAGTGTTGGAACCGAGGCGATATGCAAGACCAACTCTCGGAGCAAATAGGTCCCAGTACAGATGATCCTCCCGTCGCGATGGCCAAGCGGGCGAAGCGACCAGGGCAAACAGGCCTTGGAGTGGTTGCGTTGCTCCTGTGACTGGATTGACAAAGCTGGTCACGTTACCAACCGCAGCGGGAACGGTGGGGAGGAAAACCGTGTTGTTGTTGTGCGACTCCGAATATACGCCCGGCTGATCCCAGCGGAGGCCTATCGTTGCTGTGAGGTTGCGGGTGGCTTGATACGTATCTTCGACGAAAAACCCATACGTTGTGTAATAAGAGCCCGTCTCTCTTATGTTCGCTCCATCTGTAAGTTCAGGAATGCCAAGAAGCATCGAGGCTAAGGCGGCCCCCGTCGCTCCGGGGGCGGCCAAACTGGCTGTTGCCTGGTTGTCGAAGGTCAAGCTCACACCGGTGAAATTGGACTCAGCGATCCATTGTTCGCGGCGTATATCCGCGCCGATATTGATCTGGTGTTGGCCAACGGTTTTAATCAGATTCCCCGATAAGCTGTAAACGTTTTGCATCCAGAACAACTGAGAGCCAATACCGTTCGTAGCACTAAGGCTTGTTGCGGCGAATCCCGGCGTGCCAACAAACGTCAAAGCTGGGTACGAAGCCGCGCCGCGCTCGGGACCTCCGAGAAGCTGGCTCTGAATGGCCGCCCAAGCAGGGCCGTATTTAGACAGGTTGACGTTCGAGCTGTCGGGTGCCTCATTCTGAAAAATCCTCATATAAGATGCGCGAACATCGAGTACAGTCGTTGGGTTAATCGAATACGTGTCGCCCAGCACTGCTTGATGGCTTAGAGGGATTCCGGTTAGACCTTGTCCCTGGGTGTGCGTGCCCCAAGCATCGTATGGCGTGCTAATCACTTTCCAGAAAGTGTATCGTCCAAACAAGCGGTTGTTCTCACCGATAGTTGTATCGACCCGTCCATCGTATTGATCTTGAACGCCACCGGTGCGGAACTGGCTGATGAAGTTGTTTACAAGCCCAGGCTGATTCGGGCCGGATGCAGGAAATGAGTCGGCAAGTATTCGCTGAGCAGTTGGATCCAGTCGGTTTGGACAGATCACGTTCAACACGCCGTTGCAAGAGAATTGCTGGCCCGTCGTCGGATCGTAAATGGGCGGCAAACCGGGAGCAGAGAAGTTGCCGTCAAGTTCAGCTGCGGTCGGCACCGTAGTGGTGGAAAGCACGGCGGAATGCTTCCGTAGCCCGTCATAACCAAAAAAGAAGAAGGTCTTATCACGCTGTATCGGGCCGCCCACGGTACCTCCAAACTCGTTCTGTACCAACGGGGCTCGTGGAAGGCCCACGCTGTTGGCGAAAAAATCGTTGGCGTTGAAAACCTTGTTGCGCAGGTAATCGTACGCCGTGCCGTGAAATGCATTGGTGCCTGACTTAGTCGTGATGTTCACTACGCCTCCGGCGTAGCTGCCATATTGCGCGCTGACGTTATTCGTCACCACGTGAAATTCCTGCACCATGTCCGGAGCCGGTATCATCCCGTCAACATTGTTTGCTGGACCATTGCTAGCGGCACCATCGACGAAGAATGCGCTCTGGTTGCCGAATGCACCCCCAATGAAATAGTTGCCGAAAGCGATAGAGTTCGTTCTTGCTCCTCCAGCTTGGTTGCCGGCCGGCGTGCCGTACGTCGACCCGCCGGCGTTTACGCCTGGAACCAGTACAATCAGGTTGTTTACATCTCGACCACTGATAGGGACGTTCTGAACGGTTTGCTGGCCCACAACAGCTCCCAGCGATGCCGTGTCGGTCTGCAAAGTGATCGCGCTAGAGGTCACCTCGACCGTCTGTGTGACGCTACCGAGCTGCAATTTTGCGTTGACTCGGGTGGTTACGTCGACTTGAACCTGAACATGTTGCGCTGTAAACCGTTCAAAGCCGGCCTGCTCTATGTCCAGACGGTACTCGCCCGGGGGTACGTTGGCAAACGCATACGTTCCTGCAGCATCGGTTGTTACTTTCCTGATTTCGTTAGTGCCCATGTTGGTTAGCGTGATCGTTGCTCCTGCAACTGCTTTGTCGGTAGGGTCGGTTACAAATCCAACGACTGCTCCGAACCTAATCTGAGCGTGCAATTCCACTGAAAGCGCAAGCAATGCGCATATTACACTCGCTAAGGCTCGGGGCCAAAACCACAGACTTGGGGGAATCCAGCAACGTAAGCGCATCCATTCCTCGTAACTTGCTCCACGCAAGGTGTCAGTCAGCGCGGAGCGCGAAGTTTTGGACCTACTGTATACAAAAAATACTTTTATGTCAAGAGCTGCTGTATAAATTGCCTGGCAAGATCAAAGCTGAATTCGAGTTTCCTGTCAATACAATTTTGACCGCAGACAAGCCCAAGTCACGAGCGTGTAGCGCTGGGCTCATGAGCAGCTAATCCTTTGTGCCGAGCTCCGCATGATTCGCGAACCACTAAACGAAAGTTAAGGAGGACATCCCGAGCTGGAGATTTCGGATTTCGCAGTCTTTCGAGCATGGTGGCGATTGCGGCTGCGCCTATATCGGCGCATGGCTGGTGGATCGTCGTCAGAGGGACGGACAGTAGGCTTGCATACTTTACATCATCGATTCCAACCATGCGGATTTCATCGGGAACGCTCACACCTAGGTGGCTTAGGGTCTTCAAAAGGTTGGCAGCAGTGAAGTCGTTCGCACACACGAAACCGTCCGGGCGGAAATGACTCAGGATCTCTTTAATTTTCAATTGATCCTGAGGGTCAATTCGACAGACATGGGCCTCGAGATTCATGCCCATGCCTGCAATTGCTTCATGATATCCAGCAATTCGTGCATCAACTGTCGGTGCAGAACCGGCACGCCCCAGAAAAATAATGCGGCGGCATCCGCATCGAAGGAGATGTGATGTGATGACATAGCCGGCCCGGCGGTTATCTATACCAACGAGATCGTAGCGGCTCCTCTCCGGGTAGGGCACGAGATCACGATCGAGCAAGACCACAGGGATTCCCGCCTTGTCTAAGGCTTGTGCAATCGTCCGGTTAATTGTGTCCTTTTGTGGAGTGAGTTCCAAAGGTGCAAAAAAGACCCCCGACACTTTCTTCGCCACAAGTTGTCGACACGCCTGCGAAGCTTGCTCTTCGATATTTGTCTCATTGCTCAATGAACTACCCCAAAGGAGGACATGATGACCGCCATATTGGGCTTCGGCCATTCCGCGGCAGATCGGTTCAAAAATTTCCGTCCGGCCCAATTCCGGGATTAGCAAACCAAAGGTGTAGCCGCGCACACAGGTGTCCGCGCGCACGTAGCTGCCCGATCCAGCACGTCGCTCAATTAAACCGGTTAACTGAAGTTCGCGCAGTGCACGATTTACGGTCGGCCTGGATACCCCAAAGGTTTTCACAAGCTCGGTTTCGCTCGGCAATCGCTGTCCCGGCTGATACTCGCCGGAAGCTATAGCTTCAGCTAGGGCTTGACGTATCCTTTCATGTTTTGGAAGCGATGCACCTGACACAATCTGATAGTACAGGTTTTAGAGGCTGTTGTAAACCAAGCTTTATTCTTGACATAACCTGTCACCAGGGCTATATTTGACCTGTATTGGAATGACAATCAGCCTGTCACTTCACAGTTAACACAACCAAGTAGCAGGCCTGGAGTTCGCATGAATATGCGCGTTCATATGACCATATCCCAAGCCTTGTTGGCCGGCATCGCAATTGCGTCATCTGTTTTCGGTCAGATCGACCGCGGCACAATTGTCGGGATAATTACGGACTCGACAGGTGCGGTGGTCCCCGGCGCGAAAATCCAAATCATCCAGATCGCAACCAACAGCACCATCGTTCTCGCGAGTAATGCGCAAGGGTTGTATACAGCACCAAACCTTCCCTTTGGGACTTACCGCGTGCTTGTACAAAAAGATGGTTTCACGAGCATTACTCGTGAACCGCTGGAGGTTCGCCCGGGCGTGACAATCCGAGCTGATTTCACGCTTCAACCGGGATCAGTTTCTCAGTCCGTTACTGTTACGGGAAAGCCGCCGCTTCTAGACGTCTCAACTACAAGCAACGCGACTGGCATGCAAGCGAATCTTATTGAAAACTTGCCGCGCATCGTGTCGGGTACGCAACGGGCGATTACAGATTATTTGCAGAATTTTCCGGGGTATACCGGGGGTGGATCGTTCACCCCACGTACAAATGGCGGAAGCACTGGGGACACCGAAGTGTTCATCGACGGTGGACCCGGGAGCGAATGGGGCATTTCCCGCGGCTCTCTCGCCGAGGTCTCACCGCTGATAGAACAGGTAGCGGAAGTAACGGTTGAATCGAATGCTTTTAACGCCGAGTATGGCGGTTTTGGTAACTGGTTCACGAATGTGATCCTTAAGTCGGGCACCAACGAATTACATGGTAGTGTCTTTGACCACTTCGGCAACGATGTGTTGAACGCGCGATCGTTTTTCCAACCCAAGAAAACTCCATTCCGCCAAAATGAGGGCGGCTTTACGATTGGGGGGCCCGTCGTGTTGCCCAAAATCTACAAAGGACGCAACAGGACGTTCTTTTTTGCGAGTCTCGGTCTATTCTTCTCGCGCTATGGCGCCGGGGGCGGCCTCGCCACGATCCCAACTCCAGCCGAACTTCAGGGGAACTTCAGCCAGCTTGGTGTACCCATTTACGATCCTACCACGACCCGGTCAGATGGCAGGGGTAGCCTAGTCCGAGATCCCTTCCCTGGCAATCAGATACCAATCACACGCATTAGTCATGCCGCACAACTTATTGATCGTTACATTCCAGCGCCGAACTTTCCTGGAGTAAACAACAACTATATCAATCCTGCGGCGCCAACTTGGCCTTACTTCAACACATATACGCCGCTAATCAAAGTCGATCACAGCCTCTCAGATACCGAAAAATTGTCGGTTTCCTATATGAGTGAGATTCGACACCGATTGTTGTGGGAAAATCTTGGCGCCCAATCAGCGGGATTGGGGCCACAGCCCAAGTGGGGTGTGCCGCAAACAAACCCTCTCGACTGGATCACGGATCAGATTGCAAATAGTTGGCAAGTGCGTGTTAATTTGGATTCCATAATCGCACCCGTTTTAGTGAATCACGTCACGCTATCCGCCGACCGCTATATTAATTTGGGACCTAACGGTACCGATGGCCAGGGCTGGGATCAAAAGTTGGGCATTACGGGCATCCCAGCCGACAATGGCTCGTTCCCGGCCATCAACTTTACAGGAGGCAATGGACTTCCTGTGAACTTCGGAAGGGCATATGAAGAAGATTGGCATGAGACGCGTTATGCCGTTAACGAGGACCTGACTTGGAGCCGTGGTAATCACACCATGAAATTTGGCTTCGAGATCATACGGAATGATGAAAATCGATTTCTGAAGAGCGGCGTGGCTGGTTCGTTCACCTTTTCGAATCTGATGACCAGCCAGCCGGATGCGGTTAATGCCAGCACTCTTGGCAGTGCTTTTGCAAGTTTCCTCCTGGGCGCGGTCAGCTCAGCAAGTGCCTATATTCCTTTGGATACAGGACTGCGGTTCCGACATTACGGGATCTTTGCGCAGGACGATTGGAAGCCGACTCCCAAGCTATCCATTTCTTACGGGCTTCGCTGGGATTACAGCCCACCGTTCTATGAAGTGAACAATTACATGACCAGTTTTGAGCCCGATATTCCAAACCCAGGAGCGGGCGGAATTCTCGGCGCTTTAGCATATGCTGGAACTGGTCCGGGTAAATATGGTCGACCCTTCCAAGACTCTTGGCGGAAGGGATTCGGACCCCGACTTGGACTCGCATATCAAGTTAATAACAAAACTATTATTCGTGCTTCGTCCGGCATCTATTATGCTGATAATGGCAATCAAGTCCCGTTTACTAGTTCCGGAGCATTGGGTTATAATGCCTATCCTACCTTCAACTCTGTTGACGGCTATACGCCAGTGTTTTATTTAAATCAACAGAGTTTTCCCCAAAATTACGAAAAGCCTCCTATCATTGATCCCTCCTTCCTCAACGGACAAGCGATCACTTATATCCCTAGAAATGGAGACCGCCTGCCGCAGATCATTAACTGGGTTTTTGATATCCAGAGAGAAGTAGCGTCTAACTTATCTTTGGATATAGGTTATATTGGGAGCCGTTCGACACACTTGACGCTTGGTTCATCGGCTTCCCAAATTAATTATGTCTCTGCAACCGACCTTGGCTATGGATTTTTGTTGACGCAACCAGCTAATTCTCCGGCAGCCGCCGCAGCGGGCATCAAAGTGCCCTTTTCAAGCTTTATGAACCAACTCGGTGCTAACTCTGTTGCCCAGGCTCTGAAGCCATATCCGCAGTACACGTTCGTATCCAGCGACGTCGCGCTTCTACCGGAGGGGAACGCACGCTACAATTCGCTTCAAATAAGAGCTACCAAACGTTTCTCTCAAGATTTTCAAGGATTGGCCTTCTTCACCTGGATGAAGAACATGACTAATGCGATTGGAGGCAATACTGTTTATTCCAATTTTGCGGAAGGCGCGCTCCAGTATCCAGGATATAATCCCTTGATAATTGATCCAGGAACCCCAGCGGCCACATTTAGTACCAGCTTGTCGTACCAACTGCCCTTCGGAAAAGGACGGACATTCTTAAATTCAGCGTCCAGACTAACCGACGTAATTTTAGGTGGCTGGACTCTGAGCGCATTCTTGCGCTATCAATCGGGCGCTGCCTTGCAGATACGCGCGATCAATCCATTCGCAACGACACTAGGATATTCCTTAGCAGCGCCATTTGAATACGCCAACTACACGGGCGCCCCAGTCTATTCCACTTATTCCGGGAGCTTCGATCCTTCTAAAGATACCTATTTGAATCCTGCTGCATTTGCCAATCCGGCCCCATTTACGTTCGGCAACACGGCGCGATATTTAAGTTGGGCTCGCGGATTCTGGCAAAAGTCGGAATCGATTGAGGTCGGAAAAACATTCTCAATCAGCGAACGTTTCAAATTCGAGTTCAGTGCCGATCTTGTGAATCCATTCAACATTGTGCGATGGGCGGACCCGTCAACTCTCGCCGGAGTACCGACTTTCGGAACTGTTACAAATATTCAAGGCACGCCACGTACTATCCAACTCAATAGCAGGCTCCGGTTTTAACCACGCATCGGCTCTGATCGCTGAAAGTGAGCTATGCATTATGAATATTCTGCCAATGGTCACATTCCGCTCAATTTTTACTCTGGTTGTCTTTGATCTTGGAGAAGGTAAACTATGATGGTAATTTCATATCTAAATCAAATAGGCAGACGCCGGAAGGCGCTGCGCCATTCCCTCTGCTTCTTCTTGCTCTTTGCTTCTTTGACGGCGGCGCAGATCGCAGCCAACAGCCAACCACCTAAAGTTATTGTCGACAATAATGGAACCGTCCATGTCCCTTCGGAAGCAGTCCCGATGTCAGCATATTTAAGTTCGCAAGCGAAGGTATATGTTACGCAGCACTTGAAATACATGCAGGATCCCGCCGAACAGATCCAAGTACATGGCCTACCGCGATATATGAAGCAATACCTGGACCGACAGGAAATACTTTTTCCAACTAAGCGGGAGGAGACGCGAATCGCAGGAGTGCACGTCTACATATATACCCCAGAGTCAGGCATTCCAGACAAGAACAGAGATCGTGTCCTGATTGAGCTGCATGGCGGCGGGTTTTCTGGTTGCTGGCCCGGCTGTGCCGAGTTGGAATCTATGCCGGTGGCCAATTTAGGGCGCCTCAAAGTGGTGGCAGTCGACTACCGGGAAGGGCCTGACCATAAGTTCCCTGCAGCTAGCGAGGATGTGGCATTAGTTTATAAGGAGCTGTTAAAAAGCTATCGGGCGGAAAATGTCGGAATTTTCGGATGTTCTGCCGGCGGAATGCTGACCGCAATGTCTATAGCATGGTTCCAGAAACACAATCTGCCAAACCCTGGTGCGGTAGGAATATTCTGCGCTGGTGCCGGCGCGCCTGTTGGCGTTGGTCTCCTAGCCGGTGACAGTGCCTATATAGGCAGCGCCCTGGGCGAAGCTCGTGTGATGATTAGTGCGCCAAACCGAAATAGATCGGGTGCACGTCGAACCTTAGGCTATTTCGAAGGTACCAACCCGGCTGACCCGCTTGTAAACCCCATAAACTCTCCTGAAATACTGTCAAACTTCCCGCCGACGTTGATCATCAGTGGCACGCGCGATTTCGCGCTCAGCGGAGCACTCTATACCCATGCCCAGCTCGTGAAACATGGTGTCGACGCCGAACTACACGTTTGGGAAGGGCTCTTTCACGGGTTCTTCTACAATCCTGATGTGCCAGAATCAAAAGATGCATATAGCGTAATGATTAAGTTCTTCGACACCCACCTCGGAAAAACTAATGGGCGACACAGTAAATAGGAATTGAAAAATAATGGCTCGCAATCGTTGTGTGTCGGGCTGCCCATCCTAATGGTGCTCCTGGCGCTGGTTGTGGGACCTCAAAAGCCAACCAATTTAAGTCGGAAGAATTGCTCTTCATGAGAAACCTCAATCGCAGCGCTGACGGGCTGATGATTGTTGTAAACTAAGATCAAAGGCATTTGCCATTGCTGCATTGCTGGCCCCTCATTAGTGTGAATGTGGTCTCCCGGATCGGAAGCTGTGCGGACGCGTGCCGCATCGCGCACTATATAATCGCGTCAAAAGCGCCGCTGCTTCTGATTCAGTGATTGACTTTTTGTCCAAGATTGAACGAACAACGTGTCCGCGGGGTGAATGTCTACGATCTTTCTCCCGGTGAAAGTAAGAGGTGACCACGGGACCTCCTGCGATTCCCGCTATCTCTGGCAAGCAAACCGTGCGAAAGCTCTTCCCCTCTAGCATACCAGGCCAGAGGATCCGTCTTGAACTTTCGAATGCCTTCGGGAAGGTCGATTCTCGATTTACAGCGATTCGGACAGACAAGTCATACGTCTAAAGTCAGCCTCTTAATAGTGGCCGACAGTACTAGCTTATCGAACCTTGTCGACGCCATTTCCTGCGATGCTGCCCACTTAGCAGCCCGGTGTTAGGAGCTATTTTGCGCAGAGGCAACTGTCATCAAGAACATCAAGACATCGACAATACAAAACCTGGAAGCCGTCTTGTCATTTAGTACCTTGTGATATTGGCACTGCGCTGCGTCTGCGGGTGAAACACCCATCGGAATCGCCCTTATACGTAGGCAATTCCGCCGCAAAATCACTTGCGATACTGAGGCAAGTTTGAGTCGTTTATAATTAATGCACGCAGTCTATCTAAATCGATAGCTGCTGCCATAGCTTTGTAGCCAGCGGCATTCGGGTGCAGGTGATCTCCTGATTGATAACCCTCGCTGAACTGGTCGGGATGATCGGGATCGCGAACCGCAGCATCAAAATCAAACACGCCATCGAAGACTCCGCTCGTCCGGATCCAGTGATTCACCGCCTTCCGAACAGACTCGCCCTCAGCGGTGAAATAATCAGCGCCTTTAAAGGGGGTCATCGTTGCGCCAAAAACTTTGATACTATGGGTGTGTGTGCGCTCGACAATTTGCTTGATTCCCAAAATCAAATCATTGGCGGTCACGGCCTGATCGGCAAATGGGCTCTTCAGTAGTGAACTACTCTTCATGCGGCGAGGCTTTATGTTGGGCCATCCGATGTCATTTATTCCCTCTAACACGATCATCGTTGTGACCCCAGGCTTCGCAATCACATCCCGATCCAACCGAGCAAGCGCGCTAACGCCGGCACCATCATGGAGAATGCGGTTGCCTCCAATTCCTTCGTTATCGATTGCAAAAGTTGGCGAGCCCTTGGAGCGCGCAAGACGATCACCCAGTTGGTTAGGCCAGTCCTGGTACTTGCCTGGCGTGGCGCCAAATCCATCCGTAATTGAATCGCCCAGGGCCACAATGGCGGTAACCTGCTTTGGGGACCACAACTCAAGATCAGACAACCAATACCATGATCTTACTTGTTTGGCGACCGGCATACTTTTCGCACCGATGAAATTTCCCGGGCCCGAGATATAAGTAGGGTGTTGTCCCAGTAAATGGAAGGTTGATGGCGAGACCGGCGTGGATATATAGATACTGATCGCAACGTCCGTAAAAGCGGTAATTTTCAGCTCTACCGGATCACTCAACATAGGCGCGCCCGCCGGAATTTGCACTGTCGCACTGCCGTTAAAAGTCAGGGGCCGATCCGATCCTGGCACGATTGTGTCATCTCGATTGACCAATCCGACGTGTGCGCCCCCAAGGACTAGAGGAGTATTGCCAAATTCATTAGAAAAGCGGATGCGAAGCCATTCTCCTCCGATCGTAGGGCGAACAATTTCACGAATGGTCTGATTGTTGAGGGTGATAGGTAGCGGCATACCCGGGAACGCCTGCGGTGCTTGAACGGCCGCGGCCCACGCGGCCACCCAATGTCCTGAAGCGCCTGCCATCGGAGAGAGCCCGCTCGAAGCCAGGTTGCCAGCGGCGATTACCAATATTACGTTTGTTAGACATATCGTTCTAATAACTCGCTTTGCACCCCAAAAAGCGGCAGCCGATATTCTATAGAGGGGATTTCTTACTAGCAACACACTGTACACGTCACATGAGCCTCCAAAAATTTTCTTCAAAGCCATTCTAAGTTTGAAATAGCAAGATTTCATAAATTTTATACCTGCCATTTGAGATAAGCCCGACTTTTCTCGTTTTAAAGCTAATCTATCAGTCTTTCCCCAAATAATCAGTTAGAGTTTTCCCGCGCGAAAGGCCTGAGCCTTCTTTGGTCAGTTGAAATGAGGGCTTGGCCGAATTAAAATGATAGCCTTAGCGCGAATTGAATTTGTCGGGGGTTATTAACCTGACTGGTGACCTGACCAAAAGAAATGCTGCCAACCTGTAAGCCGGGCGCTCCGAACTGGACACGATTGAACGCATTCAAGAACTGAGCTACGACACTTACCCGAATCCGTTCCTTGATTGCTGTGTCTTTCGTTATTGCCAGATCCCAATTCGCGATTCCGTTGGCCCGCAAGGCAGGATCAGTTCGAGCCTCGGTTCCTAGGCTGAAGGGTGTCGGCGGCTGGCTGTAGCACGCTGTATTGAACCACTCGTTTAAACGTGATTGTGCTGATCCAGAAATCCGCACGTGGCAACCCTGGATAACGTCCGGACGGATCGGCCCAAACCCAAAGTAGGTGCTGAGGTCATTCGGCTGAGCACTCAAAGCCAGTGGAAACCCACTCTGAAAAGTCGTGATGCTGCTCAATGTCCAGCCAGAAACCAGCCGGTCCGTAATAGGGCGCGGGTTCGAGAGCCAGTGCCGGCCTTTTCCGATCGGCAGTGATAATGCATAATTCACAACTAGTCTTTGAGGCACATCGAAGCTCGCCAATGATCGTTGGGCAGCTAAATTGTTAGGATCCTGAATGCCGCCAACTGCGCTATTTTCAAGAAAGCCTGTCGTACTGTCGACTGTGCCGATGAGCTTCGACCAGCTATAAGATATCATAAAAGTTCCTGCTGCTTGGAACATCTTTCGATAGCTTCCTTGAAGGGAATGATAGATAGAATTACCGCCATTGTATGAAATATCAGTGACGGCATTGAATTGTGGATAGGGGCGAAGCAACTGACCCTGGGATACTGTCGATCCATTATATGCGCTCCCGGAGCTGAGTCGGCCAGCAAGCGGATTGGGAACTTTTACCTGCAGGAATGTTGACGCCTCTGCCACCCCACTCGATAGTCCAGCCGCTAATAAGCTTTGATATTGGTTCGCGGCCGCTGCTGCCAGAGAGTCTGACAATGCATTTAGATTTAAACTAAGTTTGAGGTCTGTACCTTTCGAGCCGATATAACTAACCTCAAGTGAGGAGCTCTGGGTCAATTCTTGTTGGATACTAAAATTCCATTGCTGAACATATGGATATGGGACGCCCGGCACCCGTCCACTGATGCTGACGCCCTGAATGGCGGCGCTATAAGCTGGACTCCGGCCTAGTGGCTGCGGCAGAATCCCGTTTGTTAGCTGCGGGAATGGATTACTCAGTGTACCCAGAACAGGTGTCGTTTGCAACGTAATAGGCGTCACCGTAGGGGAGGGACTCGCGGTGTCATAAGGTAAGTACCCGAGGCTGTAGCCTAACCTTAGAACCGTAGATGGAAGGAGATGATACGCTAGGCCCATACTTGGCGCAACTAGGCTGTAATGCGACGAATCATCATATCGGCTGGGATACTGGTTCGAATTGACCAGTACTAAATCTCCAACAAGTTGCTGATTAGCACCGGTAACAGGATTGAGTATCGATCCTAATGGACTCGCTATTCCAGGAAGTAACATTGTATTCAGATTGTGCTTCTCTTCGATACCACGTGGCATATCCCAACGCATGCCAGCATTAATCGTTAACTTTGGATTCAGATTGAAGGTATCCAGCAAATAAACAGCACTGTAGGGCTCCACCGTCGAGACCCAAATCCCCGTTGAGATGGCGGAGCTGTTTGGTATGGCTGCGCCCAACATGAAATTGGCAAATTGGTTCGTTGTAGGGATACCCGGGAGGAATAAAAAGGTCCCCGTTGGGCCATAAGGCGCTGCGGGCGAATAATAACCTTCCAATCGCTGAAAATTAGCCCCAAATTTCAAGGTGTGACGGCCGATTACCTTGCTCAGATTTGCAGTTCCGTTGTAAGTATCGAAGGTAAAAAACTGGATGACATTAATCACAGAAAGGGGAAATGCGGTGGGACTATAGCCGGCAAGCAATGGAATTGGCAACAAATCGAAGGTCACCTGTTTCGCGAATGGCGCCAAGCCAGGGAATTTGGAAAGGTCGACTTTGCCAAGAGCTGGCGGAATGGACTGAAAGGGGAAACGTAAATACGAAACGTGGAGATCGAGCACTGTTGTCTGATTAATCGTGTAGGTATCGCCCACCACCGCTGAATGCGATGTGGTGAGCACGGCCGGTTGCGGAACGTTGTTGTGAAAATAGTTGGTGGCAAGCGTATTGGTGTTCCAGTAAGTGTAGCGCGCAAATAACTGCTGTTTGTAAAAGCTATAGTCGAGCCTGCCTGTAACTTCATTGCTGTCGGATCCGGAAGCCGCATTGGTTTGAAAGTTGACACTGCCCTCCGGCGCATTTGGAATGTTTGGAAGAGCCCAGTACTTGATGGTATTGGCCATATAGTATGCAGTAGGATCGGGACAAACTTTATTGAACACACCGTTACAACTGATCTGTATGTTAGTACCCGTGTAATAGATGGGTTTGTCAGCAGTGAAATCGCCTCGCAACTCCGCAGCGGTAGGCACGCGCGCTGCGAACGGCAAGCCTGCCCGGTTAGCGAAACCCTCCCAATTTGCAAAGAAAAATAGTTTATTTTTTTGAATGGGGCCTCCAAGTGAAATACCGTACTGGTTCTGGATCAAGTAAGGACGCACGACACCGGCACGGTTATTGAAAAAATTATTGGCATCCAAAACAGTGTTTCTAAAGTACTCATATAGCGCGCCATGGAACTCGTTACTGCCGGATCTCGTTGAAAAATTTATCACGCCGCCGTAGTACCTGCCGTACTCGGGGCTAATGGCATTGGAATCTACTCGAAATTCCTGAACGGAATCCTCCGGCGGGATAAGTCCAATCCAGTTCTGTATGGGGACATTTAATGGCGCGCCATCCAGATATACCGCGTTCTGACCAGCGATTCCGCCGCCTATTTGATAATTCGACCAGCCTGCTGGGTTTGTATAGTTGCCAATCGCGGGCTGGTTGTTGGTTGCAGGACCAGACGTAGCACCTTGTGGTATAACTCCGGGCGAGAGTGCAAGCAGGTTCATTACATTTCGCCCATTTAGCGGAGTCTGTTGAATTTGGCGGCTTTGGATTACTTGGCCTACGGTTGTGCTCGCGGTTTCTAAGTTTACGGCGCCCGCTTCAACTGTAATCGTATTACTCACAGAACCAACGCTCAGAGTAAAATTCAGTGTCACAGTCTCTCCGACATGGATTTTAAGCCCTTCTTGCGCAAAAGACTCAAATCCATTTTTTGAGACGTTGACATTGTAAGTTCCAGGAATCAGACCCGAGAAGCGATAAATGCCAGCTCCGTTCGATTCGGTTCGAAACTGGACTCCGGTATCAACAGCCGTCAAAGTAACAGTCGCCTTCGGGACGGAGGCACCCGAGGGGTCATAGACGAATCCAGTCAATGTAGCAGCAGGATTTTGTGCAGCCGCGAAGGCACAGAATAGCGCGAAGCAGACAATCAGCTGGATTGGATGAATAGTCTCGTGGGTATTCTGAGAATGCACAATCGCCTCCCTGTTCCGCTGGAGTTGCTTGAATTTAACCTTACTTGTATTTACAACTTTGGCCCTAACGGAATGTGACAATTCTATACGATGTTGCCAAGATTGTCAACTCAAATGTAATTTCAAACGCTTCATCACAGCACCGGGATAGCGTCCTTAGCAATAGAGAATGCTTTCCAGAGGTCAAGTGAGGTATCTGAAGATGCAGGGCGTCAGTGGGAAGCATCTCCGCCTCTGTAGGATCCAGTATTTGAGCCTTCCGATTCACACGACTGCCGATTGTAAGGTGCTGCCCGTTAAGGGTTTATGGTCTGTCTTAACAGTTTATTTTCAATAGGAGGTGGTGCGCGCGGCGTTGACGTGGTTGAGGAGTCCATTGGTTTTTGTGATCATGCGGTTTTGCTCGGCGCTAGGGGGAACGGGAAGTTGAAAATTTCTTGGCGTGTCGTACTTGGCGCTGTGAACGGTCGTCCCATCGCGGTTTAGTGCAAGGACGTCCTTGGCGAAAGCTCGTAATGCGAGAGCTAACCACGCATTCGCTTGGTTATTTCCACAATCGAATCACTTGTTGTCCTAATTAATTGCAGCCGACGTTCAAGCGCCGCCCGAACCACGTTGATCAGCTTGTTGTCCGACTCCGCATGCCTGTACCAAGCCGCATGTGCTCGTCCTACTCTCGCAAGCATTGCGCCTTCCGAAACTTCTTCGAAGCTAGTCTGCGCCCATACAGGTTGCCCAGAAGCTGTCTTTCAGCTCCGTCAGAAAATGCTCGAACTGCTCGATTACTGGAATCGGTGCCGCCTTTGCCAATAGTGTAAGCTTAATTCCCAGATCTTGTTTTTTGCTTGCAAGACGAAACCCAATTACACCCTCCTCACTTTACACAACTAAACATACATTACTAAGTTCCGGAGGTTCAGGCATGAATGTCGATTTCCATTGAAAATATATGCCATGGGAAGTCCTGCCTACCTCCCAACAACCGTCACAATTGACTCATCTGGTGCGGTCCATGCGGAAGCGCCCTCGTGGTGGAAGCGGTGCGTGGAGTCATCCCAGGTCAGTTTAGTAACTGAGCCGCCAGTCTTTTCATATGCATAGGTGTTCCCGTCGTCCTGAAAAAGCTCGAACGTCCCATTAGCCCCCGGATAGACACGCACCGACACTATGGTCTGTGGCTGTTGCGCGCTCTCAACCTCAGACCCAAACGGCACAATGCTACCGGCTCTAACAAATAGCGGCAGGGTATCGATGGGAGCGCTCACTACAATCGTCTGTCCCCCATGCAGCCGTTGGTTAGTCCAATAGTTGTACCAATCACAACCAGCTGGTAGATACACCGTGCGGTGAATCATGCCCTGTTCCGTCACAGGAGCGACCAGAAAAGCGGGCCCATACATATATTCATCGGGAATATCCGCGGCTTTGGGATCGTTTGGGAAATCCATGAACAGTGCGCGCATGTACGGCGCGCCTGTCTTATAGGTGCGATAAGCAATCGAGTAGGTGTAGGGCAAAAGGCGGTAACGCAGCTTCAGATACTTCGCCAGAATAGGTTCTGCCTGCTTGCCGTACGACCAAACTTCGTTATGGTTCCTTTCTCCGTGCGCTCGCATAACCGGTTGGAAAGCACCCCATTCAAACCACCGCACAAACAGCTCTGGATAGTCCTCGTAGTTGCCGATCGTGCCGCGTGCGTCCGATCCGTCGATGAGCGGTTTATGCGGCGCGTGATAGTCCGCGGGTATTGTTGGCGAGAAGAAGCCCGCAATATCAGTGTCCCAATAAGGTAGTCCGGTGGCAGTGAAGTTAAGGCCCGCGGGAATCGACCGCTTCAACATATCCCAGGTGGAAAGGATATCGCTCGACCAGAACACAGTGCCGTTACGCTGTGCGCCCAGATACGCCGCGCGAGCTAATATCATGACCCTTCGGCTATCGCCAAAATCGCGGCGGAATCCTTCATATACCGAAGCGGTGTGGAACAGCGGATACACATTGTAGAAGCGAGTTCCCGGTCCGATCCAATACACGTCGCTCGCCGGATCGATATCCGGCTCCGTTTCATCTAGCCAAATGTAGTCGAAGCCGTATGGTTTTATATATCGGTCTCGAATTTTTTCCCAGAACCATCTCGCCGCCTCCGGGTTAGTGGTGTCGATATTCGGCCCAATCGCGTTGCTGAAGTGCCCCAAGTCTGGCGTTCCGTTCGGGGTATGCACCAGCCAACCTTTGCTCAGCAACATGTCGTAAAACCTAGTTCCCGGGGCAAAGTGTGGCCATACACTCAAGAGCGTCCTTACATTCATGGCGTGCAGTTCCCGATTCATCTCGGCCGGATCCGGCCAGCGCTTCGGGTCTAGGTCCAGTTCGCCTTGTCTGGTCATGTTCAGGAAGTCCACTACCACGACATCGAGCGGCAGCTTTCTCTTCCGATATCCTTTCGCAACCTCCAGAATTTGCTGCTGCGTTGCATAGATTGCTTTGCTCTGAATGTAACCGTAAACGGCTCTGGGAAGCATGTGAGTCACACCGGTGAGCAACCGGTACCCCATGTAGATCTCGTCGCTTGTTTCACCCGCGATTACAAAATATGACACACGGTCTCCGATTTCCGAGGACCAAACGTTGCGGCCGTTAAAACCCAGATCCACCATCGTTTTCGAGGGGTTATCCCATATCAGTCCGTAGCCTCGGCTTGAAACCATGAAAGGAACACACACATCCTCCCCGCCAATCGCAGAGTAATCGTGCCAGCAGCGGATCTCGTGATTGCGAAGGTCCATCCAACCTTTCTGCTGCTGTCCTAGGCCATAATAATGCTCTGTCGGCGGCGAGTCGAACGTGGCCGCAACCCTGTAACCCTTTGCGCCCGCTTCTGCCTGTGCTCCCGGACGCAGCGGAGTCATCGTCCAGCTTTGCATCCGCAGCAACATCCTCCCTTCCGGCGTTGTGATTAGTAGAGCGTCATTGTGCTGGCCACGACTGCCACCTGACCCGAAATATTCTTCGCGCAATTGGCGATTGAGAGCATCGAGCGGCATTTGCTGCGGCACTTTGTCCTTAGGCAGCGTATCCGGCGCAATGCGCACCACCATGCGAGCCGACCGGAAAATGTCGTCGCCTTGCGCGTCCCGTTCGTGTTTCCAGCCCTCGCTTGATGGCTTTGCGGTAAATCCGAATCCCGGCGCGCCGAGAGCCGCGCTAGGCTCAATACTCATCGTCACACGTAAGATATTTGGCGAATAGGGCTCGAGCGAAATCACGCGGCCCGCTCGCTGGAGCACCAGCCGAGTCTCCTGTGCTACTGCCTCATTGACGACCGATATGGCAATGAGCAAGATGCCGTACACCATGTTTTTTATCCAAGCTGTCAAATTTTTCGTGAGCAGTTTATCAGATTAGCGACGGTTTTGTGACAATCAACTGTCCTCTAGATTTCTTGCGCATCAGCGCGTTCTGACTGGACGTCAATGTTCTTCGGACGTCCATATTGAACAGGGAGTGGGGATGGAATTTCCGAACAGTTGAGCTGCGAGGCTCTCATAATTGGGAAACCGTCAACGCAGCAGGGTAAGCTAGCTTCACCGGCGCGGGCAAGAAAAGCAGGCTCAAGTAGAGCAGCAAGGTCGCTTTACGCCTCCTTCACAGGCGGCATACGACAGGTGGTCACCTGGATAAAAAGCAGAGTGGCAGGCTGCGATTGACGAATAGCATGCCATGGCGGCGCCATCAGGGAGGCGTCTGGAGTAATTTATAAAAGGTCATCTTCGCGCGGTGATTGTCCAGAAGCACGACTTTAGAGCGATTGAGCTGCGCAAAGTAAACGCTAGGCCGTCACCGGTGAGTAACCTCGAGGGTGCCGCTATATCGCTGAATTGATAGATGGCAAGTGCATCTGCAGAATCCTTTGCCAGATTGAGGACAAAGATATACCAGAGCGTAAGTCAACGCTATACGGTTCCTGAGTGGTTTCCGAACGGTTCCTTACCGATCCGGGCACAGTTGAATACCGCCACGACACGTTCTCGGACCTGTCGTTATCGAGCAGCACTGTCAGGCAATGTTGAGAGGTTTCCAATAGCGTGTATGCTCGTCACGGATCAGTCGACCAATGCCGGGCAGTGGGAAGTGACAAGCCCACATATAGTCGCCCTTTGCTTCAACCAAATCCAGGAGCTCTCTTCGGGTCGATGAGGCAGCCAATGGGTCCATATCGAGCAGAACGGCGTGGGAGGGCTCGGGTACTTGCAAGGGATGATAGAAGGCATCCGCTGCCAGGAGCATGGACTTACTCTGCGATTCAATCCAAACGCCCACGTGACCGGGTGTATGCCCTGGGGTCGGAATGACGCGGATGCCCGTAGCCAACTCCATTTCTTCCCTTGCGAGAGTAAGCATTTTCCAGGCGTCAAGTGGGGCAACCTGATTAGTCTTAAACCTGGTAGACCCTGCTGATGCGGGCCGCTCGACGCAGATCTCCCAATCGAGTCCGCTTACGATGTGTCGGGCGTTGGGAAAGATCGGCTTGGCATGCAGCCCCTCGCCGCGGATTGTGCCCCCCACATGATCCCCGTCGAAATGGCTGAGCACAACAGTGTCGATGTGATCCGGGTTCACCCCTTCCAATTCGATCTGCCGCAGAAGGTCACCCTGTAATCCAGACGCCGGCGCATCTGGAAGACCCGTGCCCGTGTCCAGGAGAATCGTCCGTTCACTGGACCGAATCAGACAGCAGCTTACGTGAGCCATTAGGACTTGGGGAGCGCTAAATGCAGATGGGTACCGCTGCCGCATCTCTTCCCACTCCGCCTCTGAAACCGTAGGGAATATGCGGCTTGCAGGAAAAGGAAATGGGCCGAGGGAGTCTGTAATCACGACCACTTCGAATTCACCAATCTGGATACGCGGATTAGATGTGTTTGAGGATTCGCCGGCGCGCGGGGAATATGAACTATGGTTCAGCATGAGCATAAATTATACTGAACCTTGGTTCACAAGGGGACGCGGAGTACCGGTCGGTAGCCCGATAATTCTAGAGCTGCGAAGCCGTTGCGCCGATGCCCGAGAGAATCGAGTGCGAATCGTGAGTGCCGCACGGGCTGGTTTCGCAGCGGAGGGACTCGCCGCCGAGAGGATGTGATCGCCGCTGATGCGGGCGTCGCCGTGGGGACTCTGTGTCGTCATTTCGTGACAAAAGAGGACCTGCTGGAGGAAGTCTTGCGAGCGGGTTTCGAGGTTCTGAAGGACTTTTTACAGACGCTGTTGCGGGAAGCAGATGCCTGGGTAGGGGTGAAACGGCTGATGCGTTACATCGCCAAAAAGCAAGTCTCCGACCAGGCTTTTACAGATCTTCTAGCGGCGAAGCCCGCGCTTCGCAACACTGCCATGAATTTTAAGCGTGAACTCGGTCCGATGTTTGCTCAGATCATTTCGCGCGCACAGAATTCTGGTAAATTGCGCTGCGACCTGGTCGCTGGTGATTTGCCCATGTTGCTCAGGGGGTTGCCTACCGACCCGGGGGAGGCAGCAGCGCGAGAACGCTACGTCGACATATTGCTGCAAGGTTTGAAAGAGCCATCGAGGTCGGCGCTCGTGGTGTTCGGAAGGGTTCGGGTTGACCGTCGCGATGCCCGACAGCGCTTTAGATGAGAATGGAATGGAACGGACCCCGAGCCGAGGACACGTCGGAGATTGTTGACGCGTCGGAGGGTTCTCCCTCGGACTGACTTAGGCTTATATCAACGGGAAATCGCCCTTCCAACTCGGATCCGTTCATCCCAACCGAAGACATGATAGTTGCCGTCCAGCAGAACGTCGAGAAAAGGATTCAAAGGCGAATTATTCATTTCTATTTCCACCAACTATGTACAGCCTATTGCCGCTTTCCTCATGATGCCGAACGATGCTCGGCTTCATGGACCTCTACCGATCGACATCGTGAGCGCCGTAGGCAATCCGGATAATGAGCATCAAAGCCAGTTAGATCCGTGCTGGTCGGGAAGGCTTTACAAATGCTCTGCTTTTATGGCTCTCAAACACGGTTCGCATCGCTTGAGAGGTTGGTAAACCGCGAGCATCAGACGATTTCAGTGCGCGACCCGCGAGGTTTCGTGCACATTGCGCTGAGCGCATTATGCCGAATTTGGCCTCACAAAGCTAGTTACATCTCCGTTATTGCGGGAGTTGTGGCATTTTGGATCAGTTTGGGAGGATGCGTGAAACCTTGCCTGGAACTCGCCTTCTGCTGATTCCAAACGGTCGAGCGCATCGGCAAGTTGGAAAATCATTTCTCTCGTTTGATCGGGCCTGAGATGCGGCTGTTCGGCCTGCTTGATTGCGAAGCGAATACGGTCGATGGCTACGCGAATTTGGTAGGCCATTTCAAATTCCATCGGCGATGGACGCGACCTCACTTTGGCTTCCACGATTTCGAAGACCTGACGTGCCAAGTCG
>Ga0209061_1001562_pt1 | contig 36658 bp, 30 predicted proteins | sample Coa_R1_10_FD_187157 | JGI IMG/M metagenome (GOLD analysis project Ga0209061, IMG submission 187157) | Surface soil microbial communities from Centralia Pennsylvania, which are recovering from an underground coalmine fire - Coalmine... | ecosystem: Environmental > Terrestrial > Soil >... | reverse complement strand
GGTGTCCCACCCGTTCCCATCCCGAACACGGTCGTGAAAGCCGTCTGCGCCGAAAATACTGGAGGGGCAACCCTCTGGGAAGATAGGACGCTGCCAGAAACTCTGCACGAAACCGCCGAGCGATCCCTTCGATCGTCCGGCGGTTTGTTTTTAACCCATCCACCCTTTTGGCAATCTGTAGGGGCAGGCCTTGTGCCTGCCCATAAAACATGCCCATCACAATGGGGTAACCATCAAATGTGGAGAGGGGCAGCTCGCGGTGAGCAACTCAGCGGCCTGAGAGATTCCCATTGACTTCTCTTTCTCTGGCCGCTGTATTGCTGTCCGCGAGGACGAAAGGACGGGATAGGGGGCGAACTAGACAGGCTTGCTCTGTGAACTGGCTCTAGAACCGTGAGGTTGTCAGCCTCTACAGTCCCACTCCCTTCCCCTGCAGGGGAAGGGGAGAGCAATAGGCTTACTCTCGGTTCCCTACGGAGAGAGCTGCAAACTAACTCGCTGCTTGCTCCGGTAGGCCTTCCTGTGAGGGTTCCGGAATGAGCAGCGCAATAAACAGGGCCGGCACGTAAAGCCAGGCAACCCATACCAGTGCTTGTGCAAAGTTGGAGACGGGCGCAAGCACTCCGAACACCACGGTGCCGATGGCCGCCACGATGCGACCGGTGTTGTAACTGAAACCGGCGCCCGTGGTACGCAATAACGTGGGGAAGAGCGGAGGAATGTAGAGTGGGTATAGCCCGAAGACGCCCTGAGAGAAGAAATGAGCCCAAATGATGTAGTACAAAATCGTTATATGGTTGTGCGGAAATGCGTAGGCCGCTAACATAGCCAGCCAAGCGCCGATAAAGGTAATGGAAATGGCAACCTTATAGTTGAAACAACGTGCAAGGAAGGCCGCAAAGTAGTTGCCTCCGATGGCCATAACGGTGGTGATGAGACTGGCAAAGGCCACATAGTGTTGCTTCTGTACGTCGCTCCAATGCGCGATGTCGGGGAGCTGCCGCAACTGCTGCGGATACCAGAAGATAAGCGCCCAAACGGTGGTGAGGGAGGCGGAACAGATGAGCAGGGAGAGAAGGGTTGTACGCAGCACAGGGCCGCGAAATAGCTCGATGACGGGTGGATCGGGCTGCTGCTGTTTGGCCGTAGTCCATTCTTCGGGCTCGGGAACGGCACGCCGAATCCAGTAAACCAAAAGAGCGGGTAAAGCCCCAACTAGAAACACCAGACGCGGATTTGCCGCAAAGACCCCGGCCGCTAAAGTCGCCACCAAGATGCCACATTGAAATGCCGATTGTAAAGTGGCGCTTACCCATGGGCGCCAACGCTTTGGCCATGTTTCGCACACAAGAGAAGAACCGGCGGCCCACTCGCCACCAATTCCCAGCGCTGCGAGAAAACGAAGCACTAAAAACGTCTGCCAGTTAGGCGCCAAAGTAGAAAGCCCGGTGCACAGTGAAAAGAGCAGAATGGTGAGCGCCATGGTGCGACTGCGACCGATCCTATCGCCTACTCGCCCGAAAAGGGTGCCTCCTAGCGCCCAACCCACCAAAAGCGCCGCCTGAATGTAACTGCCGATATGTACTATGGTTGCTTTGGGGGTGCCAGCAGGTACCAGCATAGGCACCAACGAACCGGCAACCAGCACGTAAAGCGTGCTATCCATTCCATCAAAAAGCCAACCTAGCCAGGCAGCCAGTCCACCCTGCAACTGGCGCGACGTGAGATCACGAAGAGAAGTAGGCTCGGGAAGCGATTGAGCCGACATCGAAAAAAAAGTCCTCCTTAAATTCTATTCTAAATTCGCTGCTTCGCCGTCTATATCCTGCTTGTATTTGTTTAAGTAAGCCCCATTCTGATATAGAAAAGCGGGGGTTACGGCCAAGTTCGTCAGTCGCGCATCTTGCAGGTGCTTCTTTAAGGATGAGGACATAACTAAAGAACAATGGGGAATGGACGAATCATACTAAGTAGAGCGAGTGAAGGGAGAAACGCGTGGTCGCTTTTTGGGCCGCTATCATTGGGGCGCTTACCGTTACCTTAATCGGTCTTTGGCAATCGAGCACACGCTACTACGCTTGGCGACGGCTCAAACGTCGCTTTGCCGGTATGGTGGTGTCTGCCGAACCGTTGTGGCAGCACAATAGTCCCTCTCTTGTGTTGCGTCCGCTGCTAAGGAGCACCGACCCCGAACCGTTCTGCATTCCCGCCACCTTATGGGCGGCTAAGCGCTACCGCCTCTATTTCTTGCTAGACCTCGATAAGAGCTGCTTGCCAGAAACAGTAACCGAATGGTTGCAGAAAGGGAGCTTGCTCTTTATCGAGATGACCGGAGAGGCCGCCATCTATCGTGCAGAGGTTCGGCTCTGCGGAATCCATGTTCGACCACAAGGGCTTTTAATAAAAACAACGCGCCCGTTGTGGGCTGTGCGCATTCAACGTCGCCAATACGCTCGTGTTGCCGTGGCGTTGCCTGTCACCCTGGAGAGCATAGAGGAGACTTCGGTTCCTCAGGCGGTTGAGGCTGCATCGAAGCGTGCTGAGAATCGCGAGAGGCAAACTCGACGGCACCGTTTCGATGCGACTTTGTGTGACCTCTCTGCCGGTGGATTTCGAGCGGAAATTCATTGTGAGGGTAGCCCCCAAGCGGCGGCCCTGCTGTCGGAGCTTCTGGCGCCTCAGACCGTGCTGCATGTGCATCTGCCGATTATTGGGTTAGAAAAAGCCCAACTGCGCGCGCGTGTGTTTACCTGCGATCGAATCCTAACGCGCTGTGGACTGGGCGTTCGTATTACCTGTTGCTTCATTGCCCCCGAGCCATGGGAACAGGAGGAGATCATGCATTTTGTGTTCCAAAAACAACGGGAGGAACTGCAGCGTCGTCGTCCCTCCCGTTTCGTCTAGAAGTAGGTGGCCCTGCTAGTGCTTCTTTCTGGAGCTGCCTTTGTGTTGCTTCGTGCGAGCGGCATGGTGAGATGGCCGCGTTGCATGCCGTGCTTTTTTAGGAAGGGAGCGATGCTCGGCAACGCGGTTTAGCAGTCGCTGCATGGCGGCCAGATGCGTTTGCGCTTGCCTTAGGTCGTGCTGGAACTTCGTGGAGCGGTAGGTTTGCGCTTGCGCCGCCAACATCACCGTGAGCAGGGCCAGCAAACCCATCAAAGCCACAACACGGGTTACAGCGGCACGCATCCTCCTGTTTCCTCCTTACAACCCGTTTTAGAAGGGAAGCCTCCGGGCGCTTCCCTTCTATTTTTACGTCGAAACCCTCTCCCCTTGTTCAGCCCGCTTGAGCGGTGGTGGGGGGCGGTGTGATCTTTATGGGCACGATGTGTTTAGGGATAAAGCTTCGGTCTAGAAAGGCCGAGAGAGGCAGCTTGTGCTTTAAAACGCCTACCTTCACCGCTTCATCCATAATGTCCTCCATGTCCTTGTCGGTGGGGGTAAGCATGGAGTAGCTAACGCGATCGGGAGGCGTTGTGAGCACGTAGCGAAGCAGTTTCGGGTTTTGACGATAGTAGGGGGCGACCACTTCCGCCGCTTCAATGCGATGCTTGTCGGCCCACGCGCCGCTATCGGCGATGCCGCGTACGAGGTCGGCAACAAGGAGGGGGTTAGAGTGAATCAGCTTGTCGCTCACCACCAGAACGCAGGAGACAAAGCCCGGCCATAGGTCTTTGGCATAATACAGCGGTCGCCCTATGCCCATCATCTCGGCTTTGCCGGGGTTGGGTTCACCCACGAAGAAGGCATCTATAGCATGTGCTGCCAATGCTGCCGGCATGTCTGGAGGAGCCATTTGAACAAACTTGATGTCGTTAGGCTGCATGCCCTCCTGTTCCATCCGTCGCCGCAAAACAAGATACTGGTTGCTGGTAAAGCTGGGAACGGCCAGGGTGCAGCCCTTGAGATCGCGCAGGCTTTTGGCCTTGCTGTTTTTGGGCACGATGAGCGTAGAGCCATCTCGATGGCCGAGATAGACGATCTTACACGGCACTCCCTCTTCCACGAGTTTCATGGCGAGCGGCGCCAACATAAAGCTGGCCTGCAGCCTCCCCGATTTAAAGGCCTCGCAGAGGGTGGGGAAGTCCATAAACCGCCACGACTCGAACCGCGCGAATTTACTGGTTCGCGTGGCGTAGTCGGTGACAGGGCAGGTGAGGTGGCAAGTAACCGGCAAAAAGCCGACCTTCAGCACCTCTCGTGGGCCGTTGTGTTGTTGGAGAGCCTCTGCAATGTTTGAGTAGAACCGCAGGGTGCCAAGCACGACGAGCGAAAGAACCATACCAAAGCAACCCTGCAATAACGGCGAACGCTGAAACTGTTTCCAGAGAGTAGATTTCATTTCGATGCTCCTTCCAATCCCATTTCGATTAAAAGGCGTTGAGTTGTTTCGATAACAGCGGGATGAGTGAGGTTGCGAGGACGTGGCGCATTCACCACCAACTCGCACTGTATACGGGCGGGGCGCTCCGACAGCACGATAACCCGATCGGCCAGATGGGCGGCCTCTTCTAGGTCGTGCGTTACAAGCACCACGGTGCGCGGGCGTAGCGAGAGAATTCGGCCTAGCTCTTGTCGTAGCTGCAGTCGGGCGATGTAGTCGAGCGAAGAGAAGGGTTCATCCATTAGCAGGATGTCGCTCTCGTCGGCTAAGGCACGGGCAAGCTCTGCCCGTTGCTTCATGCCACCTGAAAGCTGGTGCGGGTAGCTATCGGCAAACATGGGCAGTTCAACAAGCTCGAGCATCTCGGCAAGCTTTTTTTGCCGCTCGCTGCCTTTCGACAGGCGCCTTAGTCCTAAACCGATATTCTCGGCCACGGTGAGCCACGGAAAAAGCCCGCCCTGTTGATAGATCATCCGAACCTCCCCATGGCGCTCGATCTGCCCCTTTGTAGGCTGCTCGTAGCCGGAGAGGAGGCTTAGCAGGGTTGTTTTTCCACAGCCGGAAGGCCCCACGATGGCCAGAAATTCGTGGCGTTTGATCTCTAAATTAAAGCTTTCAATGACACGCAAGGGGCCGTAGGAGTGCTCCAGCTCCCTAATGGTAACCGCTGCTAAGCCGTTGGGCGGCGTCTGCATTGCCGTGTGTGTTGTTGTGAGGTCACTTTGTGTCATAAAAACCCCCTATAGTTGCATGTTCGTTTTCTCTAGGGCCGCCCTACGCCCAAACCGTCCGCAACGCGGTTAATGTAATTGAACCAAGAGGCTATCAGGTTGATCTGTAGGATAGCCGTGTCGTCGAAACCGTGTGCGCGCAAGCACTCGATGTCCTCTCGGCTAACCGAGGCCGGTTCAAGCGTAAGTTTGGCCACGTAGTCCAACATAGCCCTGTCGGCAGGGTCTAGATTGGCTTTCCGATAGTCTTCGCGAATGGCGTTTGCCAACGCATCGTCTTTGGTAACGCGACGTAGAAACTCTACGTGTGACTCCGTTCAATAAAAGCAGTGGTTGAGCACGGAAACGGTGGCGGCGATCATCTCATGCTGTTTGCGCGAAAGCGGCAGTTCCGGCGACATAAGGGTGCCGAAGGTCGCAAAGGCATGATAGAGCGTTTCTGGTAACAGGCTATGGGAGAGCACAATGCTCTCGCCCTTCACGGCCTCCACCGGCAGCTTGTACTCCGGTGGATAGAGATTCCCCTGCTTTAGCATCGCCTCTAAAACCTCCGGCGATTCGTTGGGTTGAACGATCTTGATCCAGGTCATAGCGTGCTCCCTAGTTTCTATAGCCCCACTGTACGGAGGGCGATTTTGCAAGCAGCAGGACGAACTTATCCATAAACACGCCAATAAGCCCGATAACCACCATGTGCACCACGAGGAGGTCTTGACGTAGGGCGTTGCGGTCGTCATAGATGGCAAAACCAAGGCCGCTGCGGGTACCCACCATTTCGGCGGCCACCAGCACGACCCAGGCGATGCCGAGAGTCACTCGTAAGGCCGTAATCAGTTGCGGCGTGATGGCAGGCAGTGTGACGAGAAGGATGCGGCGTACCCCTCGAATGCCGAAGTCGTGCGCAACACGGAAATAGACCTCCGGAATGGCGGCCACCGCCGAGGCCACCGAGACGGCCATAGGAAAGAACACCGCCATGAAAATGAGAAAGATGGCCGGAGGATCGCCCACGCCGAACCAGGTGATCGCAAAACCTATCCATGCGAGGGGAGACAGGTTGCGGAAGAAGTTGATGATAGGAAGGAGGGCCGTGCGCACCCATGGGCTATTGCCAAGCCATAAGCCCATGGGGATGCCGAGCAAGACGGCGATGCTGAACCCGGCGGCCACGCGCCATAGCGAGACGATAATATCCTGCCAGAGCCGCTTCGAGTGCCATTCCTCCTGAAAGCCATGCCAAACGTCGGCTGGGGTAGGAAAGACCGTAGCGGGTAGCCGATGCAAGGCACATAGCAGCCACCATAGGCCTAATGCGCACAGGAAAAGCGCAAAAGGCGCAAGCACAGCGTAGGTAGAAGAGGGCTTACTTTGATAGCGCATAATGGTCTGTTCACTCCCCTACGATAGCTTTAACGCGGCGAGGATGCGTTTTTGGTTGCCGAGTATCTCGTTTTGGTTATGCAGCAGTGTCTGCTGGTTCTCCAAAATCTTCTCCTCCCGTGTGAGGATGCGCTCTTGATTGCTGAGGATCTCTTTCTGATTTCCGATGATCTCTTTCTGGTTCCCGATGATCTCTTTTTGATTGCCGATGATCTCCTTTTGGTTGCCGATAATCTCTTTCTGGTTGCCGATAATCTCTTTCTGGTTGCTCACGATCTCTTTTTGGTTATCCACGATCTCCTCTTGGCGATTTTGGATGCGCTCTTGGTTTACGAGCACCATCTCCATGGTGGCCATTTGCGATTGGAGCTGTTCCATCGTAGTGAGGATCGTCTGTTGTGTGGCCGTAATGGCCTGTTGGCTGGCGATGATCGTCTGCTGATATGCTGCCAGGGTTTGCTGTTGAATGGCTGTCTCCTCCGACATATTCCGGTTCATTCCTTTCTGCATTTTCATCTTCTTGTTCTTTGGCTAACTCCGAGACCTCTTCCATCTCCGTTGGTTCCGGTGGCGGGGTCTCCATGTCTATACACACATGAAGCAGGAACTCTCCGTTTTCCAGGATGAGGTCGGCCTGCCCTGGAATGCGATCGGGGCGGGCGGGCGCATAGCGCACGAAGCGAAAAGGAATGTAGTGCCGCCCCGATAGGCAGAGCATCGAAACGTGCGTTAGCCCTCGAAACGAAACCAAGCGCTGATCCAGCACCATCGGGTCGTGAGGGTCGAACTGCACATGTACCCTCTTGTCGGTTTTATAGGCCTCGCAGGCTTTGCTAATGGCGCGTACGGCCATCTGCGAGGAAAGCCCATAGCGGTTGCGAAGCTCCTGATAGACCAGCGGCTGTAGGGCCAGCTTATTGGCGATGCGATAGGTATAGGCCACATCGGCCACATGCTGGCAAGCGCCGTTGAAGGCCTCGATAGTTTCCTGCAACGCACGCTGCTGGTCTTCGTTCGTTTCAAGGCGTAGCACCAGTGTCTGCTTCATGGTAGTTCTATTCTAACACAGGAGGGAACAAGAGCGCAATAGATCATAGACATTTTTTTGTGCATAGACAAAATCAAGCATTTTTTTTTTGAGAGAATTCATCCCCTTCCGTAACGTATGTAGGGGACAAAGGAGGGGCTTTAGGGTGGGGCTTAGTAGAGGAAAGAAGGAAGTGACTTGCGGTACGCCTAAATATCCATCATATAAACAAGTTTCAACTGTGGTGCCGCTCCTAACCGGAGCTTCGGCACCCCGATTTTTGGTAGGGCAGGAGGAAAGCCATGCCACACTATGTCCAACGCGGCACCGTTCCGCGGAAACGTCATATCCAGTTTCGCAAGCCCGATGGCACGCTCTACAGCGAGCAGGTGTTCGGCACAAAGGGGTTTTCCGGTATCGCCTCCATTCTCTATCATCTCCATCCGCCCACGCAGGTTGAGAACTTCGAGCCGCTTATGGACCTCCGGCCGGCGCTGGCCAATCGGCAGGCGCTACGCCATCATCATCTGCGCACAGCAGGTGCACAGCCTCAGGGTGATGCCGTTTCCGGTCGCATTCCTTTGTTGGTGAATGCCAACGTCACCCTTTCTCTGTGCTGCCCCAAGTTCACCATGCCGTATCTCTACAAAAACGCCGATGGCGATGAGCTGATCTTTGTGCATGAAGGGCAGGGCGCGTTACACACCATGTTCGGGCTGCTGACGTTTGGCGAGGGAGATTACCTTGTCATCCCGCGCGGCACCATCTATCAGTTGGAACTGCTGCGCTCCCCCATGCGGCTGTTGGTCGTGGAGGCTGTTGGGGGGCCGATAGAGATACCGAAACGATATCGCAACGAATACGGCCAGTTGTTGGAGCATGCCCCGTTCTGTGAACGCGACATTCGCGTTCCAGAAACGCTAGAGGTGCACGAGGAGACAGGGCATTTTGAGGTGCGCATTAAGGCGCAGGGTGCTCTCACCGCCTATCACTACAATTTTCATCCCTTTGACGTGGTGGGGTGGGATGGCTATCTCTACCCGTGGGCGTTTAACATCCACGACTTCGAGCCGATTACCGGTAGCCTGCACCAGCCGCCGCCAACGCACCAAACCTTCTCTGGCCCCAACTTTGTTGTCTGCTCGTTCGTACCTAGAATGTTGGACTATCATCCGGAGGCGGTGCCCGTTCCCTACAACCATAGCAATGTGGATAGCGATGAGGTGCTCTACTACGTGAACGGCAACTTCTCTAGCCGTCGGGGCATCGAACGCGGTTCCATTACCTTGCACCCGGCCGGTCTCCCTCACGGCCCCCAGCCCGGCGCCGTTGAGGCGAGCTTAGGCCTTAAGCGTACGGAAGAGATGGCGGTGATGCTCGATACCTTCTATCCGTTGCAGATCACCGAAGCCGCCCTCGCGTTTGACGATCCAACCTATCCCAAGAGCTGGCTTCCACGGAGTTAAGAAAAGGTTAATGGAAAACTCGTCTAACATGCAGGAGTTTGTGGGGATAGACCCTTCCGACCTCACGCCACCCGAGGTCTACCGCCTGCTGCTGCATCATGTGGCCCCGAGGCCTATCGCTTTCGTCTCAACCCTTTCTAAAGAGGGGGTGCCCAATTTGGCGCCCTTCAGCTTCTTCATGGCCGGAGGATCAAACCCTCCTTCGGTGGTCGTCTCCCCTACCAACAATCGCCACGGACAACCCAAAGATACCCTGGTCAACATTCGCGACACAGGGGAGTACACGATCTCGGTGGTGAGCTATTTTATGGCGGAGCGGATGAATCAGGCCTCTGCCGACTACCCTTATGGCGTTAGCGAATGGGAGAAAGCGGGCTTTGTTCCTGCCCCCTCTGTGAAGGTGAAGCCGGCTCGGGTTGCCGAGAGCCTTATGGCGATGGAGTGCCGCCTGTTTCAGATTGTGGAACACGGCGGAGGCCCCATCTCGGCTAACTATATTATCGGCGAGGTGCTCTATTTCCACGTAGCCCGCTCGCTTTTGCTACCGGATGGCCGTATAGACGCAACGCGCGTGGATTACATCGGGCGCATGGGCGGCGATTGGTATGTGCGGGCGCGGCCCGATGCCATGTTTGAAATGCCGCGCCCACAGCTTTGAAAAAGGGTAGCTTCGTCAAAAAGCTACCCTTTTGTTTGTTTGTCTCAATGCCGACTTGCTTTTAAGTTACTTCTGCTTCTGGTCGCCTAGCAGCAGTTGAAGCAGCGAGTTCGCCGCTCCTCCTTGCGGCCCTCCGATGATCTGCTGGGCGTGCAAGGCGCGATTGATGCGCATAAGGCAGTCGCTCAGATGAATGCGCGTGTATTCGTCATGGGGCCGCTTTAGGTCGGCCTCTATCTCATCGCGTAGGGTGCGCATCTGATACCAGGCCAGCATCTTAGCATCGGCAGGAGCCGGATTTGTAGGGTTCACAATCATGTCCGCCATAATATCTATGTAGGTGCGCTGCAGTTCACGATGCAAGGCGTTGATGTTCTCCCCGCTGGCCAGCTCCGGCCAAACGGCAGCGTTCACCGTATGGAATAGTTCGGTGAGCGGTAGCGTTTTTGTCGGGCCTACCTTGAACTCGTTGTTCACGATGCGGTCGAGGGTGATAGAGCTGAAAAGGTAGCGAAGGCAGCTCTCTTGGGCGCTGGAGATCGTGTCGAAGATGGGATAGTCCTGCCGCTGCAGCATAACGACGAACCCGGCGTTTGGGTTGGTGGTAAAGTGGGTGTAGTAGCTCGACGGGAAGTTGAAGGCGTCGGCACTGAGCATATAGTTGCAGATGAGCTGCAGAGCGGCCTCCTGCTGTGCCCGCGGAATGGGCAGCAATGTGGGATGTTCTAGGTAGTCGCCGCGCTGGTTACGGTTTACATAGAGACCCCCGATGTAGTGTGCAGCGCGCGCTGCTGAAGCGACATGGATGTTCAATAGCCCGTTGAAATCGCGAGTAAACTCCCAGTAGCTCTGACCAGGCGCCGGTACCCGCTTCGAGAGGGTGAGCAGCAGATAGCGCGAGAGGTCGAGGGAACGCTTCCAATAGACGAGGGGGTCTGCGCCTAAGTCAAAACGGGTGACATCGGGGTCGAACTGGTCGGCGATCTCATCGCTTTCGTAGGCGTGCCCCGGCAGGTTGCATGCCGAGGCGATCTGGTGCAACGTGTACAGCTCGGCTTCGGGGGTTTTGGCATTGGGGATCGGCAGGTAGCCGTATTTGATTGCCCACTCGTCGTAAGGCCCAATGCGCGGTGTCCAGAAGGCGACACCGCGTCGGCGCAATGCCGCAATGTTAAAGGGCAGATAGTCCATCACCGAGGCCGAGATACCGGTTTTATCTATCGTCTGTTCGTCCTTGAGTTGGTCGAGGGTGTGATAGGTGCTGGCAACAAAGTTGTGTCGTAGCCCAAGAATATGCCCCATTTCATGGGCCACCACGGAGCGTAGGAAGTCGTTTGCGTAGGCCGTCTCATCGGTTTTTACGAGGCTGGCCGGCTCCAAGAGCTTCAGTGCCATGCTGCCGAACCAGGCGTTCTGCACCCCCTCGGCGGGCATATCGCAGCGCATCTCCTGCAAGGAGCGTTTCAGAAGCTCTTTGGGTGAAAGCGGCTGCATCATCTCGTTGAAGTAGGAGGCAGGGTCTACCTCCACTTGCTGTTCCACCTTTGTAAAGCGCACAAGGTTGGCATCAATGGTGATGTCGGCGTTGAGAATCTGGCCGGTAAGTGGGTTAACCCGCATAAGGGAAACGGCGTAGCCACTGGAGGGCGAGGTAACCCATCGCACAACGTTATAGCGCATATCGGCCGTATCCCAGTCGGCGTTGTCGGGCATTTGCTGCACCACGATGGCGTTTTTGAACCCGATCTTCTCAAACGCCCGGTTCCAGTAGAGAATGCCCTCCTTAATCGCTTCGCGATACTGCAGCGGAATGGCGTTGTCGAGCCACATGACGATAGGCTTCACCGGCTCCGACAACGGGGCGTTTGGGTCGGCTTTTACCAGATGCCACCGGTAGATGTAGTGTACGGACTGATCGGCCTTCGAGTCGTCGTCAAGGTCTTGGAATTCCACCTGAAAGTAACCTATACGAGGGTCGGCCAACCGCGGCATATAGCCGTTGTCGGTAGGGAGGGGGAACAGGGTGTAGTTGACGATGAAGGGAATGGAGCGGTCGTCTGCAAGCACACTGTTGGAGCCACCTAACAGCTCGGCCAGACTAGTTCCTCCGCCACGCCCGAGCTTCATAAAGTTATAGTGAGTCTCTACCACGAGGTCTTTGGGAAAATTCTTGATGTTGGTAACGTAGGTTTTACTGCGGTCGAGGGCATAGCCTCCGCCGCCCCCACCGAACAGCCCGCCAAGTGGATTGGAGAAGATGTCGGTAACCTGGGCGATATCTCCTTTAAAAAGGTCACTCACGTCAATGAGTAGCGATTTTCGGTCGGGTTGTTGTGCTTTAATAACAAACGATTCTAGTTCTGCATCGGCAAAAGAGCGCTTCACCGCCCGCGCTAGGGGCGTATCGGGTCGCACGCGGAAGTTGATGTTGGGTACCACGATGGTGAGCTTGCCATCGGGAGTTTTTACAAATTTGAACAACAGGTCGTTGATGGGCGTACCTGCTACGATCTGGGCCGAGGTGCCAGTGCGCGCCGTTACCTCCATAAAGAGAGGCTTGTTCAGCAAGTCCTCCGGAATCTCCATGTAGATGGTATCGCCCTCGTCCGTCTTTTTACGGTAGATGGTTACGAACCCCGGGAGTTTTTCAAAGCCTTTCACCTCATCGTCTATGGTCTTGGGCTTAGGGGCCTCCGAGGCCGATGCCACCCCGCCGGTCTTCACGTCGCCTAGGGGGCTACCCTCGGTTCGCTGGGAGGTAAAATGGCCACTGGCAAGGGTGGGGGCATCCGGTCCGCCAAAGGGCACGTTGTCTACCTGCAGATCGGATTTTACGGTGTCTCCACTGGACTTCTCGACCCACAGCGTGCCCTTTGCCGTAATCGGGTGCTCGCCGGAGGTTTCGGTGAAACTCAATTCCACACGAAAGGTATCGGCAGAGGCGACTGTCTCCTCGCCATCAATCTTAAAATCGGCTTTGCCGGCGCGAATGCCGAGTTTGTCGTTTGGCTGGTAGGTATAGCTCCAACTATCTCCTACCCCCACAGGCTGTTGGGGGAAAACCACGCTGGTGGCCTCTATAAGGCGCACCGAATCGCGCGCCTGCGCTTCGCCCTCGGCGGATTTATAGGAGGCCAGCGTGCCATCGGGGTGGACGACGAGCACATCCGTTGTCTTCTCTTCATCGGGCAAGGGGCTAGAGTGGCCGTTGGTGGAGATTTCGCCCGATTCGGTGGTCTGCTCTAGGGTGACGTCGCCGGAAGGGGCCACATTGGTAAACTTCACCCTTTGCGTCTGTTTTATCTGCAGCGCTAAACTCATTCCTTCTGCAGAGACCTTTAGATCGGCCTCTTGCTGATAACGTGCGATCTGGCCTGCCTTAGCGCGGATGGCCAAGGTAACTTTTTGTGATGAGGTCTGCTGTTTTTGCTGGGATTGCGGAGGCTGTTGGGCACCACAAAGGGGTGCAATACCCAGCAGCAAAGTTGCGAGAACACAAAAACGCCCAAACGGTTTCATAGTAGGTACGTATCTCCTCAAGTCTGGGGACTTCTGCCCATGAATTAATTTTACACCATTGTGACACTAAAAATCGCCCTCTTAGCCATCGAAGGGGTGCGCATAAAGACGAGCGACAGGCGCGGTTTGGCGCGTAGGGCAGGGTGGAAACGCTGTTTGGAATCAAGACGGCGATTATGGGTCAGAGGTTTCGCCAAAATGGCGGTGAGCCATTTTGGCATGGTAGGCGGTTGCCGGCATTTTCAGAAAATGGCGCCAAGTAATGTCGTATCGGCAGCTGGGCAGGAGAAGGCAAAGCCTATGAAGAATTATTCACCCAGAAAAGTTCATCGTTTGCCGATGAACGGCCTCGACGATCAGCATTTAGAAAAGGAGTTGGTGAAATGCCAAAAGACAAGGTTCGTGTAGGGTTTATCGGATGTGGGGGTATTTCAGGTGCCCACCTGCCCCATCTTTCTAAGTGGGACGATGTGGAGCTGGTAGCGTTTTGCGACATCGTGGTGGAACGCGCTAAAAAGCGATCGGAGGAGTACGGTGGCGGGAACGTTTACGATGATGCCGCCACCATGCTGAAGAAGGAGCAGCTCGATGCCGCCTACATTTTAATTCCCACCTATGCGCATGGGGCACCAGAGCGCGCCTGCATCGAAGCCGGCGTTCACTTTTTGGTGGAGAAGCCACTAGGTCTCTATCCCGACGATTTGCGCAAACTCAGCAAAGAGGTAACGGCTTCGGGGCTTATCGCCTCGGCGGGTTTCATGAATCGCTACCGCAAGTCGGTCAATCGTGTAAGGGAGCTTCTGAAAGGGGATACCGGCATCCTCCTAGATGGGGGTTGGATCGGAGGGCCGCCACTGCAGCGCGAGGGAGACTACTTTGCCAACAACCCCATCGGGTTATGGTGGCCGGTGAAGGAGAAAAGCGGCGGTCAGATGGTTGAGCAGGTCATCCACACGGTAGACCTCGCCCGCTACCTTATGGGTGAGGTCGTAGAGGTGTTTGCTTTTGCGGCTCGAGGCTTTAACCAAAAGCTGCCCAACCTTGTGTCGAACTACAACCTGGACGATGCCATGGTCATGTCGCTGCAGTTCGAAAGTGGCGCCGTAGGCAACATCATGTCCTGTTGTGCTGCCCAGCAGGGGGGTGGCATTTTCCTGAACATCTGGGCGAGCAAACATACCGCCAAGTTCACAGATTGGGCCCACCATGTGCAGATCTATCGCCAGGGCGAGCCGGGAACGGAGGAGATTCGGGGCGACATCGAAGACATCTTCGCAAAAGAGGACCGCGCCTTCATTGATGCCGTGAAGAGTGGCGATGCCTCCGGCATTCTCTGCCCCTATGCCGATGGCGTCCGCTCTACGCTTGTGGCCCTTGCAGGCAACGAAAGCGTAGAGACCGGCAAGCCGGTGCGCGTTCGCTACGAGTAAAGCAGGCCTTTCTACCGGGGCATCGAGAGGAGGCCAAGCTGGCTCGTTCCGGCAATGTACGCCTAACCCATTGCCCTTAATGTGCTGTTTCCCTTCGGGAACAAAAAGGAGAAAATGATAATGACGCTCGATCTTGATGCCTATTTCGACCGCATCGGGTGGGGAAACGGCACATTGCCGACCTACGAGACTTTGGCCGGCATTCTCGATGCCCACATGCGGCACATCCCCTTTGAAAATGTGGATGTGCTTTTGGGGCGAACCATCCATCTCGATCTGAACAGCCTACAGCAAAAGCTGGTGCTGGCCCGTAGAGGTGGCTACTGTTTTGAGCACGGCACGCTGTTTAACGCCGTTCTCAACAAAATTGGGTTTCGGCCTACAGCCCATACGGCCCGTGTAGTGCTATTTACGCCACGCGAAGCCGCGCCGCGTACGCATATGTTCCTCACAGTACCTGTTGGCAACTCGGTTTTCGTGGTCGATCCGGGCTTTGGAGGGCTAGCTCCCCAAGTGCCGGTGCCTCTGTCTGACCGAGCTGTTAGTGCAGAGCATTGGATGGTACGCGACGGCCCCTATTGGGTACTTCGGGTGCAGACCGAAGATGGGGTCGTAGATGCCTGGGTCTCTACTTTGGATGTAGACAATATGGTAGATTTCGAGATGGGGAGCTACTTTGTTTCAACCCACCCGAACTCTCCGTTTGTCAATCGCCTTATGCTACGTGCCCTAACACCCACCGGACGCATCACCGTGATGAATCAAGAGGTAACGGCATGGCATGACAAAAAGCCTTATCGTAGTTTCCTCTCCAGCAGAAAAGCCCTACGAGAGCTGCTGCGTGAACACTTCGGTTTCGACCTCGTTGAAGTGGAGACGCTGAAGGTCCCTTCGATTCCCGATTGGAGTAGCTAACGATTGTCGGCCTTGAGGGGTAGGGGGCCTGCAGAGACTACCAACCTCACAGTTCTAGAGGCAGTTTACAAAGCGCGCCTATCTTGTTCGCCCCCTATCCCATCCTTTCCCCCGGTTCGGGAGAAATGGGGCGGTGGTGTTGAGTTTCCACAGGAAAGCCTATCACAGGAAACCGCCAGTAGGGGTAGGCACAAGGCCTACCCCTACTTGGGCGTGGTTTGAACAAAGGCTGAATAGCAGGATGCCTCCATAGATTGTGTTGGATACAGCCCCTCGTTCGGTGCCGATAAAAAAGCAGGTCTGTCGTACGACAGACCTGCTTTCTCTTAGGCGAGTGTGCGGTTAAATTTCGACTTTCTCGAACTTCTTGGTTTCGGAGGACTTGAGACACGCCAGGATGATCGCCAATGCCCGCCGCCCCTCCTCGCCGTTGATCTCCGGCGGGGTGTTGGTAAGGATCGACTCCACAAAGGCACGAATCACCCCCGAATCGGATTGACCGCCCTCTTCGTTCGTCTGAAGCGCTCCCACCTCGTAAAACTGCTTCTCTTTGTTTTTGAGGTGAACGATCACGCTGAATCGGGGGTCGGTACCGATGCGAATCTGGCCGAGAGTGCCGTAGACATAGGTCGCATTGTCTTCACCGGGGTAGTGTGTCCAGGATGCGGTGAGTGTGCCGATAGCGCCGCTTTCTGTTCGTAGAATGCACACCGCGTTGTCGTCTACGTCTCCCATCGGTTTCTCTAGGTGGTCTACCATGGCGGCAACTTCTACGATCTCCTCTCCAAGCAACCAACGGAGGAGGTCGGCTTTGTGTACGCCTAGATCGCCCATCGAGCCGACAAAGGCCTTTTTCTTATCGAAGAACCAACCCGTAGGGCCTTCGATAGACCACGATTCGGGGCCGGGATGGCAGAAGGAGGTTTTGAAGGTGATGACTTTTCCGATCACGCCCTCCTTGATGAGTTGTTTGGCTTTTATGTGGAGGGGGGCTAGGCGTTGATTGTGGCCGATCATGAGGAATTTCCCGGCCTTTTCGGCCGCCTTGATCATCTCACGGGCCTCTTTATCGGAGGTCGCCATCGGCTTTTCGCACAAAACATGTTTGCCGGCCTTGAGGGCCTCGATGGTGATGGGGGCATGGTAGACGTTAGGAGTACAGACGCTAACCGCATCCACGTTTTTTAGTTGCAGAACCTCTTCGTGGCTGCGAAAGGCCTTGGCATCGTACTTCTTCGCTAACTTTTCGGCCCGTTCGATGACGGGATCAACGAAGGCGATGATCTCGACATTCGGATGGGCCGCATATTCGGGCGCGTGACGATAGGTAGCGATGCTGCCACTTCCAATGATGGCAACACCTATCTTCTTTTTTGCCATGAGAAATGTACCTCGTGCTTCGGAGTTTTATGTTTGGGGGAGGCACAACGTCGTTGTGCCTCTTGCATCTGTCTATTTTACCGCTTTCTATGGGTTATCGCAGCGGGGTGACCACAGACAACCTACAGTTTTACCAAGTAGGCGGTCTCAAGGCCTCCCACCTCCCGAATGCGCTCCATGAGGGCGGGGGGTACCGGGTCATCAATCATAAGCACCATAATCGCTCTGCCACCGATGGCGGCACGCCCCACATGCATACCTGCGATGTTGATGCCCGCCTCGCCGAGCAGTGTGCCCACCTTTCCGATAATTCCCGGGCGATCCGTATGCTCTGTGATGATCATATATCCGTGAGGCACGATGTCCACATGGTAGCCATCAATATGAACGATGTGTGGCTCGTTGCCGTAGACGGTGCCGCAGATAACACGTTCTCCTGTGGCTGTATGCGCATGAACGGAAAGCAAGCAGGTGTGGTCGGGGGTGGCCTCACGACGCTGTTCCAACACACGAATACCGCGCATCTCGGTGAGATAGGGCGCGTTGACGAGATTGACCCGCCCGTCATGGACGGGAAGCATAAGCCCGTAGAGCACGGCTCGTGTGATGGGGGGAGTAGGCAGATCGCCGAAATCGCCGTGAAAAACAACCTCTACAGCGGCGATGGGGTGCTCTTTTTGCTGGGCGAGAGCCAGTTGCATCTGAAGGTCCCCAATGGCCGTAGCAAGCCGCTGGAATGGCTCTAAACGCGCCTGCTCTTCTTCTGAGAGGCTGGGAAGGTTGACCGGCGAGCGGGCGGGCCGCCCTTGGAGAAACTCCACGATCTGTTCCGATACGTCCACGGCGACCTTGATCTGGGCCTCAACCGTAGAGGCGCCTAAATGAGGGGTTACTACGGATTGCGGAAAATGCAGAAGCGGATTTTCCGGCGAAGGCGGCTCGGTTGTAAAAACATCCAGCGCATAACCGGCCACTTTGCCACTGCGCACCGCCTCCGTCAACGCCTCCTCATCTATAATGCCTCCACGTGCGGCATTGATGAGGTAGACGCCATCCTTCATTCGCGCGAACTGCGCAGGGCCAATAAGTCCACGCGTGCTTTCATTAAGAGGGGTATGCACGGTGATGAAATCGCTGCGTGCTACAAGCTCGTCCAAAGTTACCGGCTCAACGCCCATCTGGCGTGTGACCGTTTCCGGGACGAAGGGGTTGTAGGCGATAAGCTCTACACCGAACCCTTTGAGGCGTTGGGCTACCGCACTGCCGATGCGCCCTAAGCCCACAATGCCTATCGTCTTGCCATGCAGTTCCCTGCCGAGAAACTTTTTACGTTCCCATTTACCGGCACGCAAGCTGGCATCTGCCTGAGGAATATGGCGTGCGAGGGCGAGGATAAGCCCCACGGTAAGCTCGGCCGCCGCAATGGTGTTGCCGTCGGGCGAGTTTACCACAAGGATGCCGCGTTTGGTGGCCGCCTCCACATCTATGTTGTCTACCCCCACGCCGGCACGACCGATGATACGCAATCGTTCCGCAAAGGCGAGCAGATCGGCCGTGACTTTGGTTTCGCTACGCACGATGAGGGCATCGTACTGCCCGATGATGGCTTTTAGCTCATCGGGCTTGAGGCCCGGGCGAAGGTCTACTTCGATCCCCGTCGCCTGCCTTAAAGGAGCGATTCCGGCCTCTGCCACCGGATCACTAACAAGCACTTTCGCCATAGGTTCTCCGTCGTCAAAAGTTCCGGAGCCTTTTTGAAGCTCCGCCGAATCAGTTTATCCTATAGAGCCTTCTTAGGCGTTACAAGAGCCGTTCTTGCTTAAACAATGGCCAACATGCGATCCAGGGCCATGCGCGCCTCTTTTGCGATCTCCGGTGGCACCTGCACCCTATTAACGACCTCGCCACGTACCAGCGATTCCATGGCCCACAGCAGATAATGGGGATGGATACGATACATGGTGGAGCAGGGGCAGACAATGGGATCTAAGCAGAAAATCGTCTTGTCCGGCATCTCATCGGCTAGCCTTTTCACCAGGTTGATCTCGGTGCCAACCGCCCATACGGTGCCTGGCGGCGCCGCACGAACGGTCTTGATGATAAACTCCGTAGAGCCGTAGGCATCAGCGGCCTGCACCACATCGAGGGTGCATTCGGGATGCACGATGACGTTGACATTGGGGTATTCTTGACGCGCCTGCCGAATCTGCTCCACGGTAAACCGCATGTGCACCGAACAGTGCCCTTTCCAAAGGTAGACACGCTTGGCACGGATATCTTCCGGGCTATTTCCACCGAGGGGCTTGGTAGGGTCCCACAACAGCATCTCTTTTTCCGGGTCCAGCCCCAGCGCCACACAGGTATTGCGCCCAAGATGCTGATCGGGCAGGAAGAAGAGCTTATCGCCTTTTTCGAGCGCCCACTGCACAACCTTGCGCGCGTTGGAAGAGGTGCAGCTCGCCCCACCGTGGCGCCCCACAAAGGCCTTGATGGCTGCCGTTGAGTTGACATAGGTGATCGGCACAATGCGACTCGTATCGGTGATCGTGCCGAGCTGTTCCCAGGCGCGTTCTACCTGCCCAATGTTAGCCATATCGGCCATAGAACAGCCCGCGTTCATGTTGGGCAGAATGACGATCTGATCGGGCCGGGTGAGGATGTCGGCCGATTCGGCCATGAAGTGAACCCCACAGAAAATGAAGTATTTTGCTTCAGGGTGTTTGCCCGCGATCTGGGAAAGCAAAAGGCTGTCGCCACGAAAGTCGGCCCATTTGATGATCTCATCGCGTTGATAGTGGTGCCCCAAAATAATGAGATCCTCTCCCAAGCAGCGCCGGGCCGTGGCGATGCGCGCGTCCGTCCCTTCGGGAGAGAGTTGCACGATCTCCTGGGGAAGCGGTTTTTGCAACATAGTCTACTTTTCCCTTCAACCGAGGGCGAGCAGTTCCACGTAAGGTGGAACGGGGATGTTGACATCGCCCTACCACGAGGTTTTTAGATTTTTACGGTTTTGACCGCGTCTTACTTTTAACTATTATATACGAATCGCGCTGCGAAAGCGCTGCAATGCTTTAAGGAGTGATCTCGATGGTACGCTCGTTCCAGTAGTCGGCGGCACCAGGGGAAGCCCCGCGCGGGCGGCGCACGTATTTGCGTAGGGTATAGTCCACCGGAACGAGGGCCGCATGCTTTTGTTTGCTATGCTGCGCACACAGCCGCGCTGCGAACTCAATAACCGAGCGCGGCACGCGCTCCGGCTGACCGTGGGTGCGAATAACAACATGGGCGCTGACACCGGCACGCACATGCAACCAGATGTCGTTGGGATGGGCGACGCGCGTGGTAAGGTAGTCGTTCGCCGTGGCCGTTTCGCCTACGAGAATCTCATAGCCTTCGGGTGAGAAGTAGCGACGGATTTTGTGCCCCTCGAACTCCGGCTCTTCGGTGGGTGCTCGCTCGATGCTCTCCTTAGGCAAGAGGCCCTGAGAGGCAAGCTCCTCACTTAGTTCCCTCATCGCCTGCGGGGTGCCAAGTTGGGCCAACTCCACGAGAGCCGATTCAAGCCGGTGAAGCGCGCTTTCCGCCTGCGCCAACCGCTGTGCTTCCTGTTCGCGGGCCGCTTTCGCTTTTCGATAGCGCTGAAACCAGCTTTCCGCGTTCTCCTGAGGCGTTCGGTGTGGATCGAGGGGAATGCTGCGCGGTTTTAGATCGGGGTCGTAAAAATCCTCTACGGTGATGTTCGACATATTGGGCTGAATGCGCCAAAGGTTTGCAAGGATCAGCTCCCCGTTTTGGCGGTAGAAGTCGGCTTTTTCTGCCTCCTCTAAGGCCTTTTTGGCGGCTGCAAGTCGTTTCTGCCAGGTGGCTATGGCGCGCTCAATGCGCGTTCGTATGTTTGCCCGCAGCGACTCTCGTTCGCTCTGTTCTACAAGGAAGGTATAGGCTTGATCGAGGGCAAGTTGAAGGCTCTCCATAGGTTTTTGTTGGCTCTCGGGCCACTGCACCGAGGGGAACGGGTAGGCGCCTATAGGCGTGCCGACGTCGGAAAGAAACAGCGTGGGACGGTAGTTCTGTTGCGCGGCCGCATCAAAAAGAGAAGTCCAGGCGATCCGCAGGCCCTGTGCTCTATCCTCATAATTTAGGGCGCGCGTCGCTATCTCTCGCGCTAGGAAGGGCGACATCCCGGCATAAATCTGCATGAGAGCGCTCGCCAAACCCTCCACGTCGTTAGGAGGGATGGAGCCAAGCTCTCGTACGATCTTTTCTACGGCCTGTGGTGCAAAAGGGTCGGCCCTATCGGGTTGCGGCGGCGGTAGTTGGTAGGATTGGCCGGGTAGCAGTTGCCGTACGCGGTTGATGCGATGGCTCACGCGGTGAATGGCATCGAGAATGGTGCCTTCCGGCGTCACCAAAACAAGATTGGAATGTTTCCCCATGAACTCCCCGATGAGCGTTGCCGACGGAAATTCATCGGCAGGGAAGCCGATTTCAAGAAAGAGAACCCTGTCGAAATCGAGTTGACGCAGCTTGAGGAGGCGCAAACCTTCCACATGTTTGCGCAAAGTCATGCAGAAAGTGGGCGGTGTGGGCGGGTTTGGGGGTCGTTTTAACGTGAGGTGAGCGCGCGCAAACTGGGGATGGGCTGAGAGAAGCAGTAGGTAGTTCCCCCCGCGATTCCGAATGCCCAGCAGAATCTCGCGCTCGTTGGGTTGACGTACCTCCTGAATTTGCCCGCCCACCAACACCGCGTTTAGTTCGTCTATACAGGCACGAAGCGTTAGACTATCGAAGGTTCTCAAGTCTCTTGCCCACCAAAGCTCTATCCTTGTGGCAACAACAGGCGGAGCGTTTTAACCTGCCAAGGCAGAAAAGAGAGCGATAGAACTCCTTGGGTTACATTGCACGGCCGTCCCTCCGTTTCCAGCAAGGTGGTTTCCCAGACCTGAGTCCCTTCCGGCAGGCCTTTCAGCAGGGCGATGCCGGAGCGCCCGGCGCTCTCATAGAGGCGAACGATCATCCCGTTGCCGTCATGCGCGGTTTTCAAACACCCGATCTTCACCGTAGTGCCTGGGGCAAGATAGGGGCGGCAGATCGAATGGGAGGCATTTTGGCCGTTCGCCTTTCTTGCGATGAGGGGCTGGTTAAAACCGGCCGCGGCCTCTATGACCCCGGCTTCGGGCCAGAAGGCTGGATAGGGATAGAGGCTATAGCGAACTTGATGCGTGCCAACATCGGAGCAGGTATCAGGCTCATAGGCGGTGCGTACAAGGTTCATGCGTAGCCGACACCCAAGCACATCGTAACCGTATTTGCTGTCGTTAAGCAGCGCGATGCCGTATTCCGTTCCGCCAACCCATGCCCAACGCAGCGCGGGAACCTCTTGCCCATCTGCCGGACGACGCACGGCGGCATAGGGCGTCTCGAACCAGGCTTGGCATTCGGACAGACGCGCTGTAAACGCTACTTTGAGGTTAGGAATGCCTACCTGCGGATTGCCCACCTCTTGCCAGTCGAGGTGGGTTTCAAAGTCAATTCGAGGCAGAGTCTGATAGAAAATAATCTTCTGGGTAATGACCGATTTCCGAACCGTATGGCGCGTCTCCAGAACGCAGCGTACCGGCCCCGTTTCCAAGACGCGCGTTGTCGCCCCACGAATCAGGCTGAACTCTTGATAGACTTCGTCGTAATGCCACGCAGCCATACCGTGAGGATATTCGTCCACAAGCTGAAGAACGCCAAGGGCGAGGTCGGGCCGAGCCGAGTCCAAGTAATCGCTACCACGCCGCAGGCCATAGCCTACCAACTCTTTGCCTGCCCGTTTATCGTAGAGGCTCACGATGATGCCGCAATCTCTACGGATGTAGGCAATGAAATGCGGGGTTTCGATGCGATAGTAGGGCGCATGTTCCTCGGCATCGGCTGGAGGGGCTGCTGAGCGCGGGTCTACGGGAGCGTAAGCCGGTTCTGGCGCGAGGACGGGAAAGGCCACTGCATCGTACACGGGCTGATAGCCGGCCGTTTCAAAGGCACCTAAGGTGGGTGTGAAAAGCAGACCTTCCGTCGTTATTTGCAGGGGAAGCCGCGTGCCATCCGCCCCCTGTAGGGCGGCCGGAGGCGTTCCATTCCACCCCTCAAGCCGGGCAACATCCGTGCGTTCAAAACCGAGCGCGTTTGTAACGGCGATGACACCTGGAGGCAGAGGGCTTTCGAGCTTATCGAGGGCCTGTTGTATTACCTGTTGGGCTGTGGCTTTTACGGCCAGGAAATCCTCGCGATTCTTTTCATAGGCCTCATGGATGGCCGAGCCGTCGAGAATGTCGTGGAACTGGTTGAAGCAGACGGTACGCCAGGCCTCGCTCAACGCCTCTGTAGCGTTCTGACCGGCAAGGGCTGCTACTGTGTCGGCGGTGCAGAGCAGGTTTTCTCCCATACGGTTATAGTACTTTGTGTCGGCATGGGTGGTGTAGCAGCCTTCAAAGATGGTGCTGCTTTCCCCCCTATGCACGGGCAGGACAGGGTGGTGTTGCAGAAGCTCCCTTGTGTAGCTATCGAGGCGACTGCAGAATGCGGTTGGAAGCAGAGGGGTTTTCTGGAAGCGGCGCAAGGCCTCTAGGTTTTGGCGTGAGGGGCCGCCGCCGTGGTCGCCGATGCCGTGGAAGTGCAGCGCGCAATGATGCCCGGCTTGGTGGGCTCGAAGGGCCGCTTCGGCCAGGTCACGAGCGTATATCTCTCCGTTGTAGGAAGGGGTAGAGAAGGCCAAAATGCGCGTCCCATCTTGCCCTTCCCACCAGTAGGCAGGCCAGAGCTGTGCCTGACCTGGGTTCGCGCGATGGTGATAGTAGCGCTCGGCTCCGGCGGAAGCTGCAAGCTGTGGGATGTTGCCGGCATGCCCAAAGGTATCGGGGGCATGATAGGTCGTTGGTGTTACGCCGAGCACCGTTTGTGAGTAGCGTACCCCTTCTAACATCTGACGGACATGAGCCTCGCCCGACGACATATTCGAATCGTTCTCGATCCAGGCCACGGTGGTGGCCTCCCATCGTCCCTCCTTAATGCGTTCAAGCACCTTTTGAAAGAGGTCGGGCGCTTCTTGGCGTACAACCTCATAGGTTGCCGGTTGGCTATGCGAAAAGGTAAGTTCGGGAAACTCCTCCATTAACTGCAGGACGCTCTTGAAGTCGCGCAGGATCACCTGCACCGTATCCGGCCACGTCCACAGCCAGTTCATATCAATATGACTATGGCCGATAAGGTGAACCCGCATGTCTGCAATGGGGTTTTGCAGTGGGGAGAGAACCGTGACGATCTGTTGAGAGAGTACCTCTATCTGATCGAGGGAAGTATCGTCGCTTATTTCCGGAACGAGTGCGGCAGCCTCTTGCACGAGGCGGTGTTCGGTTTCGGTTTGCGCGAATTCGTGAGCGAGGGCAAGTTGCGCCCAAAGGATATCGAGTTTCTCGAAACGGTTACGTAGGCTGGGTGTGGTCAGACGTAGCTGGTACCACCCGATCACCTGATTGTTCGGGACACGCATTTCGAAACGCAACTCGCCGTTGTCGCCCTCCTTCAGGGCGGGAACGATGGTAAAAAGCGCCGGTCCGGCGGCTACAGAGAGGCTGTCGTCCTCAAACACGGGTTTGCCGTTCCAGGTAATGCGGGTAGGGTAGAGCGTAAAGAGGGTTCCTTGCAGCGGTTCTCCGACGATGGATACGCCTGCTACCGTTTTGGGAAGGTTCAGCTTTGTGGAGAGAAGAACTACGGTGTTCGGTTCCACAAAAAGATTTTCAAAAGAACCGGTGCCGTGAAGTACAGGTGTGCCTTCCCCCGGGCCGGCAAGGCGTTGCCAGGTAACGGAGGGAAAGCCGTTGAGAGCGCGATCGGCCGCGGCGCGAAGGCGCTGAAGCGCTGTGCGTAGAACATGGGAGGTTGACATAAGGAAAAAGCCGCTCCTATGGATTTAAGCTAGTCTTCTAGCTTATTCACCATAGACAGCGGCTTTTCCTTCGGCTTTGTTTGTTCACGCTGGAGAGCGAGGTGAGAATAGGACACCTCGCAGCTTCCCCTGGAAACTATTTGTTGACGTTGATCTTGACGGTCTTGGGCTTAACAGCCTCCGCCTTAGGCAGATGAACCTCTAGCACGCCGTTGCGATAGTTGGCTTCCACCTTGTTGGGGTTGATCTCAACCGGCAAGGTGTAGGAGATTTGGAAGCTGCCCGTGCCACGAGCCGACCAGAGGCTTTGGCGATGCTGCACCGCGTTCTCCGCTTGATAGAACGGTTTGCGCTCGCCGCGGATGGAGATGGTATCGGTTGTGGCCTCGATATGGAGGTCTTCCGGGTTGATGCCCGGCAGCGGCACAACGAAGACGATCTCCTCGTCGGTCTCGAAGACATCGGGCGACAGCTCCGGATCACCCACGAAGGCGGTGGATCCGAGCACTCGGCTCAGCGGCGTGTAGCCCATCAGCGAGGCGAAGATGTCGTCCATGTAGCGATGCATTCGGTCAAACTCTGCCCAGGGGTTCCAGCGGGTCACGTTCTCGTTCGATCGCACGGTCAAGGCGTTTCCGTTGTTGCGGGCCATAGACGTCACCTCCTTTTGAGTTTATATTCTTATTGGCACACCTCTTTAGTGTGTTCCACTAATATGTACGCACAGTATCATGTTCAATGTTCCCAAATTGCGGGATGCTCCCACACTTTTTTTCTACGGAATTTTCGCAGGCCAAAGGCACGCCCTGCTCTCACAAGAAAGGAGAGCTAACAAGCAAGCAGACGAGAAAGCCCCCCAAGGCAGGAAACCGCCCGCGTCGTAGAGAAAAAGAAACACAATCACGACTCGGAAAGGGTAGCTCACACACAATGCGTTGTTGTTGCCGGCATTTAGGCTGGGTAGGCGTCTGGCTCCTGCTTTTGGGGGCTGCTGCCCCATGGGGGGCTGCGACCCCGATAACCCTCAATCTCCGAGCCGATCGGAGGCAGATAGCGGAAGGCACAAGCGTTGTGCTTCATGTGAAGGCCTTTCGTGCACCGGGTGTGCCCGCTGTCGGTGTGAAGCTTTGGCCTTTGTGGAATGGGCGCCGTTGGGGGGCGGAGATCACTACCGATGCCCTAGGGCAAGCGACCTACTCCATTCCGTTGCCTCTTCCCGGCCTAGCCCGCCTTCAGGTGGCACAGGCCTCCTCTTCTCAACCGCTTTCGGCTTGGTGGATATGGGCCTCAACGCTGCAAGATCATCAAACGGTGTGGCTCTGGCGCGTCTTTACCCTCCCACAAAAGCCTAGGGAGGCCATCCTCCATATCACCTGTGACGATCGGTTTACGGCCTACCTTAACGGCAAGCGCGTTGCGACCGGGTCGGATTTTCATAAGGTGCATGCGGTTGGCTCACTGCAACGCTACCTACATCCAGGCACCAACTGTTTGGCGGTGGAATGCTACAACGGCTCCGGCCCTGCAGGCCTTTTAGCACGCCTCGACATGGGCTTGTCTTCCGGCAAATCGGCCTCTATCGTGACCGATTCCGCTTGGCAGGCAAGCCTGACGCGACCCGCCCAATGGCCCCAACCTACGGCTTCCGCTACGCCGGCGGTGGTGGTGGCTAAAGTGGGTGAGGGCGTTTGGGCGCGAGATATAACGGGGTGGCCAGGCCTGAAGGCTTTCAGCGCTTTTACCACCGATACTCCATGCCCCGCCAACACACCTCGCTCGAACATCGTGCTTGTGAAGGTTACTCCATGGCATCCTCAGCAGAAGCTGCCATGCGATCCGGCGCACCTCGTGGGCATTGAGTGGGAACCGTGGTTTACCCCTCTGAACGCCACGTGGAACACCGCCGAGGCTATTCCTGTGGAAGGCACCTACAGCTCCTTCGACCCGCTTGTGGCGCGGCAACATCTCCTCTGGATGATCCGGTGCGGCATAGATTTCATTCTGGTGGACTGGTCGAACAACCTCTGGGGAATACAGCATTGGAAAGACCATGCGCCGGGTGTGGATGAGCTTATACGGGGAACCGATGTGCTGTTTCAACAGGCGGCCAAGCTGCAGCAAGAGGGCTTCTCGGTTCCCAAAATCACGCTTCTACTAGGGTTAAATAACGGTCCTTCAACCACCACAACAGCGCTCAATGAGGAGATAGCATGGGTCTACCAGCACTATTTGGCGAATCCGACCTATCGTGACCTCTGGCTAGATGCCTACGGTAAGCCGCTGATCGTGCTTTTCAACGGGCCTGGGCCGGGCGATCTGCAGGGGCAGCCTCCTATCCTGGCCCCTCAGTTCACCGTGCGCTGGATGGCCAGCCAACTTCAAAGCTGCCACTTCGAGCGCTTCGGCTACTGGTCGTGGATGGACGGCAGCATAACTCCCGTCCCAACCTACTATCGAGGCCAGCCGGAGGCGCTCACCATTACCATCGCTTTCTTTGGAGATGGGGGATGGCTCTATCCGCAAGCGATGGGGCATGAGAACGGCTATACCTACCTCAAGGAATGGCAAACCGCCTTTGCGGTAAGGCCTCGCTTTCTGCTTATCTGCCAATGGAACGAGTTTGCTGGGCAACCGGAGGGAGCGGGCTATGGGCAAAAGCACGATATGTATATGGATAGCTATAGCCCTGAACTCTCTAACGACATTGAACCGACTTCCTTAACAACCCCTGCCTATCGTGGCAAGGGCGGTTGGGGCTATCTGTACCTTAATCTCACACAGGCGGCGATCTTCCTTTATCATCATCCCACCCAGCAACAGGGCCTACTGGCCCTCGCTCCGCCAAAGAAGGAGCCGGGAGCACTGGTCTTTCGGTGGGCCTATCTCGGCTATGCGCCCACCACGTTCACCGTGATGTTAGACGGCAAGCCGGTGGCAACCCATCTGCATGGGGATGCCTATCGGCCCGCATTGGAGAGCCTATCCCCTGGGAAACATCGTATCGAAGTGCAGGCGGAAAATGTGTATACTCTATTTCCGATCTCGCAGATGCACGAGGATAGAACCGGTGAGGTTACGCAACATTTTCCTGTTAAGGCCGAAGAGGAGTTTGTGAGGTGACTTCCCCAACACGGCCTGTGGAGGCCGAGCGCGTTTCGCGCTCCATCACCTTTCGGCGGGGCACGCCGGAGGACGAACCCGATACTTTCGACGTAATGCGTCGTGCCATGGGCAGCGACATGAGCTGGAGCCAACACGTAAGGGCACGGCGTCATCTTCGCTCTGCGCCGAACTCCAGCTACTGGGTGGCCGAGGATACACCACGGTTTGGCCGAAGTCGCATCGTAGGATACGCACACAGTATGGTGCGAGACGGGGTATGGCAGCTTACCGAGTTCTTTGTGCTGACCGCCTACCAACGCCAGGGGATCGGGCGTACGCTTCTGCGCTGTTGTCTCCAAGATGGAGAGGAGGCCGGCGCCTCCTCTCGGTTTATCCTCGCCTCCTATCATCCTGCCGCCGATTCGCTCTACATTCGCCTCGCCGGCTGTTTCCCACGCTTGCCCATGCTGCTTTTAGGAGGGCAAGCGGAGTCGCTTCACCCCCACCAATCCCACGGCCCCATCCTCGATGCAGTTGCTCCACCAAGCAGTTCAAACCACGACTCCTCGGAAGAGCCGCTTTTAGCGGAGCCTATGGAGGCCAATCCGGTAACTCTTGCCGTGCTCGACCGCCTCGACCGAGCGATTCTGGGGTATACCCGTTTGCCAGAACATCTCCATTGGATCGCCGAAACCGGCGGGCCGGAGGGGGCAGCCCGCCTGTTTCGTAAGGCCGGTGGGGGAGCGCAGGCCGGAGAGCCGGTTGGCTATGCCTACTATGGTCCGCTCTCTACCGGCCCCTTTCTTGCCCTCAATCCCGCCGACCTGCCGCGCATGGTGCTGCATGTGCTGCACGTAGCACGGCTCCATCCCCATATAAGTGGGCATCTCGCACGCGTTGAACCCTACCTCGCCATCCCCGGCTGCAATGAGGTGATGTTGCAGTGGCTGTTGGGGTGTGGATGGCGCATCGTGTTTCAATATCTTTACATGAGTTCCCACCCCGTTCCGAAACTCGAACACTATGTTTGCCATAACCCCCTTCACTTCTTTTAAGTGGATAGCTATGAAAAACAACCCCAAGCTGCTTTGCAAACGAGGCCTCACAGTGTTTACGCTCGCCCTCTTGCTCGGTTTGAGCGGAGCCAAGGGGGTGTGGGCCGACATTGTGGAGTTAAGTGTACCGACCTATCCGGCGGAGGCGCTGAAGCCAAACGCTTTTGGCGAAAGCCCTCGCTGGATGCCAACGCTGCCTGCTGCAGCCCTTGTACACCTACCGGTGGCTGTTACCAATGCAAGTAGCCACACCGTAACGCTCTTTCTACGTAGTGAACCGCTCTATTTTCTAAAAAAGGGTGCACCACATAAGCTTGCCATAGCCACTAGGCCGCTCATTCTAAAGCCGCATGCCCAACGCACTCTCACATTCACCCTAAAACTGCCGCCGATGCCCCACAACGCGCTGCTTCAATGGAATGTGCTGGCCCTCCAAGGCCAACAACGGCTCAGCTTCCTACAGCGGCTCTATGTGATCGTGCCTGAAGGCACCGAGGGCACACAGGCGGTTTACGAGGGACGAGATGACACCACGCAAGGCGACTGGTTAGGGCATTACGGCAAACAGGGCTTTCTTATCCCCCTTCGAGACGGTACGGCCAGCTTCTTCTTGCCCACCGTCACCGTGCAACGAGGCACGGGGTTTGAACATTGGCGCCCCTCCGCCATTGGAAACGATGTGCTTGAAAGCGAGTTTGTAAGCTTCGCCTTCACAAAACAGCCTAAAGTGGAGGATAAGCGCGTGCTCTGGGGAGCGAATGGGCTTACCGAGCGTGCGCCGGTGGCCTTTGCCGCCGCCAAGATACTTGTGCCCGTTCCTCATCAACTGAACGTCTATCACTTTAAGATGCTGCCGCTCTTTCTACGGGTCAACACAACCGATGCGCAGCCACATCGTTTAAGCCTCTATTTTCTCGACTATGCGCGGCTAGGCTGGAGCTATGAAGTGGACGTTTACGATATCCAAGGCCATCCGCTGGCCTCGCAGGTTGTAGACAACTTCGGAAATGGCGCCTATTTGCGCTTTCGCTTTACCGGAAGCGTCATAGTGCAGATTCGGGCTCTTAATTCCAAAGACCCCATCACCGTTTGCGGTGTTTTTGTGGACCCTGCAAGTGGTAAAGGGCTGCTGTGGCAACCCGCCAGTGCAGCCGAGCGATGAGGCACGCCATAGTTTCTCAACAAAGGCGGCAAGCCAGAAGCGCTTTTCCTTAGGGAAGCGAGGAGGATGAGATACATCGCTCCGAATCGCTTTCGCTTGACTCCGTGTGGTGGGCGTGCTATACTACCGTGGCCTGATGCAACGAGCGAAATTCACCAGGGCGCTCTGTTGGCTTTGCGAGAAACCATGCCGGAATTTGTGCGTAATCTTTAAGGAAGGATTTTTCAGAGCGTTCAACGCGGTGCCGCCCGGTCCTCCTGTCCACTCACGAAGGCGGCTTGAGGCTTTGCGCGAACGATGAACATCGTACAGATCGTTTCTAGCAACCAAATTTCCGGCACCACGAGCCAGCTACTTGTTCTCGCTAACCGCTTGCGGGAGCGAGAACATCGTGTTCTGGTGATATGCCCGCCGGGCGGCTGGCTGCCCGACCGCGTGCGCGAAGCAGGTATGGAGTGCCGTGAGGTGGTAATGCACGGGCCGCTTTCGCCCTTTGCCGTTCCGCGCATCGTTAAAACCGCACGAGCCTTTCATGCCCACATCCTACACACCCATCTTACCCGTGCGGCCTACCTCGGCCATATCGCAGGCCGGTTGGCCGGCCTGCCCGTTGTCTCCAGTGTGCATGTCATCAATCGAAACCCGGCCTACCGCTTTCTGCCCAATCGCGATCCCTCTATTGTGGCCGTGTCGGAGTATTTACGGCAATGGCTTATCGAGCACGGCGTCCCTCCCCAGCGCGTCCGTACCGTCTATAACGGCACGGACTTTACCGAGTTTCCCACCCTCGATCCGCTAGAGCAACGCAAGGTGCGGCGCGAACTCGGCGTGCCCGACGATGCCCTTTTGGTGGGGCTTTTCGGCCAGATCAATGCGTTCAAAGGGAGCTATCTTTTGGTGCAGGCGGCGCGGCGCGTGCTGGAGTGTTATCCCTCGACCTACTTCGTTTTTGTGGGTGCCGTTCAACCGCAGGTAGAGGCCGACCTTAAAGCGCTGGCGAAAGGCTATGTGGAGCAACTGCGGTTTACCGGAACGCGCAACGATGTTCGCCGCCTTATGGCCGCCATGGATGTCATCACCTTGCCATCCTGCTATGAAGCCTGTAGTATGGCCATCATCGAGGCGATGGCCGTGGGCAAACCGGTGGTTGCCACGCGCGCCGGAGGCAATCCGGAACTGGTGCAAGATGGCGAGACGGGGCTGTTGATAGAAAGAACCCCAGAGGCCCTCGCCGAAGCCCTTGTGGAGATATTGGCCGATACCTCTCGCCGCCGCCGCATGGGCGAAGCCGCGCTGCAGGTGGCAAAAGCCCGATTTGCCTCCTCCGTTACGGCCCATCAGATCGAGGAGCTTTACAGCCGACTCGTCAACTCGACGGCTGCCCAGCTCTCCGGGTAAATATCTGCCATGATACTACGGGTGCAACAACTTGGTATTGTGCCCTATCAACAGGCATGGGATTTGCAGCGCCACCTCGTAGAGGAGCGTAGAAAAGGGCACATTCCCGACACGCTTCTCCTGTTGCAACACCCTCCGACGATTACCTTTGGGCGGTTTTCAAGCGCGAAGAACCTGGTAGCCTCTCCAGAGACGCTCAAGCGGCTGCAGGTGGAGGTTGTTCCGTCGGATCGGGGGGGCGACATCACGCTTCATGCGCCCGGCCAACTGGTGGGCTACCCCATTTTCGATCTGCAATCGCCCCCGCATAAGCCGGACGTGCACAACTACCTACGCCTTGTGGAAGAGGCGCTTATTCAGACATTGGCAGCCTATTCCCTCAAAGGATGGCGCTTCCCCGGCTATACCGGCGTTTGGGTGGACGGCCCGGAAGGACGACCGGAAAAGATCGCTGCCATCGGCATTCGCATCCATCGCTGGATAACGCATCATGGGTTTGCATTTAACGTTACCACCGATCTCTCCCTCTTTCAGCTCATTGTGCCCTGCGGCATACAAGCCTATGGGGTTACCTCTTTGTTACGGCAGACAGGACACAGCTATTCTATAGAGGAGGTGGGCCGGCAAGCGGCTGCTGCGTTCGCCACCACCTTCGGCCACGATAATTTGGAGTTCGTGCCTCAGACCCCACAGGCACCCCCGTGCGAACAGGGCGCTTAGAGGTACAATCTAACAGGTATCCTTCGAGGGACACCGAGGGGGCAGAGTTTTGCAAGTTAAAGAGTTTCGTGAACGCGAGGCCGTAGAACTCCTTAAACCGATTTGGCAGGCGCTGCAAGAACGAGCTGCAGATATTACGCCTTTCCAGACTTGGGAATGGAATGAGGCTTGGTGGCGCCATGTGGGCACGAAGCGGCGTGCTCGTGTGCTTGTGTTCTACGACAATGGCGAGCCGGTAGCCCTTGCACCGCTCTGTGTCGGGCGCTATCTCGGCACCCCCCTCCGCCGTTTGGAGTGGATCGGCACCGGTTCCTCCGATTATCTGGGTTTTTTGGCGCTCCCTGGCCACGAAAAAGCCGTCGCAAAAGCCTTGTTCAACCATCTCCGCACCTCTTTAGACGGCTGGAACCTTGCCGATCTTCAGCAGCTTCCCTCGCATTCGCCATTGCTCGACCAAACTATTCTGCCTACCGTTGTGGGCATTCAGCCCATCGAACCTTGCCCCTATCTTCCTTTGCCGCCGCGTTGGGAGGCCTTAACGGCGCGTTTAGGCAAAAAGATGCGCTTCAACATCGGTTACTATGCCCGGCTGCTTCAACGCACCTTCCCCGATACGGCCTTCCTAATTGCCACGCAAGAGACTTTGGAAGAGAGCATGGAGGCCCTTTTTACGTTGCATCAACGGCGTTGGAACGCAAAATGGCTGCCGGGCGTGTTCGGCAGTCGTAGGGTTCAGGCGTTTCATAAGGAGGTGGCGAACCGCTTCTTAGAGAAAGGTTGGCTTCGGCTGCATGTTTTGCGGGCCGATGGAAACATTCGGGCTGTGGTCTACTGCTTTGCCTTTCGCAATAAAACCTACTACTATCAGGCAGGCTTCGCGCCGGAATACGCCCGCTACAGCCCCGGCACGGTTTTGGTGGCCCAAGCCATCCGTCAGGCTATTGAAGAGGGCCATGTCGAGTTCGATTTTTTGCGCGGGCAAGAGCCTTATAAGTACCGCTGGCAGCCTCAGGAACGGTGGAATCAGCGCTTGTTGCTGCTGCAGGCGCACGGCTCCGTTTGGGAGAAAGCCACACTGGCAGGGCGCATCGGTTTTGCATTAAATCGTCTTGAGCGGTTTGTGGAAGCCCGAGTAAAGGCGGGTTTGCAGAAAAAAGGAGAAGCCTCTTCTTGAGTTCTTAGAAAGCGAGGTCTCAGACCATGCGGCGGCGTCATTATGTGGTGTTGTTCGTTATTCTGTTATGGCTTCCCACGCTTAGCGGATGTCGTACCCGTAGTTTCCTCTCTACCAAACAGGAGATAGAGCTTGGGAAAGAGGGTGCACGCGAGGTAGAGCAAGAGTTCCGCGTAGATACCACCTCCCCAGATGCCGAGCGGGTACGAAAAATAGGCGAGAGCCTTCTACCCCACATGGATCGGCGCGATGTGCCCTACTCCTTTAAGGTGCTTATCTCGAATCAGATAAACGCTTTTTCTTTGCCCGGCGGCCCCGTCTACGTTTTTCGAGGCCTCCTCGATCTGGTAGGCAATGACAACAGCGCTCTTGCTTGTGTCATCGGGCATGAGTGCGGGCATATCAATGCGCGGCATGTGGCACGTCATATCTCAACCGACATCATTCACAGTGCCCTTATCTCCATCCTTTTCCCCAATGCCAACGTACAAAATGCCGTAGGCCTCGTGGATCAGATTATCCAGTTAAAATACAGCCGTGACGACGAATACGAGGCCGATTGGCGCGGGCTTTCCTACGCCTACTACGCCGGCTATGACCCCAATGGCCTTATCCGCTTCTTCCACAAACTAGAGCTTGTGGAGAAGTGGGAGGGGGGGAACAACACCCCAGAATGGCTGCAAGACCACCCCCTAACCCCCGAGCGCATTAGGCGCGCCGAATGGATCATCGCCCACCACGACTATCGTTATGGGCATTAAGGCTAGTAGCTCGTATAGCGCGTTCCTCCAAAGCCGCGGAAGATAAGTCGGGTTATGAACCACAGAATCAGCCCAAAAACGGCGAGGCTAATAAACAGGTGGAACCAGTTGAAACCGCCGGGATAGTAGTACCCGCCGGGGCCGACGTAAGGGGGATAGTAGTAGAAGGCCGGATGGAAGGGCAGATAGTAGTACCAGTGGGGAGCGCCCCAGTAGAAGCTGTAGTCGCTCCATCCGCCATAGTAGTGAGCGGGATAGACGTGCCCGCGATAGATGTAAGAGGAGGAGTGGGTATAGCTCGGCCCCCTTCCAAAGGCGCCTGTACGTCCAAACGAGCCACCATAGCTTCGGGTGGAGGAGCTATAGCTGCGACTTCCACCGTACGTTCCACCGTAGCTGCCGCTTCGACCAAACGAACCGCCATAACTCCGTGTGCCGGAGAAGGAGCTGCTGCGACCGCCGAAAAAGCCGCCATAGCTTCGAGACCCTCCAAAGGAGCCGGAGCTGCGCCCGAAGCTTCCGCCATGAAAACCACCGCCAAAACTGCCTGGTCGCGCCATCGCCAGCGGAGCGGTAAAAAGCAAAGCCGTAAAAGCCAACAGCAGCGCCAGGAAAGCCGACTTTCTTGTCGTTCTCTTCATATCGAGGATGTCCTCCTTCGTACTAAATACGGGTGTAAGGTTCAAGCTCCCCATAAAAAGCAAGAGCTATCGTATAGATCGTAAAACTTTGTCAAAAGGTTTCACGCGTTTTTACGATAGCTCTGTGCTTTGCCGGATTAGCCGATCTCTTTGAGACTTACCCTGCGTCCCTCTTGAGCGCTTTTGATGGCCGCAAACACCATGGCCAGCGATTTCAGGTTGTCGGCAGCGCTGCATTCCGGATCGCGGTCTTCGCGAATGGCCGTAAAGAACTCGTCGAGAATCGCCTGATGAGCAGGTGGCACCTCCAAAGGCTCGATCTTTTCTTGTATCGGCCGTTCCACGCGATGGAGATGAGAGTAGGTCATCTGATGCTTGTCCCAATCTATACTGCCTTTTGGCCCCTCGATGCGCCAATCCCCGTTCCAGCCGGTTTGCGAGCCGACGGCACAGCCGCAGGCGACATGGGTGGCGACGAGGCCATCGGGATAGAAAAAGACGATGGAGTGCGCGGCATCTCCCTTGTGCCAGCCCCAAGGGTGATTCCAGGTGATAGCCTGCACGCTCTCCGGCTCGGTGCCGAGAACATAGCGCAGCATGTCGAAGTGGTGCACCATCATGTCGTTGATGAGCATGTAGGGTTGAGTAACATAGTGAGAGCCGGGAATGTCGGCCCAGGGAATGTAGAACCGAATATCGCACTGCCCCGGTTTGCCGATCTTGCCCTCTGCAAGCAGCTTTCGGGTGGTGCGGGGGAAGCTGCCGAAGCGATAGTTTTGGGTGATCATGTGCTTGCGTCTATGCTTTAAGCCCTGCTCCACCACCTGCTTTGCCGTGGCGTAGTTGTCGCTGAGGGGTTTTTCTTCCAAAACGTGGAGGCCGGCGGCAAACGCTTTTTCGGCAATAACGTGGTGGACGGACGGAGGCGTGACATCGAGCACGAAATCGGCCTGAACCTTTTCAAGCGCGTCATCGAGAGAGGCGAAAAGACGCTCCTTGGGAACACTGTGGTGCTCGATGGCGCGTTGCTGGTTTGTCGAGGAAGGCTCTACGTAGGCCACAATTTCGCAGTCGTTGCGCTTGCGTACCTCACGCAACCAAAAAAGGCCTTGTCCTCCCAACCCGGCGAGAATGCAGCGATACATGTCCTTGCTCCTTTACGATCTTTTTGCTTGTTCAATGCAGTTCCTTACATAATCTAAGCTTTTCGCCAAATTTTGTGCCTTTTCCTGTGGGGTGTTGCCGGTTAGACCGCACTCATAGGCCATATAGCCGGTGAAACCGATCTCAAGCAGCACCTTAAAGGCGGCCACAAAATCTATATCTCCGGTGCCCGGCTCCATGCGCGTGTTATCGGCGAGGTGGATGTGGGCTACATGCTTGCCGGCCTCTCGAAAGGCCTGAGGTGTGTTGGTCTCCTCGATGTGCATGTGGAAAAAGTCGCTAAGCAGCGCAATACCTTCCACATTCGCCTCCTCAATAACCCGCACCCCATCGCTTTGACGACGCAGATAGTGCTGCTCGTAACGATTGAGCGGTTCAAGCAGAAAGAGGGTGTTATGTGCGGCGGCAAAGGGGCCGATCTCTCGACAGATAGCCACCATCAGCTTGTCCTCGATCTCCAAAGGCGTCATAACCGGCGAGAGATCGGGCACACGCGCATTGCCGAAAATAGGCGGGCATATCTGGCCTGCGGCGCCCACCTCGCCGCAAAAAGCCAGAATGGCCTTGCTTCCTTCAATGCTTTTTCGACGCTTGTGCGGGTCGGGGTCAAGGAAATCGAAGCTTGGGTGCCCCTCAAGGTCGGCATTCCCACAGACGC
>Ga0209061_1001561_pt1 | contig 36695 bp, 31 predicted proteins | sample Coa_R1_10_FD_187157 | JGI IMG/M metagenome (GOLD analysis project Ga0209061, IMG submission 187157) | Surface soil microbial communities from Centralia Pennsylvania, which are recovering from an underground coalmine fire - Coalmine... | ecosystem: Environmental > Terrestrial > Soil >... | reverse complement strand
GCGAGCGCGCTCCGCGCAACGAGCGCGAAGACCAGCAGGATCGCCATCACGATCCAGGTTCCGACCACAACCGGCGGAATTCTCCCGCCGAAGCTCAAAATGTCAATGAAATTGACCGGATTCAAACCTGATTTCCTTTGATTTCGGGTTGCGCAATCGATCTAACTCGCGGCGCCGTGCGCCAGACTTCAATCAGGATGGCAGCCGGCTGAGTCAAGACGCCGGCGATAAAAGCGCCGAGATTCACTTCCAAGCGTCTAACGATCAGGTACGAGACGCCGATAAAGAACAGCAGCTTGATTGGAATCAGGAGGATCCCTAGCCACGAGAGGCCACCGCTCTCGCTACTCATTGCGAGCATCGCACGCCCGACGATCGCCAGCAGGAAGAAATTGACGATCATGAAGGTGCTGCCGGTGATCGCACCGAAAGCGATCGTTGGGCCCGCGGTCGCGTAGAGCGCGATCGCGAGGATGACGCCAACGATCGCGGTAGTGCGTTCGACACCAGGAATTGTGACGGATTTCGGTGCGCCGTTCATGGGTTACCGGTCAAGATGCCTGAGGCCGATGATCAGTCGATAGATTCCGAGAACCAGCCCGAGGATGAGACCGATCACGCCGAGCCATGGAGTCAGATTAAAGTAGGTATCGAGCAAATAGCCGGCAACGACCAGCCCAAGGATGGTCGAGAAGAATTCGACGCCGATCGCGGCCAGGCGAAGACTCTGCCCCCGGTTGCCGGGAGAGCTATTGCGCGGCTCATTCATAGAGGTCTGCGAAGCAAGTTGAGTTCCTTTAGCGTTCGGAACTAAAAGCTTCGCTAAATCGAGCATCAGCTCCATTTTCGCATTACTTATATCATCAGGGCTCGAGCCCGGAGGCAAGCGCCTGATCCGCTGCCGTTATCGTCCGCTCGATTTCCTCGCCGCCATGTGCGAGCGATACAAACATCGCTTCGAACTGGGACGGGGCGAGATAGATTCCGCTCTCGATCATGCGATGAAAGAACGTGGCGAATTTCTTCGCGTCCGCGCGGCGCGCGGAATCCGCATCGACGACCGCATCCTCGCCAATAAACATCGTGAGCAGCGAGCCGACGCGATTTACGCATCCGCGGATACCGGTTTTGCGTAACGCGTCGCGCAGACCGTCGCCAAGTCGTGCCGAAGCTGCCTCAAGCGTCTCATACGCTCCGGGAGCGGCGAGAATTCTCAGCGTCTCCAGCCCCGCGCGCACCGAAAGCGGATTACCCGACAAGGTGCCGGCCTGATAGACCGGACCCTCCGGTGCCAGTAGGTCCATCAAGTCGGCGCGTCCGGCGATCGCACCAATCGGCATCCCTCCACCGATCACCTTGCCGAACATCAACAGGTCGGGTTCGGCCTTGTAGGTCTCACACGCCGCACCGAAGCGAAGTCGAAAACCCGTGATGACCTCATCGCAGATCAGCAGTGCGCCGTGGCGATGCACGAGATCGCTGAGCCCTTTAAGAAACCCGGGAGCCGGCTCGACGACACCCATGTTCGCGGGGACAGACTCGACGATTACAGCCGCGATTTCGTTCGGCGCAGTCCGAAAACATCGCTCCACGTCATCCAACGTGTTATACCGCGCGACCATCGTGAGCGATGCGATCGGCTCGGGCACTCCGGCGCTGTCAGGTTGACCGAGCGTCATACCACCTGATCCCGCCCGCACCAGCATAGAATCGCTATGGCCGTGATAGCAGCCATCGAACTTGATGACCTTCGCCCGGCCGGTGGCGGCGCGAGCGATTCTCAGCGCCGTCATCCCGGCTTCCGTCCCCGAACTGACGAGACGGACCTTCTCAGCGGCAGGTACCGCGCGCGCGATGGTTTCTGCGAGTTCGATTTCGATTTCGATCGAAGCGCCATAGCCGAAGCCATGGCGCGCCTGCTCATGGACGGCAGCGACGACTTTGGGATTAGCATGGCCAAGGATTGCGGGTCCGTATGCGCCCACATAATCGACGTATCGATTGCCGTCCTGATCGATTACGTAGGCCCCGGCCGCATCGGCGATAAAGACCGGCGCGGCATTGACTGCTTTCCAGGCACGGACGGGAGAATTGACGCCTCCCGGGATCACTTTTGCCGCCCGCTTGTGCAGCCGATCGGATTTTTCGCGAGTGTTCATTTCGAGGCCATCGATTTCGCGGTGGTGTCAAAATTCGATTTGCGACGGTTTTCGAGCATTAAAAACTGTTCTCTCACCTTCTGCAATTGTACGGCGTCGCTTGCCTCGCGATTGACATGGGTTGAACGCCCTTTGCAACGCTCCTCCGATCGGAAACCCGGTCGAACGATCTGAGTGCGATGGTAGCGAACTCTGTCCGTGTGCGCGCAGGGATTTTTTCCGCACGTTCTTGAGCGCTCCTGGAGCCATCGAGAGCATAGCTGAAAAATCTCCGCGTGCGCGGCGATCGCTTCTGAGCGATCCGCTCCGAATATTGCGTCAGAAAATCAACGCTTTTTGACCGCCGTGCGGGTTTCACTTGTACCCGCGTGCAAAAGAGTTTATCAAGATTGCTTCGTTGTTAAATTTGCGCGCGCGTGATTGGAAATTGTCGCGCGTTTTCGCTGGGGCGGCGCAGAGTGGCGATCGAAACGGGTTGGCATTCTTCTGTAATCGATCTCCTGAAAAACAAGCTCTCAGATTCCGCTCTCATCCAGAATCAAGTTGATAGGCGCTCCGCTTGATCAACGAAGATCATGGTTGGAACAAAGAAAAATTTATTTATCCACAGATGTGCATAAAGTTGTGTGTAATTTTTCATTCGACCGAAGCGCGCGCGTGCGCGGTCGGTCGCCCGCCGCGGAGGGGGACCAATGGACGGATTATGGGAAAAAACCTCGGGAAGGGTGCGTGACAAGCTAGGACAGGTCGGATACGAGACTTGGATCTGCCCGCTGAACTTCCTTGGCCTGAAGGGAAGAACCGCGGTCATCGAAGCGCCCAATCGGTTTTTCCGCGATTGGGTGCAGGATCGCTATTTCGACGTGCTCCGCGGATCGCTCGCTGCAGAAGTGGGTGAGGATCTCGAGCTCAAGATCACCGTATCCGAGCATAACGGCAACGGTAATGGGAACGGTTCTGCGCCCGCGGTCGCCACAGCGCGGCCACCGCGGAACGACCGTGCTGAAGAACGGCGCGATCGCATGACGCCCAATCATCTGAACTCGCGTTATACTTTCGCTGAATTCGTCGTCGGCTCCGGCAACCAGTTCGCTCACGCTGCGGCGCAGGCGGTCGCCACGATGCCGGGCGAGAAATACAATCCGCTCTTCATCTACGGCGGGGTTGGTCTCGGCAAGACTCACCTTGTGAGCGCGATCGGTCACCATGTTATCGCCACCGGGGGCGGCCGCCGCAAGGTGCTGTTTATGCCGGCAGAAGTTTTCATGAACGAACTCATCAGCTCGCTCCGACGCGACAAGATGGGCGAATTCAAGGACCGTTTCCGCCGCGTGGACATGTTGATCCTTGATGATGTTCAGTTCCTGGCGGGACGCGAGCGAACTCAGGAGGAATTTTTTCACACTTTCAATTCACTTCATTCCGAGCGCCACCAGATTGTACTCACTTCGGACAAGGTTCCACGCGACATTCCGGAGCTTGAAGAGCGGCTGCGGAACCGTTTCGAATCGGGATTGATCGCTGATATTTCGCCGCCCGACCTCGAGACGCGCGTGGCGATAGTGCAGAAAAAGGCAGTCCTCGAAAACCTTGACTTGGCGCCGGACGTCACTCTGTATATCGCGCAGAACGTTTCATCGAACGTGCGTGAGCTTGAGGGATGTCTGACGCGGCTCGCGGCGCTCGCATCGATCAACAAGACCCTTATCACCGTCGACTTTGCACGCGAGGCGTTGCGCGACCTGATTCGCGACCACGATTTGAAGCCGGATATCGAAGCGATTCAGAAGGCGGTGGCGGACTTCTTCCACATCCGGCTTGCGGATCTTAAATCCAAGAAACGGACGCAACACATCGCCTTCTGCCGACAGGTCGCGATGTATTTATGCCGCAAGCTGACTGAAAGCTCATTCCCAACCATCGGTGAGTCTTTCGGCCGCGACCACTCGACGGTCATCCACGCCTACAACCTGATTGCGCGGCGCGTTTCGAACGATTCAGCGTTTCGCAATTCGATCGATCGAATCGCCCGCGAGCTCAAGGTCATGAGCCGTGCGGCATAAATTCTCGATGAAGTTAACAGCTTTGTGAACAAGATGTGGATAAATCAGAACCTATCTACAAGGGAAATTTCGAATCCGAAAGTACGGTTTCGATACGGACTCCGACCCCACATCCGTGATGAAGGCAAATTGCTTTTATTTTCAAGTGTTTGACTGATGTCATAACATATGAACAAGACCTACTGATCTTACTGATCATCATGATCAAATTATGATTAGTAATAGGACAGACTAAATGGAACTTTCGATCGATCGGACTTCATTGCTGAATGGACTTGCGCTGGTCCAGGGCATCGTCGAACGTCGCAACACGGTTCCGATTCTCGGTCATGTAATGCTCGAAGCGGAAAACGGCAGCCTGAATCTGTCGGCGACTGATCTCGAAGTGGGGGTGCGCACGGCGCTTGCATGCCGATCGAACGGCGGCGGAACGATCACCCTTAATGCGCGAAAAATTTTCGAAATCGTGCGCGAAGCCGGCGGCGAGGAAGTCAAACTTAAGTCCCTGGAAAATGATTGGGTCGAGCTTCGATGCGGCCGCGCGCGGTTCAAGATGATGGGGCTCGATCCGCGCAGCTTCCCAGCCATGCCTCACAAGACCGAGGCGAAATCCGATAAGACCGTAAAGGCCGAGATTTCGGTCGCTCCGGGACTGCTGGCAACGATGATCGACAAGACCATCTTCGCCGTCAGCCCCGACGAAGCGCGCTACAACCTGACGGGCGTTTACATCGAATCGCCGGCGCCGGGTTCGGCGCGGATGGTCGCAACGGACGGTCATCGGCTCGCGATGATCGATCGCGAAGTGAGCGGCTTCTCGATGCAAGGGGGGGTCATCATTCCACGCAAGGGGCTGGTCGAGCTGCGGCGTCTCCTCGATCGCACCGAAGAGGGCGACGTTCAAATCCAAATCGACAATCAAATCGCATACATCAAGCGATCATCAACCGAGGTCTCGATGCGCCTGGTGGAGGGCGAATTTCCGGATTACAAAGGCGTCATTCCAAAGCAAAGCCGCTATCAGATCGGGGTCGAGCGCGACACGCTGACGGCAGCGATAAAGCGCGCGGCGATCTTCTCGAACGAACGATACCACGGCGTTAAGCTCGGACTCTCAGCCGCAACGCTGACGGTTTCATCGACTAGCCCCGAGATGGGCGAGGCGAGCGAGACCATCGATGTCGATTTCAAAGGCGAAGAATTCGCGATCGGTTTTAACGCCACTTATCTGCTGCAAATGCTGGGCGTGGTCGAATCCGGCAGTGACGTGGTGCTTGGGTTGACTGACGAAGTAAGTCCGGGCGTCATCACGACGCCGTCGGACAGCCAGTTCACGTACGTCGTGATGCCGATGCGGCTCTGACAGCTCAGCCCGGATTTTTGGGCTTAAGTCTTACGAGCACGACTGCATCGCGAATTCCGCGTTGTCCCTGCCACGGGAATGATTCCTCGCGCGCGACGACCGAACCGTCGAGCTTGAGCTTCTGAAGGTCGCGTTCCCTGACCATCACCCACCGTACCCGGCCTTTGTCAATTGCATGATGCAACGTGTCGGGATCGAGGAATAGCGGATGGGTCATGAATGGCTCTATATAGAAGAAGCTTTCGAGATTGTTGTAGTAGGCGAGCGAATTTAGCTGCGGTCCGACGGCCTTCATCACTACGGCAGCGAATGGCCTCTCACCGCGGTACGCCTCCGCCGCCGGCATCGCAAAAATATAGAGGTAAACCATCGAAAGATAGGCGATAATCCCGACCGAAACGCCGATTCGCATCGGCGTCATTTTCTTGAGGGCGTAAATCGCGCCGATGACCGAAGCGACCCAAGCGAGCGCGTAAATCGCAGGCTCAGGCAGCATCGGCAATTGATCGAGCGGCCGCGGCATTATCCACGAAGGCGGAAAAAGCGCGACAAATCCAAGCATTGTCGCGATGGAGAGAATCCAATAGCCGACCTTCGTCAGCCACGATGCAACGCTATCGAGCGATTCGGCGGACTGGGTCACAAAACGCGCGACGATCATCGCAGCAGCGGGCAGAATCGGCACCAAGTAATAGCTGCGCCGCGAGCCGGACAACGTAAAAAAAACGAAAGTGGTCCAAAAATAGACCATCGCGAAGCGATCGCCCTCCGCTTCCTTCGCCGTGTTGGCGGGCACGCGATGGATCTGCGCCAGCGCGCCGGGGAGAAGCACCGACCACGGCGCCATCAGCAGGAAGATGACGTAGACGTACAGGTAGATAGGCCCGCGATGGTCGAAAGGCTCGAAGTATCGAAGGACATTCTCTCGATAGACCAGGTAAAGCCCGCGATCTGAATGCATCAAGCGGTTCGAGATCACGAATGGAGTAGCGTAAAACGCGATTCCGATTAGCGCAGCCGGGATCGTCGTCCAGTTGAACAACCAGCGGTTGCGCTCGACCAGCCATTTGAAACGTCGTGCGACACTGCCGTGCAATAGACCGCCACACAGATCGCTCGCCCCGTACCGACAGCAGCAATAGACGCCGATTACCATGATCGGCAGGACGAAGCCGAGCAATCCCTTCATGTGTGACGTCAGCGCCATCACCAGCCACAACGCGAGGAGCCACCATCCGCCGCCCCGTTCCTCGTTGTGCAAGAAAAGGGCGAGTGCGATCAGTTCGCCAGTGACAGTTTCGACATCAGCGGACGCGTGACGCGAGAAAAAAACAAAACTGTAGCTAGTCGCGAGGATGAAGCCGCTCCATGCGGCATTACGCCAGTCGTAAAGCCGACTCACGATGAGCATCAGGGTGGCGACGCCGATCAAACCTGCAATCGCGCATGGCAGACGCGCCGCAACCTCATCCATCTTGCCGCTCAGATGCGCTACGGCGATTACCAGCCAATAGGTGCCAAGCGGTTTGTCGTAATAGACACGTCCGTTGATGGTGGGCCAGAAATAGTTGTTGTTGGCCAACATTTCGCGCGCAATCTCGGCCCATCGAAACTCCGACGCCCACAGGGCGCGCGTCCCAAGGCGAACCAGGAACAGCACCGCCGCCAGAATCATCACGCCGACGGCCGCTCGCTGCCAAACGATGTCGGTTGATACAGCCGTCGCGTCCTCGCTCAAGGGGCGAGGCTTCGAGAGCATCGTTTCGTTAACGCTGGTTTCGGGTCGTGTCATTGGCGCCGCCGAAATTTTATGCGCACGCATTGACCCTCTTCCAGACCGGTGCCTGATTCAGCGTGCCTGCTAAAAGGACCGGAAGATTTGGTGAGACCGATGAGCTGCGGGAAGTGCGAAGAACTACGATCGCGCCGCCACGACCAGACGCGTAGTATGCCCACACGCGGCATGATAGGTTGGACACTTCAGGAACGTTCTCCATTCAGTTCGCGCCATTGGCGATCGGAAAATCCGCGGGCATCCCCACTATGACGGACCATCAGAGCGATCGCGCCGGCCGTAAGCCCAATCGGCTCATCAACGAGCCAAGTCCCTACCTGCGCCAACACGCCCATAATCCGGTCGACTGGTATCCGTGGGGTGAGGAGGCGCTGGCGCGCGCCAAAGCGGAGCATCGTCCGATCCTGCTTTCGATCGGCTATTCGGCGTGCCATTGGTGTCACGTGATGGAGCGCGAGTCGTTCGAGAACGAAGAAATCGCGCGTGCGATGAACCGCGATTTCGTCCCAATCAAAGTCGATCGCGAGGAGCGTCCCGACCTCGACCAGATCTACATGGACGCCGTGCAGCTAATCGCCGGTCGCGGCGGATGGCCGCTCACCGTCTTTCTCACACCCGAAGGTACGCCGTTTTACGGCGGCACCTATTTTCCACCTGTCGATCGGCAGGGGATGCCGGGATTCGGGCGTGTCCTGGCCGCGATTGCGCAAGCGTGGCGCGAGCAGTCGGATACGATCGGCAAAAACGTAGCGAGCCTCACCGAAGCGCTACGAGGTCTTTCGCACATCGAACCGTCGGAGGGCGAGCCGCGCGCAGAACTTGCCCAGGCGGCAGCGCGGGCGCTCGCCGGTGCTTATGATTCGGTCAACGGCGGAATCGGCGGCGCGCCGAAGTTTCCGAACACTTTCGTCTTTTCTTTGTTTCTGCGCGTGGTCGATGCCGATGCGGACCTCACCTTTGCCGACATGGTCAGTCATACGCTGACGAAGATGGCGAAGGGCGGCATCTTCGATCAGCTCGGCGGCGGTTTCCATCGCTACAGCGTAGACGATCGATGGCTGGTGCCGCACTTCGAAAAAATGCTCTACGACAACGCGCTGCTGGCGCGGCTCTATCTCGATGCGGGACGCGCGCTGCGAGATCAGGAGTTCCTCGACATTGCGCAGCGTATCCTCGACTACGTTCTGCGCGAAATGACCGACCCCGAAGGTGGTTTCTATTCAAGCCAAGATGCCGACAGCGAGGGCGAGGAAGGCCGGTTCTTTATTTGGAGCGTGGACGAGGTGAGAAGACTGCTCGGTCCTGACCGCAGTCCGATCGCCGAGCGCTACTTCGACATCACTGAGGAGGGGAACTTCGAAGGCCGCAACATCCTGCATCGCACGATTGACCTCGGCGAGGCCGCGCGACTGTTCCAGAAATCGGAAGCCGAGATGCGGCTGGCGCTCGACGAGATTACGGCGCGAATGTTCGCGGCGCGCGAAAAGCGCGTTAAACCGGGCCGCGACGAAAAAATTCTTGCGGCCTGGAACGCGATGATGATCGGCGCGCTGGCCGAAGGCTACCGTGCGCTCGGCGAACGGCGTTATCTCGACGCCGCAGTCCGCGCCGCAGAGTTCGCGATCACGCGGCTGTGGGATGGCCATCGCTTGCATCGCTCGTACAAGGACGGCGCGGCGCGCTTGAACGCCTATCTTGAAGACTACGCGCTGATGGCGGGCGCGATGATCGACGTGTACGAAGCGACCCAGGACGTCCGCTATCTTGATCAGGCCCGAGCGCTAGCTGCAGTCATGCTCGAGCGCTTTCTCGATCGCGATCGCGGCGGCTTTTACTTCACCTCGGACGACCACGAAGCGCTTATCGTCCGAGCCAAGCCGTCGTTCGACGGTTCCACGCCCTCGGGCAACAGCGCCGCGGCGATGGCCCTGCTGCGGCTCCACGCCTACACCGGCGAGGAGCGCTATCTCACGGAGGCGGCGCGGGTAATTCGCCTGTACGGCGATCAGCTCGCCAAGCAGCCATTTGCATTCGCCCATCTGATTGAGGCGGTCGATTTCTACCAGCGCGGAGCGGTTGAAATCGTGCTGGTGCGCGGCTCGGCAGGTCAGGATGAGTTGACGCAATGGCTCGCGCGAATCGGCAAGCTTTACATCCCGAATCGCGCGATTTTTGTAGCCGATGGCGGCGGATTTCTGCCGGAAGCAGCGCGCGGACGCCCGGCAGTCGATGGCAAGCTCACGGCATACGTATGCCGCGACCGGACCTGCTCCGCGCCGCTCACGTCGATTGATGCGCTTGAAGCTGAATTGCGCGACTGATCCGAGACAATGGCTGAGCTGGCGACCTCCCACAGTCAATCGCATCACAGCCCGCACTTTCCACCGATCGTCGTCAATCGGCCATCGCGCCGCTGCCGCTTTCCGATTCGCGTCGTGGTCTTTAACGCGAAGGGCGGCGCACGAGTAGAAGCGATTGTCGCGCGGCTCAGGCGTCCCCCGCTCGCCAACGCCGATCTGATCCTACTGTGTGAGGCGGGATGGCGCGTGCGACACTCGGCGCGTCGCGAGTTCGCGCGCGAGGTGGCCGACGCGATGGGAATGAGCTTCGCATTCGGCGCTGTCTGGGGCGTCCCGACTGGCCCGGGCGAACCGGTCAGCCGTTTCATCGGCAACGCGATTCTCTCCGCCGAGCCGCTCCAGGAGGTGCGTGTAATTCCCACGCCGCGCTACCCGCGCCGCGATTTCGCCCATCTTCCCGGCGCGCCCAACGGCGTAATCGCGGCCATTTCGATCGATGGGATACCGCTGTTGGTCGCCGTCGCGCATCTCGAGAGCCGCGCAGGCCCGGAGTTTCGCGCCCGCCAGGTAAGAACCATCGCCGAAGCACTTCCGGCCGACGGGCCGGCGGTCATAGGCGGGGACCTGAACACCACCACGATCGAGATCGGCGCCTATCGTATACCGATCGGCGTCGCCCGTTCGATCCCGTTGAAGCGCCGTCGCCGGCATCAGCCGCGTTCCCATGAGCCGCTCTTCGATGCTCTGGAAGAATACGGCTTCGACTTTGAGGGCGCGAATGTACCCGAGCAGCCGACCTTCACGTTCGCGAAATTGGTCCCGCGGTTCCTCCGTCCCAAGCTCGATTGGATAGCGCTGCGCGAGATGGAGGCGGTGCCGGGTTCGGCCGCGGTGGTTGCCGCGCAGAGTTCAGCCTGGTCTACGCGGTTTTCCGATCACGATTTCGTCACCTGCCAAATCCGCCTTCGCTGAAGCGGTTCAGATCGATGGCGGCGGCAGGGGACCGCGCGCCTCTTCGTAGGCGTGCGCGACCCTCAGCACCGTTGCTTCATCAAAGGCCCGGCCAACGATCTGGATCGAGATCGGCAGGCCTCTAGGCGAAAGTCCGGTCGGCACGGCGATCGCCGGCTGACCGGTGGCATTGAACGGCGCGGTGAACGATGAGAGGGCGGCCAGTACGTTGATGAGCTGTCCATTCGGAAGCTGGATGCGTTCTTCGCCAATCTTCGGCGCCGTGATCGAGCAGGTCGGACAGGCTAGAACATTGAAATCTTCGAGCGCGCTCTCGGACTGCGTAAGCATCAGGACTCTTGTTCGCTGCGCGCGGACGTAATTGCTAGCCGTCACCGCCATTCCCTGCTCAAGCAGTCGGCGGACATCGTCGCCATAATCGCCGGGGTGCTCTCTGAGCCAGCGTTCGTGATATTCAAGCGCCTCCGCCCGCACCACCATGGTGCGTGCCGTCATCGCGGCCGACATTGCAAGGTAGGGAATTGAAACTTCCTCGACCGTCGCGCCGAGTCCCTCGCCCATCAGATCGAGCGCCGCTTTGAACGACGCCTCGACGGCGGGTTCGAGGTCGCGGCTAAGCTCGTAGATGACGCCGATCCGCAGCCCGCGCAGGCCCTCGTTCAAACCGCGCGTGAAGTCAGGCACCGGCGCCGCGTTGCTGGTCGAATCGTTACGATCATGGCCGGCGATCACTTTCAGCATCAGCGCCGCATCGCGCACCGTGCGTGTCATCGGACCGACATGATCGACCGAAAAGGCGAGCGGGATTACGCCGTAGCGGCTCACACGGCCGTAGGTCGGCTTCAGCCCGACGCACCCGGCCAGCGCCGCGGGTATTCGGATCGATCCGCCGGTGTCGGTACCGATCGTCGCGGCGGCGGAGCGCGTCGCGATCGCCGCTGCCGATCCGCCGCTCGATCCACCCGGGATGCGTTCGAGATCGTATGGGTTGCGCACCGGTCCCCAGTGCGGATTATTGCTGCTGGCGCCGGCCGCGAACTCATGCAGGTTGAGTTTGCCGAGCAGTATCGCGCCCGCCTCACGCAGTCGCGTCCAGACCGTCGCATCGTGGTCGGGTATGTAATCGGCGAGGATCCGCGAGCCGGCGGTCGTACGCACCGCGCGCGTGCAACAGAGATCCTTGAGCGCGACCGGGATGCCGTGAAATGGCCCGCGCCAACGATCTGCGACGATCTCGGCCTCGGCCTCGCGCGCCATCTGCCGCGCCAGATCCGCGGTCACGGTCAGATAGGCATTGAGCTTCGGTTCCGTCAGCTCGATTCGCGCGAGATAAGCGTCGGTGACTTCGATCGGCGATAGCTTGCGCTCGCGGATCAGCCGCGACAATGCGGAGACATCGAGCGACAGAATTTCCTGATGCGCCGCGGTCATCGCGCCGTTCCCTCCGTAAGCGTTGGCGGCGGCAGCGGACCGCGCTCCCGCTCGAAGGCGCCGGCGATCTGCAGGACGCGACCTTCATCGAAGGCGCGGCCGACGATCTGAACCGCAATCGGCAGGCCAGCGCGCGAAAGCCCGCTGGGCACGGAGATCGCGGGCTGACCGGTGCAATCGAAGGGGCCGGTAAAGGCGATAAAAGTCGGCAGATAAGGGACCTCGGCGCCCGATGGCGCGCGGACCAGCTCCTGTCCGATCCGCGGTGCTGTGGTCATGCACATTGGCGTGACGATCGCGTCGTGCGCCTCGAGCACGCTGGATGACTCGGCGATCATCATGGCGCGCGCCCGCTGCGCGCGTATATAGGCGGTTGCCGGAATCACCATCGCGCCTTCAACCAGCGGCCGCACCGCGTCGCTGTAATCGTGCGCGTGTCTAAGCAGCCAATCCTGGTGATAGTCGAGCATCTCAGGCCGTGCGACCAATCCGGTCACCTGCACGCCGAGTTTGAAGGAAGGAATTGACACCTCGTCCAATTCCGCTCCAAGCGATTTCATGATTCGCAATGACTCATCGAAAGACTGCTCGATCTCGGGTTCGTACCACTCCGCAAGATCACGGATAACGGCGAGCCGCACGCCCTTAAGATCCCCGCCGAGGAAACGCGTGTAGTCAGGAACCGCGACTCGGCTCGAGGTTGAGTCGTTGGGGTCGTGGCCGGCGATAACATTGAGCATCAGCGCGGCATCGCGCACTGTACGGGTAATCGGTCCTACATGGTCGAGCGTGTAGGATAGCGTAATCACGCCGTAGCGGCTGACGCGGCCGTAGGTCGGTTTGAGCCCGACGCATCCGCAGAGCGCCGCCGGCTGTCGAATCGATCCACGGGTATCGGTGCCGATCGTTGCGAGGTTCGAGCGCGCAACGACCGCGGCCGCCGATCCGCCGCTCGAGCCGCCGGGGATGCGCGCCGTATCGTACGGATTTCGCACAGCGCCGAAATGCGGATTGTTCGAGGTGCCGCCGCACGCGAACTCATGCAGGTTCAGTTTGCCGAGCAATATCGCGCCCGCTTCGCTCAGACGCGACCAGACCGTGCAATCGTCATCGGGTACGAAGTTGGCGAGCACCTTCGAGCCGCCGGTGGTCACGATGCCGCGCGTGCAGCAGAGATCCTTCAGCCCGACCGGGATGCCATGGAAAGGGCCGCGCCATCGTCCCGCCGCGATCTCGGCATCGGCCGCGCTCGCAGCCTCGCGCGCGAGGTCTGCAGTGACCGTAATGTATGCGTTGATGAGCGGTTCGGTCGCCGCGATTCGCTCCAGATAGGCTTCTGTGACGTCGATCGCCGAAACCTCGCGGGCGCGGAGTTTTTCGCTCAACGAGGCGAGATCGAGCTCGAGTAGGTCGCTGCGAACCATCGAATCTGCTGACGCTCAGGAGCCTGAGAGTGTCCGGCGAAGGCGTTCCGCTTCGGCGACCATCGTGGCGTAAGAGAACGGCGGCTCCACGCCGTCGAGGCCGAGTGCGCTCAGCCGGCGCGCGTCGGTCAGCATCGCGTCAGCGATCTTCGCCACCGCTGCGGCGGTCTCCGCGTTCATCGGGTAGTCGTAGAACTCACGTGCGACGCGCATAACGGTTTCCGGCGTCAGCTCAGCCATTTCGACGCTCCTTTGGATTCGCGTTTATTTTGCGGGCGCAAAAACCCGAATGTTCTCGCGCACCGCGGAGAGATAGTCGCCGTGCACGGCGTGTGAAACCAGCACCGGCGTGATCGCACCCTGGTTGCGATATTGCTCGAGCCGCGCGAGGCAACGTGAGGCTGGCCCAACGAGCGCCACGGCGTCGATCATCGCGTCGGTCATCGCCGCGCCGACGGCGGCGCGGTCGCCGCGTTCCGCCGCGTCCAGCCCCCGCTTCGCCTCAGCTTCGAACCCGCTCGCCGCCCATATCCGGTTATAGAACTGGAGTCCGAGGTAGGTCGCGAGGTCGCGCCGCGCCGCTGCGTAAGCGGCATCGAGATGATCGTCGAGGAACACCGGCAGGCCCATCGTAACACTGACGGTTTCGGGTCCCCGTCCGGCCTTGGCTGCCGAGTTCCGGGCGGCATCGATCATAATGCGCATCCTATCCGGCGGGCACATGTAGAGCATCAGGCCGTCCGCGAGCTCGCCGGCCAGCCGCGCCGTCCCGAGCGCGAGCGCCGCGAAGAAGACCGGAATGCGCTGCGGTGCGGGACGAAACTGGTACGGAAAGTTTGGGATGGCGCCGCCGTTCAGAATCGGCACGAGCAGTTCCATGTAGCGGCGCAAAAACTCGCGCGCGTTCCCCATTTCGATTCCGAGCGGCTTCAGGAGCGCGCGATGGCCGACGCCGAGGCCGAGCACAAAACGCCCGCCCGATTCCTCCTGGAGCATCAGCGCGCCCGCGCCACAGGTGATTGCCGATCGCAGATGGATATTAATCACGCGCGTGCCGATAATGATGCGGCTGGTCGCTTTCGCGATCGCATACGCGACCAGCATCGCATCGTTGTTGGCTTCCGGCACGTAGACGCCGCTGAATCCGGCATCCTCGGCTTCCCGTGCAAGATGCGCAAGCGCCGGGTACGGCATCCGGGAGAAGGTCGAGAGCGAAAGCGCACAAGTGGGCATCAACGGGCTCCATTCATGGTGAACTTGGATGGCTGAATATACTCGATCGCGCCCTGCATCGCGCTATTTGCCGAGCACGCCCATTTCGCGCAATGCGTTTGCCTCGCCGGACCCGATTCCGAGCAGCTCCTTGAGAATAGCCTCGCTATGCTCCCCGAGTCCGGGCGCCGGCCGTTGCAACCGGCCGGGTGTCGCGGCGAATTTGATCAGGATTCCGGTCTGCGTCACCGGACCGCGGCCGGGATGGTCGAGATTCGCGAAGAGATGATTCGCGACGAGCTGCGGATCGTCGAACAGATCTTTCACGCGATTAACCGGAACGGCGGAAATTCCGTCGGCCCGCAACTCCGCGAGCGCCCGATCGCAGGCGCGAGCCGCGAACCATTCCGCGAGCCGCGAGGCCAATACGCCGTCCGCGGGTTCGCTCCGCGCCGACTCATAGTCCGTTGTTCGATTGAACTGGATATGCTCCAGGAGCCGCCGGCAGCGAAGTTCATCGTCGACCGTGAGAAATAACCAGCGCCCGTCGGCGCATCGATAGGCGCGCGAGAGCGCTGCTGCGCCACGGTATTCGGCCGAGCCATTCTCGAGCGCGGGACGGCCGTTGTAAAAGATCAGTTCCCCCGCCTGAAACGCGATCGATGCCTGCAGCAACGAGGTCTCGCAGAACTGGCCGCGGCCGGCGCGACGCCGGGCGAAGATCGCGAGCGTGCAGCCGAGCGTCGCCAGCATCGCTGCGCCGTAGTCACACGGCGAGCAGGTCAGGTAGACCGGCGCGCCGTCTGGTCCACCCTGCGCCGCCATCATGCCGGAGCGCGCCTGGAGCAGCGGATCGAAGCCGGGCTGATTATATTCGGGGCCGCGGCTGCCGTATCCGGTGATAGTCATATAGATGAGGCCGGGATTTTTTGCCGACAGGCTTTCGTAGTCGAGACCGAAGCGATGCATCCGGCCGGGCCGCATGTTTTCGAGCACGATATCGCCGCACTCAGTGAGCCGTCTCGCCACGTCACGCCCCTCGGTTCGTGTCAGGTCAAGCGCGAGGCTGCGTTTGCCCTGGTTCCATCCCATGAATGCGAATTCCATCGAGCGGAACGAATCGCCTTGCAGGCTTTCGATTTTGATCACTTCCGCGCCGAGTTGTGCGAGGAGCATTCCGCAGAACGAGCCGGCGATATACGAAGAGAAATCGAGCACCCGGATACCGTCGAGAGGCGGCGCATCGGCCGGCTTCGTTTCGACCCGCGCGTCATTGCGTTGCTTCGATCCGACGAAGCCATCGCTGCTGGCGTCGAGCGAAATCCCACCCGGCGTGGCGCTCAGGCGGATCGTCGTACCGGGTTGGATGGTCGATCCGAGGAGCGCATCGCGCAGCTCACGGCGCGCATCCATGTAGCGGACCTGAGGCGTATCGAAGAACTCAGCGCGCGTGACAACCGGCGCGCATGGCACATCATTCTCGCGCAGAATTTCGAGCCACTCGGCCATCGGCCGGCTCCGGATGATTGGCTCGAGGATTTCGCGCAGCGCCTCGCGATTCTCATTCGATAGTCCCCACGGCGCAGATTCAAAACGCGGATCGACAACTAGGTCGGGCCGCTCGATCGCGAGTGTGAAGCGGTTCCAGAAGGTCGGATTTCCACACGCGATAAAGAGGTGGCGGCCGTCGGCCGCCTCGAAGATGCGATAGCAGGGAATCGGTCCGAACGGATTCTGCGAGCCCTCGGTCGGATGCAGCGGGCGCATCGCGGGATGCCGCAGCGCCGCACCGGTCTGCAACGCCAGGCCCCCGGCGATCATCGGCACCTCGACCACCTGCCCGACGCCCGAGCGGTCGCGCGCGATGAGGGCGGCGGTTGCGCCAATCGCGCCGAGCACGCCGGTGGCGTAGCTGACGACCGGGAAAATCGTCGCGACCGGATCGCCGCTGCGCGCCCATTGACTGGCGGTGACTCCAGAAAGCGCCGCCGCCAGCTCTTCGCCGCCCTCCATATCCGCGAGCGGTCCCGCGCCGCCGAAGGGCGGCAGGTAAAGACCGATCGCGGCGCGGTTCAGATGAGTTACGGATTCATAATCGACCCTGAGCGCTTTGCATCGCCCCGGCGTATCGCCCGTGACGATTACATCGGCGGCGGCGATCAGTCGCTCGACTGCGGCGCGCGCCCCGGGCGCGGCTGGATCGAGCGTCAACGTACGCTTGCTGCGATCGAACACGCGACGCGCCGGCGAGGACAGGCTCGCGGCGCGCTCGGGCGATACGACGAGCGTCGTCCGCGCGCCATGCTCCGCCAGCAGCATGGCCGCATACGCCGCCGGCAGATTCGACGCGAACTCAACGACGGTTATGCCATCCAACGCACCCGGCATCAAAGGAAACCCGCTCAATCAGGGCTGATTTTTCATCCGGCTCGCGGACAAAAGCAAACGTGCGCAGGCATTCAGTGTCGAATCGGCAAGTCACCAATTAATCGGTCAAATTTCAATACTCCGCAATGCTCGGTTAATTCGCCCTTAATTTTGACTCCGTAAGTTGCGCGCCGAAGCGAGGGGGCTCGTTCGCGCCGGTTGTATTCGGACCACGGTGAACTTCGCACAGCGAGGGCCCGGATACGATGCGCGTGCGGTCCGCGAACTCGGAGCGAGAACTCAGTTGCAAAGGACGGCTTACAACGTGGTGAGACATTTGGAGATTGCTTTATGAGAGATCCAACCGGCGGTAGGCGAGCAGTCTGGGTGATGGCAGGAGCAATGCTTCTGTTGTGCGGCTGTGCCGATATGAACCAGGTCTTCGGGTACAACTTCAACGACCTGTCCAAGCCGTTTTTTCGCGACGCGAAGATGGAAGGTCCGCCGCAGGTCGAAAACTGCGGCATCATAGCGATTTCGACGCCGACCCAATATCAGTGCAACGGCAAGAAGTACACGACGGTTGAGTTGGCGGACATCAGGCAGGGCAAGGCGCTGCCGCCACCGCCGAGTTTCCAACCGATGGTCCCAAGGAGCGGATTGCAGCGCCCGCCCGCCAGCGCACTTCATCCAAATTCGGGGAGCGGAACGCAGCCATGAAAACCAGGACGATAGTCGCGACTATTTGGATACTCGCCGTGATCGCCACGGCTTTGATTCCCCTTCGGGCATTTGCCCAGCTCTCATCCGGAATCACCGCACAACAGCTTTATGTCGATCCACGAACCGGACAAGTCTTTATCCGCCCCGGTCACGGCCGCTTGCCGCTTAAGATCCAGGGCGCCAGCAGCGCTGACATACAGCAACAGGTTCAACAGCAGGTTGACCAGCGGGTGCAGGAATCAGAAGCGCGCCTTGAGGCAAGCAATGCGCAACTCCAGGCCAGCAACGCCGATCTGCAACAGAAGGTCGCAGCGATGCAGCCGGCGTGGAAGACGTTTGCCAGCAATTTCGGGAGTCGCATCAAGATCGGTACGCTCGTTTATGGCAGCTACACTCTTTTCACGCATACCGGGTTCGGTCCACAGGAGCTGACCCAGTTCAATTCGCCGGGTCCGGGTAACAATTACTGGAACTCTTTCGACATTACTCGAACCTATTTGAATTTCATGTTCTCGCCGACCGACGACTGGACGGTGCGAGTGACCCCGAACCTGTATCGAACTTTCGGCACGGCGAACCAAAAATTCGGGACCAACTCAGCAGTCGGCAGCAGCCTCAACGGCAATTACAGTTACCGTGTAAAATACGCCTACCTGCGATACGGCAAGGGGTTCCAGTGGTGGGACGCAGCCAAGACCGACACCATCACGCTGGGATCTCAACCCAACCCGTTGGTTGACTGGGAAGAGCAGATGTACGAGTTCCGCTTCGTCAACCTGACGCCGTGGAACTACCTGAGCCTGTCATCCTCGCAGCTCGGACTCTCGGCGCAGGGCCCGCTTATTTTCAACGAGAAGCAGTACGTCGACTACGACGTTGGCGTGTACAACAACGCGAGCTTCCATACCTATGAGGCGACCAATACCAAGGAGGGAATGGCGCGAGTTTCGGTCTACCCGTTTGGGGCCAACTGGCGCTTCGACGGCCTGGGGCTGACCGGGTTTTTTAACTACGGCTACGGCAATACGACACCCGACGCCGCGCAACTCCCCGGCACCAGCAAGGGTCCCAACTCAGCCCTCTATCGTATGGCTTATCTGATCCATTACGAGACCGAGCAATTCGGCCTCGCGTTCGAGTACGACCTTGGCAAGAACGCCTTCAGCTCGGGCAATTTCTTCTCCGGCAGCGGTCCTCCGCAGGAGTTTGGGATATCGGGACCACCACAGTATACGGCATGGACCGCGATGGTGAATGGAATTCTCAACCGGGGCAATACTCGCCAGGAAGGGTTTGACTGGTTCGGCCATTATCATATCCCGAACACGCCATTCACCTTCTTCGGCATGTATGAATGGTTTCTGCCGAATACAAGGATACCGACCGACCCGATCGATTTTCAGAGGTATATCGTCGGTATAGCCTATCAGTATAACGAGTACCTGCGATTCGCATTGGATACTCAGAATCTGATGTTCTATCACAGTCAGTTTACTTTCCCGGCCGATAAGGCCGCGGGGATTCCGACGACGCCCAACGCGGTGCCGCGGGACAGCCACTCTTTCTGGCTGAACGTGGAGTTCAATTACTAATCAGCGATTTCGCATTGGCAGCCGGACCGGCGGGTTCCAGACGGGACCCGCCGGCTTTTTTTCCGGCGGTTGAGACCCCGCCCCGCAAACCATTATAAACTGCGGGCATGCGTAACCTGGTTCAGGGTTTGATTGGCGGTGCGATGCTGATGTTGGTCGTCAGCGGATGCGCCGAAACTCCCCAGCAGAAAGCGGAGCACATCGAGCCTTTGTTGTCGGCGGCGGGCTTCCATATGCATCCTGCCGACACACCCGAGCGCGAGAATGCGCTGAAAGCGCTGACGCCGTACAAGATGCGGTACTACGTCAAGGGCGGCCAGCTCCATTACTGGTACGCCGACCCGGACTACTGCGATTGCATCTACATCGGCCGGGAAAAAAATTATCAACAGTTCGAGAAGTTGCGCGTCCAGCAACGCATGGCGAACGAACAGGCTGAAGCCGCGCAATTGAACGAGGAAACGGTCCAGCAGGAGCAGATGAACCTGTCGTTCTGGCCCTACGATCCGATGTGGTGACCATGCGGCCGCGCCGGGCCTGCGCTTTCGCGAGCGAGCGGGCCGTCCGCGGTCAGCCGGGACCGCGGGTGCCTTGGAGCCGCAAACTCGCGAACGGAAGATCTATTTGAGGACGCGACGTAGGGCTTGTCTTTCATCGGCATGGCCTCGACCTTGTCGCCCGATTGCAGCGCATTGTCGAAGGTTTGAACCACGAGCTCCTGAGCTGTGAGACCGTGGGTAATCTCGACCGAGCGGCCGTCGGAGACTCCCGTTTGCACCGATGGCGGGCGGGGAAGGCAATGGCAGCTTCCAAGGCGCCGCCGGCAGCGATGTGATAATAATTCTATCGCAGGCACTTGCAGATGAAGCGGACTCGGCATCGACATGTTTTCGTCGTCTTTGTTGCCACGCTGGCGGTCGTAACGGCCGTGCTCCAGGCCATCGTCGGCAACGCCGGGGCGCAAAGCTCGAACGTTGACCGTCCAGCGAGCGAGGCGCTGACGAGCTATTTGCGCGAGCATCATCTGCCGCTGGTCGGCGCTTCGGTGTCGAAGGGGGCCGATGGCAGCACGCAGGTAATGCTCTACGGATACGTTGCGACCGAGAAGGGCAAGCAGAATGCGGCGTCGCGTGCGGCAAAGTACTTCCATAACGACCCGCGCGTCGTGATGATCAACCGCATCGCGGTGAACCCGGAGATCAGAAATCTGGGCTCCGGCTCATCCGGGTCGAATATTGCCGCTGCGCCCGATTCCGGGATGTATGCGCCGCCGCATCGCCCGGTACGCTCACCTGGGATCAGGTCTACCGCGAGATTCAGCAGGGCGGTATTCATCCCGCCCCCGATCCGGCCGACGCCGGCTCGGGCGCATGGTAACGAGCCGCCCGATCGCGCCTTATCGGGGGCGTGCTAGAATTCCAAACAGTGGCAGACAAAGTAATCATGCTGCGCGACTCCGCTGCGGGGGCGGAGCGTGAACGCTATCGCATCCGTTACGCCGAACTGCTGAACCCCGCCCAACTCGCCGCCGTATGCCATCGCGATGGCCCGCTTTTGGTGGTTGCGGGAGCAGGCTCGGGCAAGACGCGCACGCTTATCTATCGGGTCGCGCGGTTGATCGAGAGCGGTGTGCCGCCCGGCGCAATCCTGCTGCTTACATTCACTCGTCGCGCCGCGAACGAGATGCTGCGCCGGGTCGAAGATCTGCTTGGCGAGCAAGCCCGCGGTGTGGCCGGCGGCACGTTTCATTCCTTCGCTAACACGACCCTGCGCCGCCATGGCGCCGTGCTTGGCCTCAAACCCAACTTCACGATCCTCGATCGATCGGACATGGAGGACGTCCTCAACCTGATCCGCACCCGGATGGGCCTCGCTTCGCGCGATCGGCGATTTCCGAAGAAGAACACGCTCGCCGAAGTGATCAGCATGGCGCGCAACAAGCGCCGCAAACTGACGGACGAGATCGTGGCCGATTTTCCGCATCTGGCCGAGTCGGAAGCCGAGATCCTCAAGATCGCCGCGCAGTACGAGAGCTATAAGCGGGAGCGCGGCCTGCTCGATTACGACGACTTGCTCGAACGGCTCGTCGAGTTGCTCGAAAATCACGAACCCGTGCGCCGCCGCCTCGCCGCGACTTACCGTTACCTCATGATTGACGAATACCAGGATACGAACCTGGTGCAGGCCGAGATCGTGCGGCTGCTTGGTACGGAGCGGCGCAACGTGATGGCGGTCGGCGATGACGCGCAGTCGATCTATTCGTTTCGCGGCGCGAACTTTCGCAACATCCTGGCCTTTCCGGCTCTCTTCCCCGGCACCAAGGTCATCAAGCTCGAGGAGAACTATCGCTCGCTGCAAGGCATCCTCGATGTCGCCAACGAGGTGATCTCGCGCGCCTCGGAGCGCTACACCAAGGCGCTCTTCACCCAGCGCCGCGGCGAGTTTCGCCCGCTGCTGGTGCGCGCGCAGGACGAGCATATGCAGTCGCGCTTCGTCGCGCAGCGAGTCCTGGAGCTGCGCGAGGAGGGCGTCGCGCTTAACGACATCGCAGTGCTGTTCCGCTCGAGTTTCCATTCGTTTGATCTCGAGCTCGAGCTGCAGCGCCGCGATATTCCGTTCGTCAAGCGCGGCGGCTTTAAATTCATCGAGACCGCGCACATCAAGGACGTGCTGGCGCATCTGCGCGTGGTCGCGAATCCGACCGATCCGGTGTCATGGCTTCGCATCCTGATGCTACTGCCCAAAATCGGACATCGCGGCGCCGAACGCCTGATCGAGGCGGTCGCCAGCGCCGATGACCCAATCGCGGCGCTTGCCGAAGCGCTGGCGCGCAAGACCGGAGAGCGTGCGGATGAGGTGACGCCCGGCGCGCGACTGATCGCACTCTGCAAGGACCTTCGCGATGAAGCGAAAACGCCGGCCGACCGGGTCGCAATGGTCCTCGACTACTATTTGCCGCTGATGCGCGAGGCGTATCCCGACGACTACCCGAAGCGCGAGCGCGATCTCGAGCACTTCCACACCATCACCGCGCGCTATCGAAGTTTGGAAGCGATGCTTGCCGACATGGCGCTGGAGCCGCCGAGCGATTCGATCGGCGACGTGCTCGCGGTCGATCCCGAGGAAGGTTATCTGACGCTCAGCACGATCCATTCGGCGAAGGGACTCGAATGGCGCGTCGTGTTCCTCATCTGGGCCGCCGACGGACGCTTCCCTGGCCCGATGAGCGTCGCGCCCGATGAGCTCGAAGAAGAGCGCCGCCTGATGTACGTTGCGAGCACGCGCGCCCGCGACGAACTCTACCTGACCTATCCGATCCAGATGTTCGATCGCGCAACCGGCTACGTGCTCGGCCGTGCTTCGCGCTTTCTTGAAGACCTCGCCCCGGAAATCCTGCCTGCCGCGAGCCTGGAAGAGGCTGATGACTCTCAGTTGCCGGATTAGGCGGCCATCTTGATGTAATGGCTCGCGACCTCGCGCCCGATAAGCTCCATCTGGCGGGGCCAGTCCTCGGGCGTCGCGAGCGGCCAGAGCACGAACTTGTCGAGTCCGGCGGCGACATATTTCTGCATCGTCTCGATCACGTCATCGGGCGACCCGTAAGCCGATCGCTTGAGCACGGCATCACCGTCAACCTGGCCGAGCCGCCAGAGCTTGGGATCGACCTCTTCGAGCGCGCGCTTCTTCGACGTACTGATGCGGCAGCGCAGGATGAGCCCCGATTCGATCCGCGCATTCTCGCGTCCATAGCCCCTGGCATAGTCGCGAATCTGCCTCATGTGGTCGGCGAACTCATCCGGGGTCTGGAACGAGGCGAAGTAGCCGTCTCCCAACCGCGCCGTGCGCATCAGCGCGCCTTTCGATTGTCCGCCGATCCACAGATCGATCGTGCCGAAGTCGTTGTTGGGACGACGCACCGGCCGCGGATCGATGGTCACGTTGTCGAACTGATAGAATTTCCCCGCGAAGCTGACCTGCGGTGCGAGCCAGACCTTCCGCAGAATTTCGATCCCCTCGTCGAGGCGCGCGCCTCGACCTTCGAGCGGGACGCCGCAGGCGGCGTAGTCATCGAGGTTGGCACCCGTCCCGACCGCCATCACGATCCGTCCGCGCGCCAGGTAGTCAAGCGAGGCGAAGGACTTGGCGACGATCAGCGGATGGCGCAGATTGAGGAGATAGACGCTGGGCCCGAGCCGGAGTTTCGAGGTGCGCGAGGCGATTAGCGAGAGCGTTGCCACCACGTCGAGCTCGGGAGTCGGTGCGAGCAGATGATCGGAAAGCCAGAAAGAGTCAATGCCCCATTCCTCGGCGCGCTCGGCGACGCTGGCGATCGTTTCAGGCGCAGGCAGACCGAACCGCCACAAACCAACCCCAACGCCGACCTTTATCTGTTTCATGTTAATCCGCTTCCTTGTTTGCCTGAATGCATCCTGAATACTAACATGCGGCGCACCTGATGAACTCGCGACCACCGGCTTCGAGCCAATCACCGGTTCACGTGACGATCCTCGGCACGGGCGACGCGTTCTCCAGTCATGGACGATTCAACTCCGGCTATCTCATCGAGGCTGGTGGCTATCGCATCCTGATGGAAGCCGGGCCGACGATTCTGACCGCGCTCAAGCGGGCTGCGATCAATCCGGCCGACATCGATTTGGTCCTGATCAGCCATCTGCACGGCGATCATTTCGGCGGACTGCCGTTCCTGTTCCTCGAGTATACGTACGAAAGTCGACGGCGGACCAGACTGGCGATCGCCGGCCCGCAGCGCCTCGAACGCCACACCATGACCCTGGTCCGTGCAATGTTCCCCGGTACCGAGGCTCTCGACGTGGTGCGCAAGAGCCGCTGGACCGTACTCGAGCCGGGCAAGCGCGCCAGCTTTGGCCCGCTGCGGGTTGCGGCAATTCGGACGCCGCACATGAAGCGCTACAAGTCGCTCGCTTTCCGAATCGAACTCGCCGGACGCACGATCGTCTTCTCCGGCGACAGCGGATGGACCGAAGAGCTGGTGCCGTTTGCCGCCGGCGCCGATCTATTTCTTTGTGAATGCACCTATTTCGAGAGCGCGCATCTGGATTTTCATCTCAATTATCCCCGGCTCGCAAACGAACGGCCCCGCCTCGATGTGAAGCGGATGGTGCTGACGCATCTCGGACGCGAAGTGCTCGATCGCCAATCCGAAGTCGCGATGGAGATGGCGTCGGACGGGATGCGAATCGAGCTCTAGCTGCACTCGACCGCGTCGCTCGCGCCGGATTATGCTCGCAGGGCGCGTGCGGCGCGCAAATTTTCGGGAGCATCATGCATGGGAATCGCTGATGGAAAGACGGCGCTGGTGGTCGGCGTCGCCAATGACAAAAGCCTGGCCTTCGCGATCGCGAGCGAGCTTCGCGCCCAGGGCGCATCGGTTGCCCTTACCTATCAGGGTGAAGTGCTCGAAAAACGCGTGCGGCCGCTGGCGGAACAGATCGGCGCCGAAGTGATCGGCGAGCTCGATGTCAACGATGACCGGCAGATCGACGCCGCGATGGCGCGCGCAGGCGAGAAATTCGGCGGACTCGACATGCTGGTGCATGCGGTCGCGTTCGCCGAACGCGAAGACCTGCGCGATCGGTTCCTGAACGTCAGCCGGACCAACTTCACTCGTTCGCTCGAAATCAGCGCTTACTCGCTGGTTGCGCTGGCGCGCGCGGCGGAGCCGTTGATGGAGCGGCGCGGCGGCGGCGCGATCCTCACGCTCAGCTATCTCGGCGCGGTCCGCGCGATTCCGAATTACAACGTGATGGGCGTTGCGAAAGCCGCTCTCGAAGCGTGCGTGCGCTATCTTGCTGCGGACCTCGGCGGCAAGAACATCCGCGTCAATGCGCTCAGCGCCGGTCCCGCGCGGACACTTTCGTCATCGGCGATCCGTGATTTCTTCACGATGGCTCATCATGTCGAAGAGCGCGCGCCGCTCAAGCGCTCGATGAGGCCCGAGGAGGTCGGCAGGATGGGTGCGGCGCTGCTGAGCGACCTCGCAAGCGGCGTGACCGGGCAGACCGTCTATGTCGACGTGGGCTACAATATCGTCGGCTAGTTCATCCAAGGGAGCACAGTCCGATGGCAATCATTCCGGTTCCCCAGCTTAAGGACAATTTCGCCTACCTCGTAATCGACGACGCCGCGAAGCAATGCGGAGTAGTCGATTGCGCTGAAGCTGACAAGGTGCTCGCCGCCGTCAAGCGCGAAGGCCTGCAGCTTGTCGCAGTCCTATCCACGCATTGGCATCCCGATCACGTGGGCGGCAATCTCGACCTCGTGAAGGCCGTGCCCGGACTCAAGGTTTACGGCGCCCGCGCCGAGAACGGCCGGATTCCGGCGCTGACTGACGCCGTCGACGACGGCGATACGGTGCGCGTCGCGTCGCTCGAGGCGCGAGTGCTCGGAATCCCGGCCCATACCAACGGGCACATTGCTTACTATTTTCCGACCCTCAAAGCGGTTTTCTCGGGCGACACGCTGTTCATCGCCGGATGTGGCCGCGTGTTCGAGGGCAAGGCCGACACGATGCTCGCCTCGCTGCGCAAGCTCGCCGCGCTCCCCGACGATACCAGGGTTTACTGCGGCCACGAGTACACGCAGCGCAATCTCGAATTCGCGCTCACGCTGGAGCCGAACAACCCCGATCTGAAGGCCAAGTACGACTGGACGCTTAAGACCCGCGCCGCCGGCAACTGGACCATTCCATCGACCATCGGCGACGAGAAGCGCTTCAACCCGTTTCTGCGCGTCGACAGCCCCGAGCTGCGCACCAATCTGAAGAAGGCCGACCCTTCGCTGCGCGACGATCCGGTGGCGATCTTCGCCCGCGCCCGCGAGCTCAAGGATCGCTTTTAGCGCGACGCTAAAATGGCTTGATTATCACCATCGCCAGAATCGCGAGCAGCGCCACGCTCACCAGGCTGTGGACGATCAGAAACTCACGCCGCGTCGCCGCGCCCGGCCCGCTGCCGACGCGCCGGCCCCGCAACAGCATCCAGACGTGCAGCGCGATCAGCAAGGCCACTGAGGCGAGCTTGACGTGAAGCCATCCGCGGGCCATCACCTGCGGCTCGCTCGCGATGATCAGGACACCGAAGATGATCGTGATCACGGCGCCCGCGTTGCAGACCGAGTTGAAGAGTCGGTGCGTGAGCCGCATCAGCGCGTCCTGCGCCGCGCCGCTCTCGCGCGTCGCGACTCCCAGGATGCTGCTCACGATCAGCAGGCCGCCGACCCAGAAAATCGCGCCAAAAAGATGAAAGACGATGAACCACTTCACTCCAGTTTTCTCCCGTCAAGTGAGGACGCACTGCGGGCCGGCAAAATCATGAACGCGGCGGCCGCGAGTACTCCGCTCGCGTAGTACGGCGCTCCCGGCCCGAAGAACTGGTAGAGAAGGCCGCCGGCGATCGGTCCCGCGATTCGAGCAAGCGACATCGCGGATTGATTCACACCCAGCGCTTCGCCCTGGAACCGGCGTTCGCTCACCTTTGAAATAAGCGTCGCGATGGCCGGGCTGGCGAAGCCGTACCCGAGCGAGAGCATGGCGAGGAAAACTATCATCAGGGTGTGCGAACCGAGATTCGCCAAGGGTGCGATGCCCACCGTGAAGATCAATACGCCGGCCATCAGCACTATTCGCTCCCCCCATTGCGCAACCAGCTTGCCCAGCAGGTAGCCCTGTGCGATCGCCTGGATGAACCCCGCATAAGCGAGCAACACTCCCACGCCGAGCGCGCCGTAACCATAGACCGCCGGAATCATGATCGCGAAGGTCACCTCGAACACTGCCATCGCAGTCGTCATCAGAAAGGCGATTGTAAACAGCCGCGTCAAAAACGGATTCCCGAGTTCGCGCGAAAAACCGACAATCCGGGAGGCGGCCGCGGTCAGATCGACGCGCACGCCCGGCTCCGGCCGATGCGATTCAGGCAACGCCGCGGCGGCGAAGATCAGATTCGCGAAGGTCAGCGCGGCGGCGAAGAATACCGGTGTCCTCAGGCTTGTATGGCCGAGGATTCCGCCGATCGCCGGCCCGAGCACAAAACCGAGCCCGAACGCGGCTCCGATCATTCCCATCCCGCGCGCGCGGCCGGCCTCGTCCGTGGTGTCGGCGATATAAGCCTGCGCGGTCGAAACGGTTGCGGCGCAGACGCCGTGAACCGCGCGCGAGATCAGCAGCATCGCGAACGACCCCGCAAAACCGTAGATCACGTAGCTGATTGATGATCCGAGCAGGCCGAGCATTATGACGGGGCGTCGTCCGATTCGATCGGAAACGCGGCCCAGGATCGGAGCGCAAACAAACTGCGCGATGGAGTAAGCCGCAAGAATCAGCCCGATGCCGCCGGCGGCAATCCGCATCTGTTCAGCGAACAGCGGCAGAAACGGGATCACGATGCCGAAGCCGAGCAGGTCGATAAAGACCGTCAGGAAGATAATCAGATTCGATTTATGGCCGGACCGGCCGGTTTCGAACGGCGCTTGCCTGACTGACTCAATCGTTGGCATTGTCTGACGAGATGCGTGCTGAGGAAATCGCATGCGGCGCGCACAGTCAAGCCGAGCTTCGGAAAGAAGCAACGGCAATCGCGAATCGAGGTAGCTGATGGCTGATTACGCGTCCGAGCTGAAGCGCAAAACCATGACCGCCGAGCGCGCGGCCGAACTCGTGCGTTCCAACTCCTGGGTCGATTACGGATTCGGGCTTGGCCAACCCGACCTGTTCGACAAGGCGCTTGCCGCGCGGGTATCCAAACTCGAGGACGTCAAGATCCGCGGGTGTCTCGCGATGCGTCCGCGCGCCGCGGTTGAAGCCGATCCCGAAGGCCGGCACATCAGCTATCTCTCCTGGTATTTCTCCGGCCTCGAACGTGCGATGCATGATAAAGGGCTTTGTCATCACATCCCGATGAACTTCGGCGAGGCGCCGGATTACTACCGGCGCTTCAACCAGGTTGATGTCGCGGTGCTCAAGACCGCGCCCATAGACGAGCACGGCTTTTTCAACTTCGGACCCTCAGTTACCTATCACAAAGCCGTCACCGAGAAGGCGAAAACCGTTATCGTCGAGACCGACGCAAGCGTCCCGTACGTTTTCGGCCTCGAAAACGGAGTGCATATCAGCGAGGTCACGGGCGTGATCGACGCGGGCAGCACCGCGCTCCCCACGCTTCAAAATCCGCCCGCCGGTCGCGTCGAACAAAAGGTCGCCGAGCAGATCGCATCCGAAATCGAGAACGGAGCCTGTATCCAGATCGGCATCGGCGCGATGCCCAACGCGGTCTGCGAACTCCTTGCCGGATCGCCGATCAAGGAACTTGGCGTCCACACCGAAATGTTCGTCGATTCCCTGATGACGCTGTACGAGACCGGCAAGGTCACCGGCGCTCATAAGCAGACCAATCGATACCAGATGAGTTATTGCTTCGCGGCCGGATCGACGCGGCTCTACCGATTTCTCGATCGCAATCCGGCCTGTTTCGCGGGCCCGGTCGATTACACCAACCTGCCGCATCACATCATGCAAAACGATCGCGTGGTCTCGATCTGCAACGCGGCCCAGATCGATTTAAGCGGACAGGCCTGCTCGGAATCGGCGGGAGTTCGGCAGATCAGCGGCACCGGCGGCCAGCTCCAGTTCATTCGCGGCGCATACGCCTCGCGCGGCGGCAAAGCGTTTCTCTGCCTGTCGTCGGCCTACGAGCGCGGTGGCCGGCGCGAGAGCCGGATTGTCGCGCGCATCGCCGACTGCAACATCGTCACGACCCCGCGCACCGACGTCATGTACGTTGTGACCGAGTATGGGATGGTCAATCTCAAGGGCAAGTCGGTGCCGGAGCGGGCGCGCGCTCTGATCGGAATCGCGCATCCGGATTTTCGCGAGGAACTCGAACGTAAGGCGCGCGAGTGCCGCCTGCTGCCGCGCAGATTTTTCTAAGGCCGTTCAGCGGAATTCGAAAAGCGATAGATCAGCTCATCCGGCCGGGCGTAGCCAAGTTCGCGCCGGATGAGACGCTCAATCTGACGATCGTCGGACTTCAGACTCGCGGCGCGCCGATCAAGCGCGTCGTTCTCGGCGACCAGCTTGTCGCGGGCCGTCTCGAGGCGGGTTTGATGCTGCCGCAGCGCAATCAAATCGCGTACGCCCATCGGGCCTTTGATGCAATCGACGGCGAGCGCGATCGCGATCGCGGCAAGGATTAGCGTTGGCCAGATACGCCGCAGCCCGTTGCTTAAGTCAGGCATCATGGCGATCCTAAGGTCTCGATCGCATTTCCGCAAGGCTTACTAATCCTGAACGTCATTCTAATTTTCGGAATGTCCCTATCTTCGGGACGTTCTCAGTTTTTAGAATATTTTTATAAATTTTAGACGAACGTATTGATCGTGGAATAACGTTTTTATATATTCGCGCCCACGAGGTGGGAAACCAGATTGGCCACCCATTAGTTTTGGTGCTTGTCCAGCAGAGGCGCTGCAGAGGAGGTGTCTATGCCAGTTAAGCGAAAGGCTAAACGCACGGTTCGCAAATCCAAACCCAAGCTAAAAAGAGCTATGAAGAAGAAGGCCGGAAAGAAAAAGAAGAAGTAACCAATCAAATCTTTTCCCCTGAGAAATCGTTCTCAGGGGCTGGCTAAGGATGCCGGGCTTACTGCTGGATTAAGCCGGGGCGACTAAGCCTCGTATGAACGGAAGGGCCTCTTAAACCGAGGCCCTTTCTCTTTTGACGAGTTCATCGATTTATCATCTTAAATTAATAGCCACTCGATCAAACCTCTACTGCCGGAATTTTGTCTGTCAGAATTAGATTCGAAGCTGGAGGAGTGAACCATGGAAGCGAACCTACAGATCGAATCAGGCGACGGGTTGGTCACGCTGACGATGAACCGGCCCGAGAAGCGCAACCCGCTCTCTTCCGACATGATGAAAGAAATGATCGCGGCGCTGCGCGAGATCGGCGCGAATCGTCAGGCCCGCGCCGTGATTCTCGCCAGCCGCGGCGCGGCGTTCAGCGCCGGCCACGACCTCGTCGAATTGCGCGGCCGAGAGCTCTCCTTCTACCGCGAGATTTTCGATCTCTGCACGGAGCTGATGACCACCATCCAGCGCATTCCGCAACCTGTCATCGCCAGCGTCGGCGGCGTTGCGACCGCCGCCGGATGCCAGCTCGTCGCGACCTGCGATCTCGCAATCGCCGCCGAGGGTGCGCGCTTCGCGACCCCCGGCGTGAAGATCGGGCTCTTCTGCTCCACCCCGATGGTCGCGTTGTCGCGCGCCGTCGGCCGCAAGCATGCGATGGAGATGCTGCTGTCGGGCCGCATGATCGATGCGCAGACGGCGGAGCAGTGGGGGCTCGTCAACCGCGTCGTGCCCGATGCCGAGTTGGCTAGCGAGACGCGCCGGCTTGCGCTGGAAATCGCGAACGCCAGCCCGCTCACCATCGCGATCGGCAAGCAGGCCTTCTATGCGCAGATCGATCTCGACCAGGCCAAAGCCTACGACTACACCAGGGAAGTCATGTCGCTGAATGCGATGGCGGCCGATGCACAGGAAGGGATCGGCGCCTTTCTCGACAAGCGCCAGCCAGCCTGGTGCGGACGCTGACCAGCCTGCTGTAGATGCTGAATTGATCGCGCGCCCTCGGTTTGTTAAATAAGAGTATGGCGCGCTTTTTCGACAGCCATCCTGAACACGAATTCTGTTAATCGAAGCCCGCGGGAAGCTGCGGGCTTTTTTGCATCTAGGAGATCACGGCCATGGCATACCACGAGGAGCTTCGTGAAGGACTCACTTTCGACGACGTCCTCCTCCTGCCTCAGGCCTCCGACCTGCTGCCCTCGGATTGCGATGTCACAACTGCGCTGAGCGCCCGGATCCGCCTGCGCATCCCGCTGGTTTCCAGCCCGATGGACACGGTCACCGAGTCGCGCACCGCGATCGCGATCGCGCAGCTTGGTGGCCTCGGCTTCATCCATCGTAATCTTCCTGTCGATCGCCAGGCGGCCGAGGTCGAAGCGGTCAAAAAGTACGAAAGCGGGATGATTGTCGATCCCGTCACGGTGAATCCCGAGCAGAAGATCAGCGACGCACTGGCCGTGATGGAGCGTCATCGGATCTCCGGACTGCCGGTGGTCGCCGACGGACATTTGGTCGGGATTCTCACCAATCGCGACTTGCGCTTCGAGAAACGGCTCGACAAGCCAGTACGCGAGGTGATGACCAAGCAGGTGATTACCGCGCGGGTCGGAATCGATCTCGAGCGCGCCAAGGAGATCCTGCAGACTCATCGGATCGAAAAGCTGCCGCTGGTCGACGATCGCGGGCGGCTCTGCGGCTTGATCACCGTCAAGGACATGGACAAGGCCACGCGCTACCCGGCCTCCAGCAAGGACCATATGGGCCGTTTGCGGGTCGGCGCGGCGATCGGTGTCGGGCCGGATCGCGAGGAGCGGGTCGCGGCGCTGAAGCGCGCCGGCGTAGATGTACTGTGCATCGACACCGCGCACGGCCATTCGCGCAACGTCATCGAAGCGCTGCGCGCCACCAAGCGCGAAGCCCCGGACCTCGACGTAATCGCCGGGAGCATCGCGACCACCGAGGGCGCGCGGGCGCTTTGCGATGCGGGCGCAGACGGATTGCGCGTCGGGATGGGCCCGGGATCGATCTGCACGACGCGCGTGGTCTCGGGAGTCGGCGTGCCCCAGATCACCGCGATCATGGATTGCGCCGCGATCGCCGAGCCGCGCGGCATCCCGATCATCGCTGACGGCGGCATCCGCTTCTCAGGCGATATCGCGAAGGCGATCGCCGCAGGCGCGAACAGCGTGATGATCGGTTCGCTGTTCGCCGGTACCGAAGAGAGCCCGGGCGAAACGATTCTTTACCAGGGGCGCACGTACAAACTTTACCGCGGGATGGGCTCGCTGGGCGCGATGTCGGAACGGACGCGCGATCGCTACGGCCAGCAAGATGTGCCCGAGACCAAGCTGGTGCCGGAGGGGATCGAAGGCCGGGTACCGCATCGCGGCTCGCTCGCCTCGAACATCGAGCAGCTAATCGGCGGGCTCAAGGCCGGGATGGGTTACGTGGGCGCGGCGAATCTGGATGATCTGCGCAAGCGCGCCAGGTTCATCCGCATCACCGATGCCGGCCAGCGCGAAAGCCACGTCCACGACGTCTTCATCACCAAGGAAGCGCCCAACTACCGCCGCTGATCGTTTCTCGACAGCTTCCAAAATCGCCCGCAAGTATTCGGAGGATGCGGGACTACGCGAGCCGTCCGCTATAATGCGCCGAGCGCCTTCGCGGCGCGGTTGAACCATGTCCGAGGAAACCTGAGCAGGAGACCGTTCCGATGGATTTTGGACTCAAGGAATCGTTCCGCGGCATCAATGTGGGCCGCAGCGAATTTAACCGCCTCTATCGCGAGCATCTCGAGCTCGCGGTCGAGGCCGAGCGGCTCGGTTACGATCACGTCTGGATGAACGAGCATCACTTCGTCGGGGACGGCTACTCGCCCAGCGTACTGCCGCTGGCAGCCGCGGTCGCCGTGCAAACCGAACGCATCCGCATCGGCACGAGCCTGCTCCTGATGCCGCTGCACCATCCGATCAACGTCGCCGAGGACGCCGCCGTGGTAGATGTCCTTTCCAACGGTCGGCTCGATCTCGGCATGGGCCAGGGCTACAAGCCCGATGAATTCGTGAGCTACAACATCCCGCCGACGCAGCGCGCGCGCCGTCTGCGCGAAGGCGTCGAGATTGTGCGGCGGCTCTTATCGGGCGAGCGCGTCACGTTCGCAGGCAAATATTTCAGCGTGACCGATGCGCTCCTCGATCCGCCGGTCGTCCAGCGGCCGCATCCTCCGCTATGGCTCGGCGGGCGCAGCCGCTCGATCATCGAATGGGCCGCGCGCAACGGCTATCACCTGATCGGCGCCGGCGGTCTTGGCATCTTCGGCGACAAGCGGCCGTCGGAAGTCTACAAGCAGGTGCTGCGCGAGTCGGGCCGCAATCCCGATGACTTCCATATCGGCCAGGTTCGTTATGGCTACGTCGCCGCAACGACCGAGCGCGCATGGGCCGAGGCCTCGCACGCTGCGCACTATTCGCTGCGCACCCTCGGCGCGTGGCTTGCCGATGCCGCCGATATTCCGGGTGACGAGGGTTTCCGCAAAGTCCCGCCGCCCAACGAGATGCAGCAGGTGTTCGGCGCCGCGAACAACACCACCCTGCTGATCGGATCGCCCGACGACATCGTCAGGAGCCTCGAGCATTGGCTCGCCATCGATCCCTTTACGCACCTGGTGCTTGAGATGTCGTTGCCGGGAATCGAGAGCGCGAAGGTGCGCGAGAGCATGCGGCTCTTCGCCACCGAGGTGATTCCGCATTTCCGCAATCGCGAAACCAAACGCGCTGCGGCGCGCTAGCAGGTCGAGAGTTCGGATCGATGGCCGGGCGGCGGAAACTTCGGGTCGGGGTCTTGTTCGGCGGACGCTCCGGCGAGCATGAGATTTCACTGCGCTCAGCGCTCACGGTGATCTCGGCAATCGATCGCGCGCGCTACGATGTCGTACCGATCGGCATCAGCCGCGACGGCCGCTGGTATCTCGAAACCGACGCGCTCAAGATGCTCGGCGCGGCGGCGCCGCGCCTTGCCGCCCTCAAACGCACCGGCATTGCTGTAAGCCTGCTGCCCTATCCCGACCATCGCGCGCTGGTGGCGCCGGCGAACGGACGCGCGGCCGTGCGCGGCGGCCTCGATGTGATCTTTCCCGTCCTTCACGGCACCTTCGGTGAAGACGGCACAGTGCAGGGCCTGCTCGATCTCGCGGGCATTCCCTACGTCGGCGCAGGCGTGCTCGGCTCGGCGATCGGAATGGACAAGGACGTTCAGAAGCGGTTGCTCCGCGAGGCGGGATTGCCGGTGGTGCGGTACATGGCGATTACCGATGCTGATTACCGCGACGATCCGGCCGCGGCGCGGCGGCAGGCTGCGCGTCTTGGATGGCCGGTGTTCGTGAAGCCCAACGCGCTCGGTTCGTCGATCGGCGTCACCCGCGTCACAGGCCCGCGCGGACTCGCGCGCGCGATCGAAGAGGCGCTGCGCTACGATCGCAAGGTGCTGGTCGAGGCGGCCTGCGAGGGACGCGAGCTGGAATGCGCGGTGCTCGGCAACCAACGGCCCGCCGCATCGGTGGTCGGCGAAATCGTGGTGCGCGGCGCGCATCGCTTCTACAGCTACGAATCGAAATATGTCGATGAGCACGGCGCAGCGATCGAAATTCCGGCGCGGCTTCCGGCGCGCGCTGCAAATCGGATTCGCGCGCTCGCGATTCGCGCCTTCACCGCGCTCGAATTGCGCGGGATGGCGCGGGTCGACTTCCTCGCCAAGCCCGACCTCCGCGAAATCTACGTGAGCGAGGTCAACACGATTCCCGGCTTCACCGCGATCAGCATGTACCCGAAGCTGTGGGAGGCCTCGGGCCTGCCGCTCAAGGGCTTGCTCGACCGCCTGATCGCACTGGCGCTCGAAGACCATCGCGCGCGTTCCCGCCTCAAGTTTACCTATCAACCGCGTCTCTGAACGGCTCGCACCGGCACCTTCATGACGCGGCTGCTGATCGCGACCACCAATCCGGCCAAGCTCGCCGAGTACCGACTTTTGATGCGAGGTTTCGCGATCGAGCTGGTGTCGCTGGCCGACCTCGAGATCGCCGATGCGCCAATCGAAAACGGCGCAACCTTCATTGCCAACGCGTTATTGAAAGCGCGCTTCTACTTTGATGCCGCGAAGCTGCCGACGCTCGCCGACGACGGTGGTCTTGAAATCGATGCGCTCGGCGGGGAGCCGGGCGTCCGATCCCATCGATGGCTTGGCGCGCGCGGCGGCGGGGATCGCGAGCTGGCCGAAGAAGTGATTAACCGGATGCACGGCGTGCCGGACGCGCAGCGCACGGCGCGGCTCAAAGCCGCCGCGGCGATCGTGTGGCGCGACGCGCACGCGCTTCACGAGCGCGCGGTCATCGCGGCGCTCGAAGGCGTTATCGCCGGGCGGGTCTATGATCGGATTCAGCCGGGGTTTCCGTATCGCGCAGTCCTCGTGATGCGCGACTCGGGAAAATACCTGGCCGAGCTGACCGAGGAAGAGGCCGCGGCGCTCAGCCAGCGGCGTGCGCTCGTCGAGCAGCTTCGCCCGGCCCTCGCGGCAATTGCTAAATCAGACTGAGACCTGATGTGCGCGGGAAGCCGCACTAGACCGCCTCGAGGAGCGCATGTTCGAGCTCGTGCAGTGTGCGCGACGGTATCAGCGCGGCGACGTGGCGCGCATACTGATTAATCGCGCTGTCGCCCGCGCCCCATCGCTCGGTCGGCTCGGGATTCAGCCAGTAAACCGCGCGACATCGATGGGCGATATCGCCGAGCAGGTCGGCGCGCGCCGGACGGCGATTGTTGCGGCCGTCGCCCAGAACGATCATCAGCGTGGCCGGACCGAGCAGTTCGCTGCGCCGCTCCCATAGTTCCTCCAGCACGCGACCGAAATCTGAGCGCGCGTAGGGATCGAGCGTCGGCGTCATCACCAGATGTCCGTCCTCGAAGCCGGCTTCCGCGAGATGATCGATGTAGACGAAGCTCCGCACGCGATGGAACGACTCGCGAACGCCCGCGATCAATTCGAGCATCAGGGTTGCTGCGTAACGCACCGAGCCCGAGACGTCGGCGAGAATCAGGACATCGATATGACGCGGACGGCGCGCGCGGAAGCGGAGATCGACGAGCGTGCCGCCGCGTTGGGTCGCGGCGCGTATCGTGCGGCGGAAATCGACCCGGCCGCGCCCCGTGATCTTCAGCCGCCGGCCGAGGCGCACGCGAAACCGACGGATCAGAATCGCGAGTAGATCGTGCGCCATCTCGTAGTCGAGCGCGGAGTAATGCTCAAAGGGCGCGCGTTCGATCGCGGCGAGCCGCGCCTGTCGCGTCGCCTCGGTTCCCACCGCCTCGCGGCGCTCGGAATTTTTCTCGCCGGCCTCGTCACTGAAATCTCTATCGGCTTCGCCCGCGGGCTTAATACGCACTTGATCCGATTGCCCCGGTTTCTGAATTTTTGCTTTACGAGCGGCCTTCGCGATGCTCTCCTCAGGCTCCTCGCGCGGCCGGGGCATCACGCCCGCACCGGAATTCGGGGGACCGCCGCGCGCCGCGCGCGCCCCGCTGTGCGAATCTGATTGGCGCGGCTCGGCTGCATGCGCGCGGCCAAAGAACTGCGCG
>Ga0209061_1001559_pt1 | contig 36729 bp, 34 predicted proteins | sample Coa_R1_10_FD_187157 | JGI IMG/M metagenome (GOLD analysis project Ga0209061, IMG submission 187157) | Surface soil microbial communities from Centralia Pennsylvania, which are recovering from an underground coalmine fire - Coalmine... | ecosystem: Environmental > Terrestrial > Soil >... | reverse complement strand
ATCGAAGTAGATGCCCACGAGGATTGTCGCCTTGGCGAGGTCGGCGCAGGCGTCCCGGGCGGCGATGTCCGCCCTGGCGCCCGCCACGGACAGGGCCCCGCTTGTCAGGTCGGCGCTCGTCGGCCGGACCACGGTGGTGTTGGCGGTGCGTGAGACCACGACGCGGTAGCCGTCCGCCCGCAGGAGGTTCATGGCATCAAGCTCGATCGTGAGGTTCTCCCCGTCCTCGTAGATCGTCTGGCCTGTTCGCGTCTGCCCGCGGCCGCCGGGGTCGATGCCCCCGTGGCCCGCGTCGATGAACACGGTGCGATCCCGGTTCCGGCCCTCAGGGGAGAAGGCGACGCAGGCGCCTCGCGCGAAGCGGCTGGGGGCGAGCGGGACCCCGCCGGCGGTCGAGGTGCTGAGCACGGCCGGGGTCCTCGAGGCGGACGCCGCAGTGCCGCGCGCCCCCGTCCCGCCTGCGCGCGCGGGGGCGGGCGTGACCGGGGGCGTGCTGCCGACGACGAGGGCGACGAGGACTGCGGCGAGCGAGAGGGTGCCGACGGTCGGGGCCGCACGCGCCCGGCCGCGCCGCGTCGCGCGCCGCGTCCCGCGATGTGCCCCGCGCCCCGCCGCGGCCTGATGGCGCCCCGGGCTGCCTGGCATCGCACGCGACGGTACAGCGGCGCGCGCCGACGGACGCGGCACGCGCCGGAAGAGCGCGGTGGAGGCTCAGCGCAGCGGGGGTGTCTCGAGCGCGTGGACGAGGAGGGAGGCGTAGTACTTGGCGCCCTCGGGATCGAGGTGGACCCCGTCCGGGTAGAAGTCCTGGGGCACGGCGGCACCGAGGTCGTACCAGTCGACCATGGTGGTGTGGGGGTAGCTGCGGGCGACTTGGGCGATGCTCTGGTTGACCGCCTGCTCCCAGGGGCGTGTCTCACGGGTGTTCACGAGCACGATGCGCCGCATCGGCCCGAGCGACCGGAGCAGCGCCTCGAGCTGAGCCGCGCTGTAGTAGCCGTTGGTACCCAGCTCGAGGATCAGCTCGTCGCCCACGTCGCCGTCCTGCTTCAGCTGCGGGACCTCCGCCTGGACCTGGGAGAGCTGCTGCCCGACCTGCGCGTCGATGACGGCGCCGGGGAGCATCTGCTCGAGGTAGGGCGCCGCGTCGACCATGATCGAGTCACCGATGACCGTGACGCCCCTCCCGGGCGGGACGGTGGTGGAGGTGGTGGTGGGGACCGCCGGCATCCCCGGCGGGTCGTGGGGCAGGGCGCGCATCGCCGGCATCGTCGACGCCCCCGGATGTCTCGGCGGGACGATGCTCGACCTCGGCTCGCGCAGTGTCGACGCGCCGGAGATGACCCCGGAGAGCCCGAGCGAGCAGATGAGCACCCCCGCGAGGACCGTCGCTGCCGCGCCCCCTTGGCTGCCGCGCAGGAGCCCGGCCCACTGGCCGCTGCGGACCTTCTCGGTCAGGTCGTGCCAGCGCCGGCCCAGGGCCCCGTGGCGGACCGGCTCTTCGACGAAGCGCCAGGACAGGGCCGCGGCGACGAAGATCCCCGCGACCTGGAGCACGCCGCGCACGAGGTCCTCCTTGTCGTTTGCGGGCGACGTGAGGACGATGACCGGCACCGACCACAGGTAGATCCCGTAGGAGCGCTCGCCGATCCAGCGCAGCGGCCCGACTCCGAGCACACGGGCGACCCGGGCGCCGGGATGGACGCAGACGGCGATGAGGATCGCCGTCAGCACCGAGAGCAGGACCATGCCCCCCCGGTACACGAAGGGCTCGTACTGGCTCGTCTGCCAGTACAGGACGAGGATGCCGAGGAGCGCCGCCGCGCCGACCGCCTCGAGCACGGTGCGCGCGCGCACGGTGATCGGCGCGACGCGTCGGTCGCGTGGCCAGGCGATCGCCAGGGCCGCCCCGATGAGCAGCTCGAAGGCGCGGGTGTCGGTCCCGTCGTAGACGCGGCTCGGGTCGGTGAACGGGACGAACAGGACCCCCATCTCGATCGCCGAGGCCGCGGCGAGGAGGAGGCAGCCGGCCACGAGGACCCGGCGGTCCCGGACCCAGCGGAGGCCGGCGAGGACGGCGAACGGCCACACGAGGTAGAACTGCTCTTCGATCGCGAGGCTCCACAGGTGACCGAGCGGAGAGGGCGGCCCGTACTGGGCGAAGTACGAGACGTGGTGGAAGATGTACCACCAGTTGCTGTAGTAGAAGACCGCCGGCAGCAGGTCGCTCCGCAGCGTCGGCAGCTGCGACCGGTCGAGCAGGGTGGCCCAGGCCACGGTCACGAGCAGCATCGCGAAGAGCGCCGGGAGCAGCCGGCGGGCGCGTCGGACCCAGAACTGGCCGAATGACCGCGCGCCGCGCGTGCGGATCGCCGCCACGAGCAGGTCGGTGATCAGGTAGCCGGACAGCACGAAGAAGACGCCGACGCCGAGCAGGCCGCCGCTCGCCCAGCCGAGGTCCAGGTGGTAGGCGATGACCCCGAGCACCGCGACGGCGCGGATCCCGTCCAGGCCCGCGTTGTACGGCTTGGATCCTTCGACTGGTCGCGGCATGGGCTAGCGGAGCTCCCGTCCCTTCCCGCGCGAGGCGCCGCGCGGGGCGCGAGCTTGGCGCGCGCTCCGATGGTGGCAGGCTCCGCACGGCGCGTCGAGGTCTCCGTCGGAAATGCGCGCGTGTGCTGCACCTCTTCGTCCGCGCCCGGGGGGGTGGCAACGGGGGAGAGGGGTCTCCGGCCTAACCTCGCGCCCGTGAGGCCCCGGCGAAGTGGGTAGTCCGCGGGCGGGCGAGAGCTTCGCGGACGAGGGCTTCCGGACGTTCCGGTGGTTCGACGCGTCGCTCGTCGCCATCGCGCTGCTCGCGCTGGCAGCGGGCTTCGGGCAGTTCGGTGCGGTGGCCGCGCTCGGGGACGTCTCGCGGACCTTCGGCCACCTGGCCCACGGGGCCACCTTCGCCGACGAGGCGGGCCTGTCGGGCACCGTGCTCGGTATCGGTCTCGCCATCATCCGCGCCGCCTCGCTTCTGGGCCTGCCCCTGACCTCGCTCGCAGACCGGTTCGGTCGCAAGCCGATGCTCACCGCGATGTGCGCCGCCGGGCTCGCCCTCACCGTCCTCACCGCCGTGAGCCCCACCTACTGGTGGTTCGTGGCGATCTTCGCGCTGGGCAGGCCGTTCCTCAGCGCGGCCGTCGGGCTCACCCAGGTGAGCGCGGTGGAGCTCACCGCGTCCCACGAGCGCGCCAAGGCGGTGTCGCTCATGGCTGCGGGGTACGCGGTCGGCGCGGGCGTGGCGGCGATCGTCCACAGCCTGGCGGAGAAGTCGCTCGGGTTCCGCGGCATCTTCGCCCTCGCCGTCGTGCCGCTCGTCTTCCTGCCGTTGCTCGGCCGCAGGATCGTCGAGCCGGACCGCTTCGCCCGGGTCGTGGTGTCCGAGACCGTCGCCGAGCCGGTGCTCGGGCCGGTCGCGCGCCCCTACCGCCGTCGGCTGCTGCTCGTCGCGCTGCTCGCTTTCTGCGTGTCGGTCGTCACGGGACCGGCGAACAGCCTGGTGTTCATCTACGCGCAGGACTTCTTGCACCTGGGCGGCCTCGTCACGAGCGGGATGGTCGTGACGGCGGGGGCAGCGGGCCTGGGCGGCCTCCTGGTCGGGAGGTGGCTCTCGGACCGTCTCGGCCGCAGGCCGACGGTCGCCCTCGCCATGGCCGGCATGGCGGTGTTCGGCACGCTCGCCTACAGCGGTCCGTCGTGGGCCCTGCTCGTCGGGTACGTCGCCGGGGTGACCTCGGGTGCGGTCTTCGCGCCGGCGGGGGGCTCGCTGGCAAACGAGCTGTTCCCCACGACCGTGCGGGCCTCGGTCGCGGGGTGGTACATCGCCGCCGGGGTCCTCGGGGCCGTGGTCGGGCTCCTCGCCTTCGGTGCCGTCGCCGACGTGCGGGGCACGTCGCACCACCTGGCGCTCGCGGCCGCCGTCGTGTTCCTCCCCGTCGTCTTCACGACCGCCCTCCTCCTCTTGCTGCCCGAGACGAGGGGGAGGGAGCCCGAGGAGCTCTGGGGCTTGACGGGGACCCCCGCGGGCGACGGCGCGGGGTCCGGGGCCGCAGCGGACGCCCGGTCCTCAGCGGGCGAAGACGGGGCCCGGTCCTCAGCGGGCGAAGACGTGGACGCCGACCCAGACCCACCCGAGGACGACCACGGCGCGCAGCCACGTCCGGTCGCCGAGGAGGTCGGCGAGCAGCCCGCTCGGCCGTCCCACCGGCAGGCGTCCGAGCCTCCCGCCGCGCACTGACGCGAGCCAGAGCACGAGCGCGGCCACGCCCGCGAGTGCCCACAGCGCGTAGGTGATCGCTGCCCAGGTCATCGTCGTGCGAGGAACCATCCTGCGGCGATCCAGCCGAACCATCCGGCAGCCCTGGTGGCGCGCTGGCGGAACAGCGCGTCCAGTCCCGAGCTCAGCGTCGGGTACGCCGAGCGCGCTCCGCCGTGGAAGTAGGAGGCCAGCTCGACGCACGCGACCAGGCCGATCACCGCCAGCCAGGCGCCTGCTGCGCCGCGGGGCTGGCGCGCCCCGCGCTCGATGCGCCGCCATGGGCCCTTCTCGGGGCGGAGGCGTTCGGCGAGGAGCGTGGCGGCGAAGAGGGCGGACGGGACGGACACGGCGACGTCAGCGGCAACGGTGAAGGGACGGGCCCCCGAGGCCGCGGCCGCGTAGGCGGCTGCCGCCCCGAGCGCGGCGCCGGCGGCGAGGCGGGCGCGCCCGCTTCGGGGGGTCACGGGCCGTCCAGGGGTGCCAGGGTGGCGCGCAGGGGCCGGTGGTCCGACCCGACCGCGCCGAGCACGCCGGCCTCGAGCACCTGGAGCGGTCCGCGCACGAGCACGTGGTCCACCTGGCTGTGCGGGCGCCAGGCGGGCCAGGTCCGTCCGCGCACCGCCCTGCGCCATCCCGGGAGGAGCGCCCGCACCGGGGGTCCCCACAGGTTCATGTCGCCCGCGAGGATCGCGGGCCCGTCCCCGACCCGTTCCCGAAGGGCGTGCCCCAGTGAGCGGAACTGCCTCGGCGCGCCGTAGGTGAGGTGGGACATGTGGGTCCCGACCACGGTGACCGGTGTCGGGAGTCCGACGCGTACACAGAGCGCGGCCCGCCTCGCTCGGTCCCGGGGAAGCCGTCCGAGCTCGATGACCCCTGCATCGAGGACGGGGAGCCGGCTCAGCACGGCGACGCCCCACTCGCCGGCCTGCGCCGCAGAGAACCGCGCAGAGCCGCGAACGCCTGCGCCGAAGGGGCGCTCGCTGTCGAGGAAGATGGCGTGGCTCCTCCCGCGCCAGTCCAGCGGGCGCATCCAGCGCCCGTCGGCGGCGGGGTGCGGGCCGGCCAGGCGACCGCCGGCGAGGGCGTGCTCGCGCACCTCGTACCCGAGCGCCGCGCCGACGCGCGCCGCGAGGCTGGGGCCGTCGGCGGGCGCCCAGTTCTCCTCGAGGACGAGGACGTCCGCGTCGATCAGCCGGCAGGCGCCGACCACGTCGAACGGGCGGCCCCAGCCGTCCACGCCGGCGTGCGCGTTGAAGCTCGCCACGCTGAAGACGCCGGAGCGAGGGGGCTGGGTGCGGTCGGGGTGCACGGGCACACCGACGATACGCCGCGTCGCGCGCCGAGCCCCGTCCCCCTGGCGGGCGCCGCCCGTCCCGGTACGATCGGCGCCGATGGCGCGTCGCTCCGCAGTCGCTGCACCAGGTGGTCGCCTCGCGCCGTACGCGTCGACGATCTTCGCCGAGATGACGTCGCTCGCCGTCGCGACGGGATCGGTCAACCTTGGCCAGGGCTTCCCCGACACCGACGGCCCGCAGGAGATCGCGGAGGCCGCCGTCGCCGCCGTGCGCGCCGGTGAGAACCAGTACCCGCCGGGGATGGGCGTGCCGAGCCTCCGTGCGGCGGTCCGCGACCACCAGCTGCGCTGCTACGGGCTCGACTACGACCCCGACCGCGAGGTGCTCGTGACGACGGGCGCCACCGAGGGCATCGCCGCCGCGATGCTCGGACTGTGCGAGCCCGGTGACGAGGTCGTGATGTTCGAGCCCTTCTACGACTCCTACGCGGCGTGCGTGGCGATGGCGGGCGCCACGGCTCGGACGGTCACCTTGCAGGCGCCGGGCTGGACGTTCGACCCTGGCGCGCTCGACGCCGCGGTGTCGGAGCGGACCCGCCTGCTCCTGTTGAACTCGCCGCACAACCCGACGGGGAAGGTCTTCAGCGAGGCCGAGCTCGGGTGCATCGCCGAGGTGTGCCGGGACCGGGACCTCGTCGTCGTGACCGACGAGGTCTACGAGCACCTCGTCTACGACGGGCAGCACGTGCCCATCGCGACGCTCGAGGGCATGCGCGAGCGGACCGTCTGCCTGTCCTCGGCCGGCAAGACGTTCTCCTTCACCGGGTGGAAGATCGGCTGGGCGACCGGCCCCGCCGATCTCGTCGCCCGGGTGCGCGCCGCCAAGCAGTTCCTCACGTTCGCAACCGGCACGCCGTTCCAGCACGCGGTGGCGGCCGGCCTGGAAGCCGGCGACCGGCTCGTCGCGCCCCTTCGTGAGTCGCTGCGCGCGCGCCGTGACCTCCTCTGCGACGGGCTCGAGGCGCTCGGTCTCAGGGTGTACCGGCCGGCGGCCACCTACTTCTGCACGACGGACGTGGCGTCGATCGGCGAGGACGACGGGCTGCGGTTCTGCAGGGAGCTCCCCGCGCGTTGCGGTGTGGTCGCCGTGCCGGCCTCGGTCTTCTACATGGACCCCGCGCCGGGCAGGACGCTCGTCCGGTGGGCGTTCTGCAAGCGCCCCGAGGTGCTGCACGAGGCGCTCGTCCGGCTGAAGGCGCTCGCGGCGTGAGCCGGCGCGCGTCGCTGGGGGTGCGGCGCGCGCCTCGCGAGCCCGTGGAGCCGACGGTGCCGCTCCTTTGGGTCGACGCCTTCGCAGAGGGGCAGCTCAGGGGGAACCCTGCGGCGGTGTGCCTGCTCGAGCGTCCGGCACCTCCCGAGGCCATGCAGGCGCTCGCCTCCGAGCTCGGCCTCTCTGAGAGCGCCTTCGTCTGGCCCGACGGCGCAGCGTTCTCGCTCCGCTGGTTCACCCCTGTCACCGAGGTGGACCTCTGCGGCCACGCGACGGTCGCGGCGGCGCACGCGCTCGCCGAGACCGGGCGATGTCGCGACCACAAGGTGCGCTTCGCGACGAGGAGCGGGACCCTGGAGGCGACGATCCGCGGCGAGGTCACGATCGACCTGCCGGCAGAGTCCCCCGTGCGGGTCGAGCCCCCCCGCCAACTCGCCGCGCGCTGGCCGGTCGTGGGCGCCGCAGAGGGCCGCTTCGACCTCCTGGTGGAGCTCGCCGACGCCGAGGCCGTACGCCGCGCGGACCCCCGGTCGGTGGACCTCCTCGCCCTGCCGTACCGCGGGGTCGCGGTGACGGCGCGCGGCGAACGAGCTCGGGGCGGCGCAGACGCCGACTACGTGCTGCGCTTCTTCGCGCCGAGGGTCGGGGTGGCCGAGGACCCGGTGACCGGGTCTGCCCAGTGCCTGCTCGGGCCGTACTGGTCGGCCGAGCTCGGGAGGGCGCAGCTCCGTGCCGTGCAGCTCTCCGCCAGGGGTGGCGTGCTGCGAGTGGCCGTCGGCAGCGAGCGGGTCGCCGTCGGCGGCCGTGCCGAGACGGTGCTGTCCGGGCAGGTGCAGGGCGTGACGGCTCGGTGCCTCCTCGGCGCGTGAGGCCCGGGCGGCGCCCCGCGCGCTTGGCGCGGGGCGCCGGAGACGCCCTCGCAGCCTGTGGTATCGATGGGGTCGTGCCCGAGGCCGCGCCACCCCTCGACGACAGGGCGCGCGCGGCGGGCGAGGCAGCATCCCGGGGCGCCCTGCGGCTCCTCGTCCAGGCGCACCGCCCGCGCGACGCCTGCGAGGCGGCCGCGAGGGCTCGCATCCTGGCAGAGCTCGAGCGGCTCGCGCACCCCTTCGACCGCGACGCCGACCCCGTCCACGTCACCGCGTCGGCCGTGATCGCCGGAGCGCGCGGCACGGTGCTGCACCTCCACCGGAAGCTCGGCCGCTGGCTCCAGCCCGGCGGGCACCTGGACGAGGGCGAGTCCCCCGCTGAGGCCGCGGCGCGTGAGAGCCGGGAGGAGACGGGTCTCGTCGTGGCGCACCCGCGCGAGGGGCCGACGCTCCTTCACCTCGACGTGCACCCAGCCGGGGACCACGTCCACCTGGACGTGCGGTACCTCCTCCTCACCGCCGACCGGCGCGACCCGTCGCCTGCGCCCGGCGAGAGCCCGCACGCACGGTGGTTCAGCTGGCAGGAGGCCGAGGCAGTCGCCGACGGTCCCCTCGTCGTCGCGCTGCGCGCGGCGCGCGCGGCGCTCGCGGACGCGTCCGAGCATGGGTGCTGACACGGGCTCCGGCGCTCGGGGCGGTCCGCCGTCGGGCGGTGGCGGTGACGGCGGCGCGTCCCCCGAAGGCGCGCGCGCCGCTGACGCGCGCGGACCGCTCGAGGTCCTCCTCGAGGTCCAGGACCTCGACACCGCGATCGCCCAGCTCCAGCACCGCAGGAGCGCGCTCCCCGAGCGTCAGGCCCTCGCCCGCCTCACCGCCGACCTCGCCGCGGTGGCGTCCCGGTCCGCCGAGGTGCAGGCCGCGCGCGCCGAGCTGGCGGAGCGCCAGCGCGCGCTCGAGGAGGGGATCTCCACGGCCACGTCACGGCGAGAGGCGCTGGAGCAGCGCATGTACACCGCGCGCGGCGCGCCCGCACGCGACCTGCAGGCGATGGACGACGAGATCCGGCACCTCCGCCGCCGGCGGGAGGAGATGGAAGACGCGGAGCTCGAGGTGATGGTGGCCCTCGAGCCGCTCGACGCCGAGCTCGCGGCGCTCGAGGCGCAGGAGGCCGAGCTGCGCGCAGAGGGGGCGCGGACCCGCGCGGCGCTCGCGAGCGCCGAGGGCGCCATCGACGCAGAGCTGGCGGTCCAGGTCGCCGCGCGGAGGGACGCGGCCGCAGCGCTGCCCGACGACCTCCGGCAGCGCTACGAGTCCTTGGCCGCCCGGCTGGGCGGGACCGGCGCGGCGCGCCTCGTGGGGAGCCGGTGCAGCGGCTGCCACTTGGACCTTCCTTCGATGGAGGTGGAACGTCTGCGCCACCTCCCCCCCGGGACGGTGGCCACCTGCGAGCAGTGCGGCCGGATCCTCGTCCCGGTCCACCCAGGGGGATGAGCGCGCCGGAGCGGGCTCGACCAGGCTGACCGTGCTGACCGTGCTGACCGTGCCCGTCAGTGCGTCGGTGCGGGGGTCCGCTCGACGAACGAGACGATCGCTGCGGCGAGCTCCTCGCCCTTGTCCTCTTGGAGGAAGTGGCCGGCACCGCGGATCGTGACGTGGTCCTGGCCCGCGGCTCCGGGAACCGCCTCCAGGAACTGGCGCTCGGCGCCGCGGGTGATGGGGTCCCCGTCGCTGAAGGCGCAGAGGAACGGCCGGTCGAAGTCGCGCAGGGCAGCCCACGCACGGCGGTTGTCCTCGGCTGCCGGGTCGTCCGGCCGGGTCGGGACCAGCGCGGGCATCTGGCGAGGTCCCTCCTTGTAGCGCTCGTCAGGGAACGGGGCGTCGTAGGCGGAGGCGACGTCGTCGTCCAGGCCCTTCAGGGTGCCGCCCCTCACGATCCGGCCGATGGGGAGCTCGGGGACCTCCTGGGAGAACCGCTGCCAGGCGAAGAACGCCTCGGTCAGGTGCGCGTCGCCCGTGGGGAGCCCGGTGTTGGCGGCGACGACGCGGCGGAACCGGTCCGGGTGCGCAGCGACCAGGCGCAAGCCGAGGAGGCCGCCCCAGTCCTGGCACACCAAGGTCACGTCGCGAAGGTCGAGCTCGTCGAACAGCGCGGCGCGCAGCCACTCGACGTGGCGCGCGTACGTGTGGTCGGTCCGCTCGGCCGGCTTGTCGGAGCGCCCGAACCCGACGAGGTCCGGCGCGACCACACGGTGGCCGGCGTCGACGAGCACCGGGACGAGCGTGCGGTACAGGTAGGACCAGCTTGGCTCCCCGTGGAGGCAGACGACGGTGTCCGCGGCACCGGGGTTCCCCTCGTCGAGGTAGTGGACCCGCAGCGAGGGGACCCCGCCGCGGTCGCCCGCCGGCACCTCCACGTAGTGCGGCGCCAACCCGAAGCCGGGGAGGCCGGCGAAGCGCTCCTCGGGCGTGCGCAGGACGTCCACCGGGCGCAGTCTACGTCTGGCCCCCGCGCACGCCCCGGCGTCGACGGCGGGGCTCACTGGTGGGCCTCTCAGGCGTCGAGCAGCGCGCGCAGGGACCGCGTGACGACCCGGCGGGCGGCGGGGACCGTGAGCCCCTGGGTGCTCCGGAGCCGCTCCCAGGTCTCGAAGGAGGTCGTGACCTCGACAGCGGCGAGGAGCTCGCGACGGCTGCGCCCGGCCGCTCGCAGCTCGGCGGCGAAGGTCTCTTCGAGCCAGGAGCGCAGCAGCGAGTTGGTGAGCTCCAGGCCTTCAGCGACGTCGGGGTAGCGCGCGGCCAGCACGACCGCTTTGCGCCGCACCGGGCCCACCGTCTCGAAGAGGGCGGCTCGTCGCCGCACGGTGCCGTCGATCCGTCGGCCGAGGGGGAGCCCGGGGTCGACGGGACGGACCGCTCGCCAGTGGCGCTCGAGCTGGGTGCGTGCGACCGCCCGGTACAGGGCGTCCATGTCCTCGAAGTGGTGGAAGACCAGGCGGACCGAGACGCCGGCCTCCGCAGCGACCTCCCGTGCGGTCGGCAGCTGGTCGCTGTGGGCGAGGAGGCCGAGGACGGACTCGGCGATCCGGGCGCGCGTGCGCTCGCCCCGCTCCTTGGGGGTCTCGCCCTTGCGCATCCTGCCGGTTCCCGGCTTGCGTGCTCGGCCGCTCCCCCTGCCGTCGTGGGTGGGCATGGGCGTCATCGCGTCCTCTCCTCGGATGCCACTTCCGTTCGCTGCAGCGCAGATCCCGTCGTCACCGCCAGGGACCGACCCTGAGGGCCCCGGTCCGGCGCCGCGTGCCCGCTAGCGCGATCCCTGTACCGCCGGCGGTGGTGCCGTCGCCGCGGGTGGCGTGCCCGACGGGATCGGGCTCACTGCCCACCTTCCCCATCCCCTGGGCCTGAACCGCATCGTGCCCAAGGACGCTACCAACCCGTAACTCGGTTGCCGTGTCAACGGGGGTTCATCCCGGTCCGGCGCCCCGCCTCCTCCCGGGGTCCCCGCGCTGGCCCGGCCACCCGCCCGTCCTCCATCACGACCACGCGGTCGAGGGGGACGAGGTCCCCCTCCCGGTGCGAGACGACGAGGACGCTGCGCGAGCGTGCGCGGGCGTCGTCCACGACCGACGCGACGAGCCGCGCCCCGCTGTCGGGGTCGAGCCCGGCCGTGGGCTCGTCGAGGACGAGCACCGGAGCCCCGACGAGCAGCGCACGGGCGAGCGCGACCCGCCGCCGCTGGCCGCCCGATAGCTGCGTCCCGTCCTCGCCGACGTGGGTGCCGAGGCCCTCGGGAAGGGTCGCCACCCACTCGGAGAGCTGGGCGCGGGCCAGGACGGCGCCGATCTCCGAGTCGGTCGCGTCGGGCCTGCCGAGCGCCACGTTCTGGCGGAGGGTGCCAGCGAAGAGGTGGGCGTCCTGGTCGACGAGCGCGATCGCCCGACGGACCTCGGCCTGGGCGAGGCTCGCCAGCTCTGCGCCGCCGAGGGTCGCCGACCCCCCTTCCAGGGGCCAGAAGCGGAGCAGCGCGTGGACGAGACTGCTCTTCCCCGAGCCGCTCGGTCCGACCAGGCCCACCTGCGCCCCCGGGCCGACGTCGAGGTCCATCCCGTCGAGCGCCCAGGGGAGCCCGGAGGCGTAGCGAAGGCGCGCACCGCGGACCGAGATCGCCGGGCGACCTGGAGGGAGGGCGGTGGGGACCGCGGGATCGGTGACCGGGACCGGGACGGAGGCGAGCGCCAGGATCCGCCGGCCCGAAGCGACGACGTCGGCGGCGCGCACCGCGGCCGTGGCGACGGCGGGCACGGTCTCGAAGGCGCCCACCGCTGCGAGCGGGAGCACCGCGAGCATCACCCGTCCCATCTGGTGCGCGTGCACGGCCTGGACACCGAGGGCGAGCGCGGCGGTCACCGCGGCGCCGAGGCAGAGGGTCACGAGAGCGCCGGAGGCGCCGGTCGCCCACGCGCGTCGCCGCGCGAGGGCAGTGAGCTCGCGGTCGGTGGACTCGATCCGGGCGAGCAGGTCGCCGTCGCGTTCGAAGGCGATCAGCTCAGGCGCCCCGCGCAGCAGGTCGACCACGTCGGCAGCGAGCCGCCCCCGGAGCGCAGCCTGTCGTCCGCGCTCGGTCCCGGCCGCCACCGCCGCGGCGGGGGCGGCGAGGAGGGCCACGGCGAGCGACGCCGCCAGAGCGGCACCGGCGGCAGGCAGCACGACGGCCACCAGGGCGACGGCCGCCGTGGCCGCCGCGACCGACACGGTCACGGGCAGGAGGCACCGCAAGAACAGGTCCTGGAGCGTGTCGACGTCGTCGGTGGCCCGAGTGAGGAGATCGCCGCTCCGCCATCCCCGCAGTCCTGCCGGCGCCAGTGGCTCGAGGCGGTCGTAGAGCCAGACCCTCCAGCGGGTGAGCGACCCGAAGGCCGCGTCGTGGGCGACGAGCCGCTCGGCGTATCGAAGGGGGCCCCGCAGGAAGGCGAGCACCTCCACGGCGGCGAGGGTGCCGGCGATGGCACCGAGGCCCGGACGGAACGCCGCGCGGTCGACCACGTAGCCCGAGCCAGCCAGGAGCCCGATCGTCGCCAGGGCCCCGAGCACGCCGAGGAGCGCCGCGAGCGCGAGCTTCCGCCACGGAGGCTCGCCGATGCGAAGCAGCGTCTTGAGCACCTGCGGTGCCGTCGCAGGAGGCGGCTGTGGGCGACTGCCCGCGGCACCGTCGGTGGTCCCGGGATGGGCGGGCGCGGGTGTCACCGGTTTGCCGCCTCCACGATGTCGTCGTCGCACTGCCCGTCGTCGCGCTGCCCGTCCTCCCCGCCGGGCTCCCGGTTGCCGGGCACGCCGTCCCCGTCCAGGGACACCACGCGGTCGAGCCGCGCCACGAGCTGGGGGCGGTGGGCGGCGAGCAGCACCGTCTTGGACTCGAACCACTCGCGGAGCGAGTCGCGCAGCGCCGCCTCGGATCGCGCGTCGAGGTGCGCCACCGGCTCGTCGAGGAGCACGAGCGGCGCGTCCCGGACCACCGCGCGGGCCAGTGCCAGGCGTTGGCGCTCCCCTGCGCTCAGCGAGATCCCTCCCTCTCCGATGGGGGTCGCGAGGCGCTGGGGAAGGCCGTCCAGCGTGTGGGAGAGTCCCACCATCCTCATCGCGCGCTCGAGGACCTCCCTGCTCGCGCCGGGGTCCGCGATCCGCAAGTTGTCCTCGATCGAGCCGTGGAGGAGGCGGGGGTGCTGGGGGACCCACGCGAGCTGCGCGCGCCACAGGGCCGGGTCGGCGCAGGCGACGTCGTGCCCCGCCACGAGGACCTGCCCTGTTTGCGGGTGGACGAAGCCGAGGAAGAGCCCCAGTGCCGTGGACTTCCCCGCGCCCGAGGGGCCGACCAGGGCGACGTGCTCGCCGCTCTCGACGTCGAGGTCGAAGCCTCGCAGGGCGGGGTGCGGGCGTCCGCGGTACGTGACCGTGACGCCGCGCGCCCGCAGCACGCCGGCGCCCGTCACCGGGGCGCCGCCGCCGGCAACCCGGCGCGGGACGCCCGGCTCGGCGTCGAGGACCGCGTGGATGCGCTCGGTCGCCGCCTGGCCCTCCGCGCTCGCGTGGAACTCGGCCGCCGCGCGTCGGAGCGGGAGGAAGACCTCCGGTGAGACGAGGAGGACCGCCAGCGCGCGGGAGAGCCCCACGTGCCCGCCGAGCAGGCGAAGGCCGAGCACCATCGCGACGAGCCCGGTGCCGATCCCCGCGAGGAACTCGAGGGCGAGGGCCGACGTGAACGCCACCTTCAAGGTGGAGAGGGTCGTGCGCCGGAGCGCGTCCGTCGCCTCGGCCACCTCCCGTCTCCCCTGCGCCTCGCGTCCGAACGCCCGGAGCGTGGGGAGCCCGCGCAGCAGGTCCATGAAGCGCGCCGAGAGGGAGGAGAGCTGGCGCCACTGGCGGCGCGTCCGCTCGGCGGATCGGCGGCCGAAGTGGACCATCGCCACCGGCACGAGCGCCACGAGGCCGAGGAGGATCAGGAACGACGGCCAGTCCTCGCTCGCCACCCAGGCGAGGATCCCGGCCGGGGCCAGTGCGGCGAGCACCGCCTGGGGGAGGTAGCGCCCGAAGTAGACGGTCAGCGCGTTGGCTCCGCGGGTCGCCGACAGGGACAGCTCCCCGGTCCGCTCTCCGCTCAGCCAGACAGGCCCGAGGTCGAGCGCGCGCCGGAGCAGCTGGCGGCGCATCGTCGAGGCGACCACTGCCCCGGTGCGCTGCGCGGCGGCCTCGCCGGCCCAGGATGCCGCGGCCCGCCCCACGAACGCCGCCCCGAGCCCTGCGACGCGGGGGATGACGTCTCCGAGGGTCGCGTCGTGCCGCACCACCGCCGAGACGACCGACGCCAGCAGGACGGCCTGCACGACGACGCAGGCAGTGGCGACGACACCGACCCCGAGGGCGGACACGAGGGACCAGCGCAGCGCGGGGACCCTGGAGACGAGGCGACGGTCGATCAGGCCACCGCGAGGCCGCCGGACGGCAGTGGTGGACATGTGCAGCCAACCTACTTGGGCCGCATCGGCGGTCGACAGGCGGGGCGCGCCGGGTTGCACCGCCGACGGCCAGCGACGCCGCTCGGAGCGCTGTGGGACGATGCCGCCGTGACGGACTACTCGGCCATCAACCGGGCCAACTGGGACGCCCGGGTGGCCGCCCACGTCGAGTCGCCGGACTACGCCGTCGAGCGGCTCGCCACGGACCCCGGGTTCCTGAGCGGCGTCGTCGCCTTCGACCGGCCGAGGCTCGGGGACATCCGTGGCGTGCGGGGCGTCCATCTCCAGTGCCACATCGGGACCGACACCGTGTCGTTGGCGCGCCTCGGCGCCGTGATGACGGGCGTGGACTTCTCAGCTCCAGCGATCGCGGCGGCGCGACGGATCGCGGCCGGTGCGGGCGCGGACGTCGAGTTCGTCGAATCCGACGTCTACGACGCCGTGAGGGTGCTGGGCGAGGGCTCCTTCGACCTCGTCTACACGGGGATCGGGGCGCTGTGCTGGCTCCCGAGCGTGGCGCGGTGGGCGGAGGTCGTGGCGGCGCTGCTCCGTCCAGGCGGGCGGCTCTTCATCCGAGAGGGCCATCCCATGCTCTGGGCGCTCGACGACGAGCGTGCGGACGCGCTCGTCGTGCGGTTTCCCTACTTCGAAGTGCCCGAGCCCCTCGTCTACGACTCGAACGCCACCTACGTCGAGACCGACGTGCAGTTCACCGCCACGCGTGCCGCGGTGTGGAAGCACGGGCTCGGGGAGATCTTCACCGCGCTGTGCGCAGAGGGCATGCGGGTCACGGCGCTCGAGGAGCACCGGAGCGTTCCCTGGAACGCGCTCCCCGGACAGATGGCGCGCGGCGACGAATGGGAGTGGCGTCTCGTCGACAGTCCCGAGCGCGTGGCTCTGAGCTACACGCTCCGGGCCGAGAAGTCGTAGTGGGGAGCCGAAGCCTCGGACATCTGAACACGGCCGTCGCACCCGGTTACCTGCCCGGAGCCATGTTGGCCCCGCGGGCGAGCGTCCGGACCGGCTCTTCTTTGCCGTGGCAGCGCCTGCCGGATGAGGATCTGTGGGGACCTGCCTGGTGGCCGGTGTTGCCTGCGGCCTGCTCTCTGATCTGAGCGTCAGCCCGCACGCGCCAGCGGACAGTGGTGGACTGCGAGGGACCGGATGAGTCCGGCCTGCGCGCCGGGAGGCAGCCGCGCTCGGAACGTCCCTTCCGATCCGTCCCCGCGACTCCTATGAAGCAGTGCCGACGTAGCGGATCCTTGGGTCAACAGCGACATAGATGATGTCGGCAAGAAGCGTGCCGACGACCGTCGCGACCGTGACTACGAGCGTCGTACCCAGAACCAACGGGATGTCGTCATTCACCGCCGCCTCGACAGCAAGCAAACCAATCCCGGGGTAGTTGAAGATGAACTCGATCACCAGGTCGCCGCTGACGATGCTGGGAAGGGTGAGACCGAGAAGAGTAATGACCGGGATGAGCGCGTTGCAGAGCGCGTGCCTGTAGAGCACGCGCCGACTGGAGGCGCCCTTGGCCCTCGCGGTGCGGATGTAGTCCTCAGCGAGTGCATCGAGCAGCGATGACCGCAGATAGCGGCTGAAGCTTGCGATGGAGGTGAGGGCGAGGGTCATCACTGGCAGGACGACGGCTTGCGGATCCGTGAAGATCGCCCATGGGGCAGCCCCCGACGGTATAGCCACGGGAAGCCATCGCAGGTCGAAGGCGAACCAATGCTCGACTCAACCGGCAATGCGCTAGCGGGCTCGTCTCGCTTTCTGCGAGACGTGAGACGTAAGCAGTTCACGAAGGAGGTGAATGGGTGAAGCCACATCTGAAGGGCCTGATGGTGGCTGTGGTTTTGGCATCCGGATTAAGTGTAGGCGTCAGTGCACCTTCCGTTGCGAGCGCATCTGCTCGCATGGCCTTGAACAAGCCACAGATGTATTGCGGTGAGTGCAGCTGCAGTGACTACGGTCCGGGTACGTGCGGAAACACACCGCCCGGCACAACGAAACCTCCGCTCAGCTGAGCTGACCGCCATCGCAACGCGATCTCGAAACGGCAGGATCCTCCAGGGACCCTGCCGTTTGAGCCTCCTACGGGCCTCTCGGCTGTAGTCAGTTCCTGAACTAGAAGAACAACTCGAGCCCGTCGATAGCTGGAAGGTGCAGGGAGTGCCGCAAGCGACTTGCACGCCGCGCCGTCCCCCTTCGTCTTTGCAGTATCACTGCACATGTCAGTGTGTCCAATTGCGTGAACCGTCGGGTCCAGTTCCTCAAAGTAGCGATATCAAGAGATGCCTGGCTGGCAAGCACCCTGGTACCCCATTCTGCGCCGGGTGGCCAGTGTTGGGAGATGAGAAGCTGACGAGCGCCCTTTATAGCCGAGATTAGCAGCGCTGCATCGGCGTCGATCTCGACCTTGATCATCGGGCGCGTTTGGGCTTGAGCACGGTTCCAGTCGCGCAGAGCTCCAACGAATTCCAGCCACGTCACATTTACGTTGGCCGTGTCGCGAAGGTACTGGGCCTGCGTGCCCGTAGCGCGCGCAACGGAGAAACTATCGTGGTGGATGCGCGATGGCACGAGGTTCACGCCATTCGCCGATTCGAGCACCGTCGCATGATCGTAAGAAAGACGCGGGACGACGCCGTTCACTCGCAGTGAGCGGAAGGTGACATCTGACAATGTCGGATATGTGCCATCAGTACAGTGATTCGACGCATCCTCCTGTAGCCACTCTCCCTGCACAAAGCGGGCCTGTCGACCGTAGCCGACAACGAGACTGACCGACTTGTTCTCGGTTGCGTCAAGCACATGGAGTCGCCAACCCCTTCTGAGTCGAGAGATGCTGGTCTCGACGAGATCGCCCGCGGACACATTCAACAGGTGACGGGGCAGATAGTGCAGAGCCGTGTCGCTCCAGAACACCTGGTACTGCGCGAGGGCAGGATGCTCGATGGACGGGCCGGGTACGACGCGCTCGTCGGTGCCGAGTTGGACGAAGTAGGTTCGGCGGGCCTGGATGCCCACCCAGGTCGACGCGTTGCCAACGTCGGCCGAAGCGGCGATCCGAGGAACGTCCCACGATGCGCTTATTTGATCGATCTCGGCTCGGCGAACGTAGTAGCCGCTGAAGTGAGATGCGACTGCGGCGCACGGCGGAGGGGCCATTCCGGAGGTGCCAGGACCACTCTCGTACGTCCCGGTCACGGCTGCGGCGGCAGTCAGTATGCCGAGGACCGCGACGGATGCGGTGGGAAGAACTCCGCGGCGGAGGCTCTCATTCACGTTCGAAACGTAGCTCGTACCTCTTCTCGTGATTCCCCTTCCCAAGCTCGGGCCCCTCGGTCGTGTAGGTGCAGCCGTGGGCGTGGATGCGCACGCGGCCCACTCCTATGCGGTGGTGGTCGCTTCGACCGGGGCGCTCGTCGACGAGGCCACCGTCAGGACGAGCGCGGCCGGGATCGGACGCGCCTGTGGCTGGATCGACCGGCGCAGTGGAGGGGACCGATCGGCGGTCCTCGTTGCTGCCGAGGGCACCGGCTCCTACGGTGCCGTGCTCAGCCACGTGCTCGCTGGGCGCGGCTACCGGGTCGTGGAGGCGCCGGCCGCGAAGCGAGATCGTGGATCTCACAAGACCGATGCGCTCGACGCCTGGCGGGCTGCGCGGTCGATCCCGGGGATGTCGCTCGAGCACCTGGTCGACCGGCGCGCCGGCGCGCTCCACGCCGCGGTGGCAGTGCTCGTCACGTCTCGAGATCCCTCGACGCAGCGTGTACGTTCCATCAACACGCTCACCGCGCTCGTCCGCAATCATGACCTGAGCCTCGACGCCCGTCGCGCGCTCAGCCACACAGATCTCCACGATCGCCGCCTGGCGCCAGCGTGATGAGCCTCTCGCACGATCGATCGCCTCGGGCAGAAGCGACTCGGCTCGCAAAGAGAGTGGGCGAGCTCGATCGCGAGCTCATGGCCAACCGCGACAAGATCTCGGCCCCCCGTCGAGGCCCACGATCCTGAGCTCCTGTAGCTGCCAGGGGTCGGTGCGGTCACGGAGGTTGTCCCGCAGAGCGTGGAAATTTGAACTGACGGTCCCCCGCCTGAGGCCTGCCAGCTGGTAGGTGTCGGGCGTCCTGACAAGACATCCGATTCAGGAAGGGGACCGCCGTGAAGAAGAACTACCAGATGACCGTCCACGCCGGGCGGATCACGCCGAAGAAGCGTGCTGTCGAGAATGCCGCCGAGGAAGCGGCGCTCAGACGGCTGCCCGACACCGTGACCATCGCCATCGCCGACCTGGCGGGTGAGCTCGAAGAGGGCCTCTTGGCCTTCGCCGTCGGCACCGGCTTGAAGGTGCTCGACGTGATCCTGGAGGAGGAGGCAACCGCCCTGGCCGGACCCAGAGGCCGCCACGACCCCGAGCGGACCGCCCTGCGTCATGGATCCGACAACGGGCTCGTGACCCTGGGCGGCCGGCAGGTGTCCATCACCCGCCCGCGGCTTCGCAGCGCGGATCGCAGCGCCGAGGTGCAGTTGCCGACTTATCAGGCCGCGTCGTCGACCGAGCTCCTTGGTCGCCAGGCCATGGCCAAGGTGCTCGCCAAGCTCTCCACCCGTCGCCACGCCGTCGGCCTCGAGCCCGTGGGCAGCGCCGTGGAGGAGAAGAGCCGTTCTACGTCCAAGTCCGCCGTCTCCCGACGCTTTGTAGTGATGACCGAGTCCGCCCTCACCGACCTCATGAGTGCGGACCTCTCGGCGCTCGACCTCGTCGTCGTCATGGTCGACGGGGTGAACTTTGCTTCTCGTTGCTGCGTTGTTGCGCTCGGCATCGACATCGAGGGCAACAAGATCCCTCTCGCGCTCGAAGAAGGCGACACCGAGAACGCGACCGTCGCAAAGAGGGTGCTCGTGGGTCTGCGTGAGCGCGGCCTCGATGTCACCAAGCCCACGCTCTTCGTCATCGACGGCTCCAAGGCCCTACCGCCGGCGATCAACGCGGTCTTCGACCACCCGGTCATCGCGCGCTGCCAAGAGCACAAGGTGAGAAACGTCCGTCGCCACCTCTCCGACACGGTGGGCTCGATCGTGGAAAAGCGCATGCGCGCCGCGTACCGCAACCCCGACCCGCTCGTCGGCCAGGCCCAGATGGAGGCGCTCGCCACCGAGCTCGAGCGCTCCCACCCCGGAGCCGCGGCGTCGTTGCGAGAGGGTCTCGCCGAGACCTTCACCGTCGCGCGCCTCGGGGTGCCACCCACGCTGGCACGGACCGTCCGCTCTACCAACCCCATCGAGTCCATGATCGAGATCTGTCGTTATCACTGCACGAATGTGAAGCGCTGGAAAGACGGCGCCATGGCGGTGCGCTGGTGCGCAGCGGGGATGGTCGAGGCGCGCAGGCAGTTCCGACGCGTGAACGGCCATCTCCACTTGCCAAAGCTCCGAGCCGCGCTGGAAGCTCATGTCGCCGCGACGACCACGCGTCGACCGACTGGGAAGGAGGCCGCGTAGCACATCATTGATCGGGGACCGTCAGGCTCGAAAATCCACGCCGGACGGGACATCCTCGTCGCCCCGGCGCCTTCGGGTTGTCTTGGAGCATCGCCACCACGTCGTCCACGTAGGGATCGAGCCCCGAGCCCTTCTTCGGCCGCTCGTAGCGCGGCGGTTCAGGAAGGGTGAGCAATCGGTCAACGGTGTTGCGGCTCATGCCGAGCTTGTCGGCGATCGCCGTCTTGGTCCATCGCTCCCTGTGGAAGAGGCGGTGGACCTCGGCCCAGTTCTTCACGTCGTACACCCTTCCTCCTCAGGTCGAGATGACCTGAGGATCGATCGGTCACTGCGCCAACTGGTGGATCGCGCAGTTTTCGACCGGCGCTGGGTGCTCAGTATTCAGCCGACGTCGACACGGCAGGGTCCGAAGTGAGGCCGCGTTCGCAGCACTCGCAGACACCTGTCCAATCCGTGCGTCTTCAGGCAACACCGAGAGGCACCGGCTGAACCGCGGGGCGACCGGAGGCTCAACCGCGCACTGAACACCATCGTGCTGACTCGGATGCGTGCCCGACGCACTCTCGCCACCGCTCACCGCTCGACCGGTGCCCTTCGAATGCTGCTTGACGCGACATAGAAGCATCCTGGGATCCATGGGGGCTCTGCCAGCTCTTTGTGCACAACAGACGGTGAGCCGGCCTGTAGGCGGGATTCTGTCCGGCCTCGTCTGAGGCCTGTGTGGCCATCCATCTACGCGGCCTACCTGGGGACTGCCCCTCTCGGGGCGGACGGGCCGCCCATGTCCCACGCTTGGCCTTGCTCCGGGTGGGGTTTGCCGAGCCGGCCCGGTCACCCGGGCCGCTGGTGCGCTCTTGCCGCACCGTTTCACCCTTGCCTGTGCGGGCGTCCGCCCGTCATCGGCGGTCTGTTCTCTGTGGCACTTTCCTGCGGGTCGCCCCGACTGGCCGTTAGCCAGCACCCTGCCCTGCGGAGTCCCGACCTTCCTCGACCCGCGCCGCGCGAGCGCGCCACGGACCGCGGCCACCCGGCCGGCTCACCGTCGGACCCATTGTGCCAGGCCCGGCGCGCAGCCCGCCGCGCGAGCGCCTCGCCCCGACGCGCGCCGCCGCCGATCGCCGCCGCCGTGCACGAGCTCCTCCGGCGCCCGCGCACCCCCTCGCTATGGTGGGCGCGTGGCACGCGGGCAGCAGGACCTCTTCGGCGCCGCCGGGCATCCCGACGCCCTCAGCATCGCCGCCCTGTACGACGAGGTCGAGGCCGTGCTCGGGCGCGCCTTCCCCGCGAAGCGGACCCTGTGGGTACGAGGCGAGATCCAGAAGGTCGAGCAGCACCCGGGGAGCGGCCACTGCTACATCGACCTCGTGGACCCCGACTCGGGGAGGCGTCCCGGAGCGGTGCTGCACGTCAAGTGCTGGCAGTCGACCTGGGCGCGCCTCCGGCGCACGCTCGAGCATGCGGGCGTGGCGCTCCAGCGCGGGATGGTGGTCCTCATGCGCGGCACGCTCGACTTCTACAAGCCCAAGGGGGAGATCGGCTTCGTCCTGAGCGAGATCGACGTCACGGCGCTCTTGGGGGGCCTCGCGCTCAGGCGTGCCGAGCTGCTGCGTGCGCTGGACGCCGAGGGGCTGCGCACGCGCAACCGCGCGCTCGGGGTTCCCGACGTCCCGCTCCGGGTGGGCCTGGTGGCCAGTCCGGGCAGCGAGGGGTACCGCGACTTCGTCGGCCAGCTCGCGAGGTCGGGGTTCGCCTTCTCGGTGACCGTCGCGGCCACGTCGGTCCAGGGCGTCGGGGCGCCGGGCGCGATCAGCCGCGCGATCGGGAGGCTCGCCTCGCTCGGACCGGCTCGACTGGACGTCGTGGTGGTCGTGCGTGGCGGGGGGTCCAAGGGGGACCTCGCCGCCTTCGACGCGGAGCCGGTCGCACGGGCGATCGCCACCTCTTCCGTGCCGGTGTGGACGGGGATCGGCCACACCGGGGACGAGGCGGTGGCCGACGTGGTCGCCAACCGCGCCTGCAGCACCCCGACCGAGTGCGGCAGGGAGCTCGTCCAGCGGGTCCGGACGTGGTGGGAGCGCCGCGTGGCGCATGCCGCCGGGGTGGTCGCCCGTCGCTCCGGCGAGTCCGTCTCCTCGGCGCTGCGTGACCATGCCAGGACGCGGGCGCAGCTGTGCACGACGGCTCGCCTGCTGCTCGACCGCCAGCGCGACCACCTCACACGACGAGGTCACGAGATCGGTCGCGAGGCCCCGAGGCTGGTCGACGGCGCCCGCAGGACGCTCGTCGCTCGAGGAGCCAAGGTCGGACCGCTGGCACTCGCCGGGATCGGGCGCGCCGAGGACCGGATCGTCGCCTGGCGCAGGCTCGTCTCGGCCTACGACGTCGAACGCCAGCTCGAGCGCGGCTACACCCTCACCCTGGACGAGGACCGCCGCGTCGTCCGGCACGCTGCCGCCGTCCGGCCGGGCGAGCGGCTGGTGACCCGCTTCGCCGATGGGACCGTCGGCTCGGTCGCAGACGAGGTGCTCGTCGGACCAGGCGGGAACGTGGGGAGCATGCGCACGCGGCGCGCGCCCGAGCACCTGGAGGCGTGATGGGTACGGCGCAGGACGACCAGGGCGCGGTCGGCGACCGGCCGGTCGCCGAGATGAGCTACACCGAGGCGAGCGCGGAGCTGGACGAGATCATGGCCTTCTTCGAGGGCAGCGAGGTCGACGTCGACGCGCTCGTCGGGCGCCTGGAGCGGGCGACCGTCATCATCGAGGAGCTCGACCGGCGGCTGCGCCAGACCCGCATGCAGGTCGAGCGGCTCGTGCCCCGCCTGACGGCCGTCGTGGAGGATGCCGCCTTCGGCGAGCCCGGTCCCGAGACAGACGAGGAGCCGTTCTAGGTGCGTGGCACCGAGCCCGCCGGCACGCTCTACTTCCGTCAGCTCCTGTCCGGCGTCGACTTCGCGCGCGACGACCCCGTCGCGCGCCAGATGGTCAACTTCGTGTACGCGCTCGGCGATCCCCGCAGTGGCGAGGCGCTCCTGGTCGACCCCGCCTACCGGGTGGGGGAGCTCCTCGACATCCTGGAGTCCGACGGCATGCGCTGCAGCGGGGTCCTGGCGACCCACTACCACTTCGACCACGTGGGGGGGAGCGCGATGGGCGTCGACGTCGAGGGCATCACCGCGCTGCTCGAACGGGTCCAGGTCCCCGTCCACGTGCAGCGCGCGGAGCTGCCTTGGGTGGCGCGCGCCACGGGAGTCGCCGAGAGCGAGCTCGTGTCCCACGACCCGGGCGACGTGGTCGCCGTGGGCGACGTCGCCGTCGAGCTCGTGCACACCCCCGGGCACACCCCAGGGAGCCAGTGCTTCCTCGTCGAGAAGAAGCTGATCTCCGGCGACACGCTCTTCCTGCAGGGGTGCGGGCGGACGGACCTCCCCGGCGGCGACCCCGAGGCGCTCTACGAGTCGCTCACCATGCGACTTGCCAAGGTGCCGGACGACACGGTCGTCTACCCGGGCCACCGGTACTCGGAGGCGCCCAGCGCCGGGATGGGGGAGACGCGCCGGACGAACGTCGTCTTCCGTCCGCGCTCTGCCGACGAGTGGCTGGCGATGTTCGGGAGATGACGGCGCCTGCGGCCGGCCCGCTGCCGCTGGACGGGACCGTCGTCGTGGTCGGCGCCTCGCTGGCAGGGCTTCGTGCGGCGCAGGAGCTCCGCGCGCTGCGCTTCGCCGGGCGCCTCGTGATGGTCGGGGAGGAGCGCCACCTCCCCTACGACCGCCCGCCGCTCTCCAAGCAGGTCCTCGCGGGGACCTGGCCCCCTGAGCGCGCCGTGCTCGCCGACCGCCGGCGGATGGAGGAGCTGGGCGTCGACCTGCGGCTGGGGCGCCGTGCGGAGTCGCTGGACGCGGCGAGCCGGCGGGTGACCCTCGACGACGGCACCGTGCTCGGCGCCGACGGCGTCGTCGTGGCCACCGGGGCGCGCCCGCGCGTCCTCGCCGCCGCCGGGCCGACCGGCGCCTCGGTGCTGCGGACGCTGGACGACTGCGAGCGGCTCCGCGCGTCGGTCACCGCCCGCGGGCCGGGCTGCAGCGTCGTCGTGGTGGGCGCGGGGTTCATCGGGTCCGAGGTCGCGGCGACCTGCACCCAGCTGGGCTGCGCGGTGACCGTCCTCGAGGCCCTCGCGGTGCCACTCGCGCCGGCCGTCGGGGAGCTGGTCGGCGGGGCGCTCGGCGCGCTCCACACGCGCCATGGCGTGGACCTCCGCACGGGGGTCGCCGTGACCGCACTGCGCGGGCGCGAGGGCCCCGCAGGGGGCTACGAGGTGGACCTCGGGGACGGCGGGGTCCTCCAGGCGGACGAGGTGGTGGTCGGTGTGGGCGTCGTGCCCAACACCGAGTGGCTCGAGGGTTCCGGTCTCGAGATCGACGACGGCCTCGTGTGCGACGCCTCGCTGTTCGCCGCCGACGGCGTCGTCGGAGCGGGGGACGTGTGCCGCTGGACCTGGAGGGACGGGGACGACGACGTGAAGGTGCGGATCGAGCACTGGGAGGTGGCGTCCCAGATGGGCTCGGCCGCCGCGCGGAGCCTGGTCGCCGGGAGGGACGGGGCCGCGGCGTTCGACCCGGTGCCCTACTTCTGGTCGGACCAGTACGGGATGCGGATCCAGGTGCTCGGACGCCCGGCGCCGACGGACGAGGTCGTGGTCGTGGACGGTTCGCTCGAGGCCGAGGACGCCAAGTTCGTCGCCGTCTACGGGCGCAAGGGCAGGCTGAGCGCGGCGCTGGCCGTCTCGAGCCCTCGCAAGCTGATGGCCTTCCGGCCGCTCCTCGTGCAGGGCGCGAGCCTGAAGGAGGCCGTCGGGCTGCTCGGCTCCTAGCAGCTCAGGCGCGTCGTCCCGTCAGAACTCGATGCCCGACAGCTCGGGCACCGTGCGGGTGGCCCGCTCCCGGGCGTCGAGCCACCGGGCACGCCGCTCGAGGCGGTCGGGCTCGGGGACCCGGGGGTCCACGGCGCACCTCGGGCGGTAGGAGGCCGCGATCTCCTCGGTGCTGGTCAGCGTGCCGAGCCCCACCGCCGCCAGGAGCCCGGCGCCGACGGCGGTCGCTTCGAGCTCGCCGGAGACCTCGACCGTCCGCCCGCAGGCGTCGGCGAGCGCCTGGACGAACACGGCGTTGGCGCTCATCCCCCCGTCCACCCGCAGCGCCTCGACCCGCGCCGCGCCGTCGGCCTCGGCGGCCTCGAGGAGGTCGGCTCCCCGGTGGGCGATGCCCTCGAGGACCGCCCTGGCGATCGCGGCGCGCCCCGAGCCCCGCGTCAGGCCGACGAGGGTCCCTCGGGCGCCGAAGTCCCACACCGGCGTCCCCATGCCCATGAGCGCGGGGACGAACCAGACGTCGCCCGTCGACTCGCACGACGAGGCGAGCGCCTCGGTCTCCGCCGCGCTCGTCACGAGCCCGAGGTCGTCGCGCAGCCAGTCGACGCACGCTCCCGCCGTGAGCATGATCGCCTCACGGCCCCACACGAGCTCGCCCCCACGGCGCCAGGCCACGATGGGGAAGGTCCCCGCGGCCCCGCGCCCGCTGCCCTCCGCCGGTGCGGTCCCGCCGCAAAGGTCGAGCATGCCTCCGGTCCCGAAGGTGGCCTTGGCCGTGCCGGGCAGCGTGCAGCCCTGGCCGATGAGGGAGGCCTGCTGGTCGCCGACGAGGGCGTACAGCGGCGGCGACCCCGGGAGCGCCGCGGCCTCCCCGAGCAGGCCGCAGGAGTCGACGACCGCGGGGAGCGCAGCAGCGGGGATGCCGAGGGCGCCGAGCACGCGGTCGTCCCACGCGTCCCACCGGCCGGCGGCCCCTGGGGCGAGCATCCCGGTCACCGCCGCGTTGGTCGCGTCGGTGACGTGCAGCCCGCCGCCGGCGCCCGACGGGCCGCCCGCGAGGGTCCACGCCACCCAGCTGTCGACCGTCCCGGCGCACAGCTCGCCCGCTGCGGCGCGCGTCCGGTCGGGATCGGCGAGATCGAGGAGCGCGGCGATCTTGGTCGCCGACATGTTCGGGGCGAGCCGGACCCCCTCTCCTTGGAGGGTGAGGCAGGTGAGCACCGTGCGGAGGTCCTGCCACCCGATCGCCGGACCGAGCGGTTCGCCGGTCCTGCGGTCCCACAACAGCGACGTCGCGCGTTGGGTGGCGACCCCCACGCCGGCCACCGGGCCGGCCCGGTCGAGCACGGCGCGGGCCAGCTCGAGCACCGAGGTGGCGAGCTCGGCAGGGTCCATCTCGGCGAGGCCGGGCCCGGGCGAGCGCACGGCGAGACGGGACTGGACGACGTGCGCGACGGTCCCGTCGGGCCGGACGGTCCCCGCCCGCACGCTGCTCGACCCGACGTCGACCACGAGGACTGCGTCCGTCACGGCCAGGGCACCTCGCCGAAGGGGCTCGGGATGCCGAGCTTGCCGGGGTTCAGGATCCCGGCGGGGTCGAGCGCCCGCTTCAGACAGACGAGGACGTCGTGCGCGCCGCCGAGCGCTCGGGCGAGGAACCGGGCGCGGTTGAGCCCGATCCCGTGGTGGTGGCTGATCGCTGCTCCGGCCTCCATCGCCACGTCGGTGAGCACGTCCCAGGCGCGGCGGTAGTAGGCCTCGGCGAGCACGGCGCTCCGGGCAGGGCCGTGCCCTGTCGCGGGCTCGGTCGCCACCCCTGCGCCGGGCGCGGCCCCGCGCCCCTCGTCGTGGTGCCCGGCGAAGGTGAAGTAGAGGCAGGCGCCGTCGAGGTAGGCGTGCGACAGGTGGACCGACGCGGCGACGGTGGGGCCGAGCGCACGGAGCGCGTGCAGCACGTCGCGTGCGAGGGCCGGCAGCGCCGCCCAGCGGGCCGAGACCTCGGCCGTGTCGACCACGACACCTGCACGCCACAGCGGGCCGAGCGCCGAGACGTCGTCGCGGGTGGCCAGCCAGTGCTCGACCAACGCGTCGTCGAGGCGGGTGGCCCCGGCGCACTCCTCGTCCACCACGAGGAGCGACGCCTCCAGCACGTGGCGGTCGGCCTCGTCGAGCACGACGAGGACGCAGCCGTCGTGGTGGGAGAAGGACCGCTCGGACTCGACGGCGTCGTAGAGGCGGAGGACGGCCGGGGTCACGCCCCGCCGGAGGATCCGGCGGCAGGCGTCGAGGCCCGCCTCGAAGCTCGGGAAGCCGAGGGCGCGGCGCCCCTCGCCGGTAGGCAGGGGGTGCACGCGCAGCCACGCGCGGGTGATGACCCCGAGCACGCCCTCGGACCCCGTGAACAGCTGCGTGAGGTCCGGGCCGGTGGCGGCGCGTGGCGCCGCGCCCGTGCGGATCACCCGCCCGTCGGCGAGGGCGACCTCGAGGCCGGCGACCATGTCCTCGATCTTGCCGTAGCGGGTCGAGTACTGCCCGGCGCTGCGGCACGCCAGCCACCCTCCGACGGTCGACAGTCCGATCGACTGGGGGCGGTGCCCGAGCGTGTAGCCGCGTCCCGTCGCGGCGAGCACGTCCTCGAGCACGCGGCCGTTCGTGCCGGCCGGCACGGCTGCGACGAGCGAGTCCTCGTCGACGTCCACGTCGCCGACCAACCCGGTGCAGTCGAGCGCGATCCCCCCGAAGAGCGGCACGGACCCGCCGCAGACCCCGCTCCTGCCGCCCATGGGCGTGACCGGGACGAGGTCGTCGGCGCAGGCGGCCAGGATCCCGGCGACCTGGGCGGCCGATGTGGGCCGCACGACCGCCGCCGGACGGGCAGGGACCATGCCCGACGCCGCCCAGCCGATCGCCATCGGCCACCAGTCCCGGCCCGCCTCCGCCCGAGCGGCCGCGTCCTCTTGGACGAGGGCGCCGTCGCGGCGTGCCCGGTCGAGCAGCGACGCGGGCACGGCGACGCGGCGTGCGGCGAACCGCTCGCGCGCGTCGTCTGCGCCGCCCTCGATCGTGAGCGGGGGTGCGGGCCGGTCCCGCCCGGACGGGTCGGCGGTCACCGGTGCGCTCGCGCCCGGGCAGGCAGGCCCGCGCGCGCGAGCTGCGCGTGGACCTGGGCCTGGAACCGCTCGGCGTGGCGGGCCGCCTGCTCCCCGCTCCACCCGAGCTCGGGGGCCATCAGCCGTGCCACCGCCGGCGCCGCCTCCGCCGCCGCCCGGGCGTCGTGCAGCAGGGCGCGGGTCCGGCGGGAGAGGACGTCCTCGACGGTCTGGGCCATCTCCTGGCGGACGGCGTAGACGACCTCCGCCGCGAGGTAGGGGAGCGAGTCCGAGACCCGCGCGCCCAGCTCGGGGCGCTCGGAGACGAGAGCACGGACGTCGCCCGCCTCGGTGCCGTAGCGACAGAACAGCCGGTCCTGGCGCTCGGCCTCATCGGGATGGCGGCTCGGCGCGCCGCGCAGCCGGAGCCGGCGGGTGACCCCGCGCGCCCGACCCGTGCCGCCCCCCAGCACGCCGAGCACGGCCTCCACGGTGTCCTCGGCCATCCGGCGGTAGGTCGTGAGCTTCCCTCCGGTGACGGTCACGAGCCCGCCGGCCGAGGTCCGCACGGAATGGCGCCGGGAGAGGTCAGCCGTGCGCGCGGACATCCGCCGCCCTCCTGATGCGAGCAGCGGTCGGAGCCCGGCCCACACGGCGAGGACGTCACCGGTCCCGAGCTCGGCCGTGGTGGAGCGGTTCACCGCAGAGAGCAGGTAGTCGACGTCGGCCGGCGCGCACGCGGGGTCGTCGAGCGGCCCGTCGTAGTCGGTGTCGGTGGTCCCCACGTAGGTCACGCCGGCCTCCGGCCAGGGCACGACGAAGACGGACCGGCGGTCTCCGCGCACCGGCAGCACGGCGGCCATGTCGCAAGGGAGCGTCGCCGAGGGCACCGAGACGTGCACGCCCTTGGCCGGCCGCAGGCTGTGGGGGTGGCCGCCCCCGGCGAGGGCCCGCAGCTCGTCGGCCCACACCCCGGTCGCGTTCACCACCGCCCGGGCGCGCACGTCGAAGTCCGGGCCGACGGCGGCGTCGCCGAACGCCCCGAGCGTCCCGGGCATGACCGCAGGGCTCACCCGCGCCCCGTGGATCCTCCCGGAGCGGTCGGTGAGCAGGGAGGTCACCTCCGTGTAGTTCGCCGCCACCGCGCCGTGCCCGAGCACGGCGGTCCGGAGCACCGCGAGGGTGAGGCGGGCGTCGTCGGCGTGGGCGTCGGGGTAGACGAACCCCGCCACGAGCTCGTCGGCCCTGAGGGAGGGCAGGTGGCCGAGCGCCTCTTCGGGACCGACGCGCCGGTGCCGGGTGCCGATCCGCCACCCCCCGGCCAGGTCGTAGAGCCACAGCGCGCCCGAGAGCGAGCGCGTCAGGGCCGCAGAGACGGCGCCGTCCCGCCCGAACACCGGGATGAGGAACGAGAGCGGCGTCACGAGGTGGCTGGCGTTGGCGAGCAGGACCTGGCGCTCGGCGAGGCTCTCGCGCACGAGGCGCAGCTCGCGTTGGCGCAGGTAGCGGAGGCCCCCGTGCACGAGCTTGGACGACTTGGACGAGGTCCCCGACGAGAAGTCCCCCTTGTCCACCAGGGCCGTCCGCAGCCCGCGGCTCGCCGCGTCCAGCGCCACCCCCGATCCGGTGATCCCCCCGCCGATCACGAGGACGTCGAACTCCTCGTCAGCCAGCCGTCCGAGCGCGTCGGCGCGGTCGAAGGGGCCCATCGGGGCAAGCGTGCCACAGCGTCGGTCCGCACGGTCCATTGGCGACAGGCACTGTCGACCCATTGGCGACAAGCACTGTCGACGGACAAGCGTTCACTGCGTCACGCTAGGATCGGCGGCGGTGCGCACCGCAGCGGAGCTGACCGAGCTCTTCAGGGCCAACGGGCGCCCCGTCACCCCCCAACGCCAGTGCATCTTCCGGGCGCTCGAGGGCGACGAGACGCACCCGACGGCCGAGAGGGTCTACGAGACCGTCCGCGCCGAGATGGAGACCATCTCGCTCAAGACCGTCTACCAGACCCTCCACGATCTCGCCCAGCTCGGGGAGGTGGCCGTGCTCGACGTGGGGACCGGTGCGTCCCGCTTCGACCCGAACGTCGAGCGGCCCCACCACCACCTCGTGTGCCGCGCCTGTGGCAAGGTCCGCGACGTCTTCGTGGACCTGCCGGTCGTCGAGTTGCCTGACGGCCTCGCCCAGGGCTACGACGTGGAACGGGGCGAGGTGGTGTTCCGCGGACGCTGCGGCGACTGCCGCAGCGCGCCGTGAGCCACCAGCGCGCGCTGCGCCACCGCACGGCGCGCGCCGCGACGGGACGCAACGACCGCAACGGGACGGAACGACAGCAACGGAACGCAACGAAAGACGACAGCGACAGTAACGACGTGACCTCGAGGACGTGACCAAGAGGACGTGACGACAGGAGGAGCAATGCCCCAGCTCAAGGGTTCCAAGACCGAGGAGAACCTGAAGACCGCCTTCGCCGGCGAGAGCCAGGCGAACCGTCGGTACCTCTACTTCGCCCAGAAGGCGGACGTCGAGGGGTACCCGGACGTGGCCGCCCTCTTCCGGTCGGTCGCCGAAGGGGAGACCGGGCACGCCTTCGGGCACTTCGACTTCCTGCGTGAGGTCGGTGACCCGGTGACCGGCTCGCCCGTGGGCGCCACGGCCGACAACCTGAAGAGCGCCATCGAGGGCGAGACCTACGAGTACACCGAGATGTACCCGGGGTTCGCCAAGACCGCCCGCGACGAAGGGTTCGAGGAGATCGCCGAGTGGCTCGAGACCCTCGCGCGCGCCGAGAAGTCCCACGCGGGCCGGTTCACCAAGGGGCTCGAGTCCGTCTCGTGAGATCGGGCTCCTGAGATCGGGTTCCAGGGCGCAGGCGCCGGCGCGCAGGCTCGAGGGCACACGATGGCGGCCCGCCTCCTCGGTCTGGACGACATCCTCGACCTGCGCGCCTACGAGCGCGTCCGGGACGACTACCGCCGCCGCGTCATCGAGCTGAAGCGCCGGCGGCGGGTGGGGCTCGGGCCGATCCTCACGGCCGTCTTCGAGAGCGCCGACACGGTCCGCTTCCAGGTGCAGGAGATGGCCCGAGCCGAGCGGATCGCCACCGACGAGGGGATCGCGCACGAGCTCGAGGTCTACAACCGGCTCATCCCCGCAGAAGGCGAGCTCTCGGCGACCCTCTTCGTGGAGCTCACCACCGAGGCCGAGCTCCGCCACTGGCTGCCCCGGCTCGTCGGGATCGAGCGCGCGCTCGTCTTCGAGCTCGGCACCCCCGTGGAGTTCGCCGTCGAGAGCGTGCCCGAGGCGTCGCACGCCCAAGCCCTGACCAGGGAGACGGTCACGGCGGCGGTCCACTACGTGCGCTTCCCCTTCCCGCCTGAGGCGGCCGAGCGGTTCGCCGACCTCGACGGCCCCGTGGCGCTGGCCGTGCACCACCCGCAGTACGAGGCGCGGACGGAGCTTCCCCCCGACGTCCGGGCGGTCCTCGCCGCGGACCTCGCGGGCCGCACCGAGCTCCTCCCCATGGGCTGAGCGGGCGCCCTCCCTCGCGTCATCCCTGGCCAGCCGGGCCTCGCGCGCCCGCAGCTCTTTACAGCGGCGACGGCGACGCGCCATAATCGGCGTTCTGCCGCTTTCGGTGGGCGAATGGGGAGCTCGCGGGCGGACCGGGTGTCGGCAGGCCAACCAGACCAGAGGATGAGCGTTCCATGACTGCCACGTGGCGCAAGCGGGCCGCCTGCCGAGGCATCGACGTCGAGATCTTCTTCCCGGAGACCGACGACGAGGCCGACGCCGAGGCGGCGAAGGCCGTGTGCGAGGTGTGCCCGGTCCGGCAGGCGTGCCTGGAGCACGCCCTGGCCCAGCGCGAGCGTGAGGGAGTCTGGGGCGGCGCGACCGAGCGGGAGCGGCGGCGCATCCTGCGACAGCGCCGCAAGTCCGCCTGAGCGCCAGCTCGAAGGGGCGCCAGGCGTCCCTGCCGGTCGGGCCTGCCAGAATCGGTCGGGCCTGCCAGGACCAGTCGGGCCTGCCAGAATCCTGTGATGGAGCTCACCGACCAGGATCTCTCTCGGGCCCGGTTCACTCGCTGCCTCCTCGCGGGCGCGGTCGTCCGCGGGTCGGATGTCGACGGGATGGAGATCGACGACCCCCACCTGCACGAAGGGTCCTTGTGGGTGAACGGCGTCGACGTGGTCCCCTACGTGGAGGCCGAGCTCGACCGCCGCTTCCCCGGTCGAGCGCGCAAGACGGCGACCACCCCTCAGGGCTTGCGGTCCGCCTGGGCCGCGGTGGAGAAGCGTGGGCCGAGGTCCTCCCGACTGCCAAGGGGCTCGAGGACCGCTCCGTCGACGGGGAGTGGAGCTTCTCCCAGACTCTCCGACACCTCGTGCTGGCCACGAACGTCTGGCTCGAGGGCGCGATCTTCGGCCACGCCCAGCCGCTGCACTGGATCGGCCAGCCCTTCGCGCAGTACGCGGGGGAAGGCGGGGACATGACCGTGTTTCGGGAGCCGGGGTCCTACGACGAGGTGCTGGCCGTCCGCAGGTCGCACCAGGAGATGGTCGGCGACTACCTCGCGACAGTCACCGAGGAGGCGCTCGCCGAGACCCGCGCCCACCCTTGGGCTCCCGAGCACGAGATCACGGTCCTGCACTGCCTCCACGTCATCCTCAACGAGGAATGGGAGCACCTTCGCTACGCGGTGCGCGACCTCGACCGGGCGGCGCGCGACCCGCAAGGAGCGGCTCCGGAGCCGTCGGACGTGCAGTAGGGGCGCCGCACAGGTCGGCCACCCCTGGGGGGTGGTTGCGCTGTTCCTGAACGGTCACCGCCGATCTCCCGACGCCGCAGCAGGGAGCCGGCCCCGGCCCCGCTCCTCACCTCGGCGTGCCCGATGGCCGGTGTCGAGGACCGGGGAGCGGGAGAGCAGGAGCGCGCCGCACGCCATCGCCAGCCCGCCCCCAGCAGCGAGGGCGAGGTGGACAGGGTCGCTGGAGGCGCGCTCGCCGAAGGCGAAGATCCCCCAGGCGATGGCGACGAAGGGGTCCAGGAGCGTGATGCCCGGCTGGGCCGCGACGAGCGTCCCCGACTGCAAGGCGTTCTGTACGAAGAACAGCGCCAGCAGCCCCGACGCGACCATGGCGTAGGTCTGCCAGGCGGACAAGACCGCGGACACCCCCTGGGGCAGCTCCGCGACCGCGCCCTTCATCAGGGCGGCGGTGACGCCGAACTGGATGCCCGTCGCCGCGCCGTAGAGGGCGGCGCGCGCGTCGCCACGCGCCCGCCATCCCGCGACGACGAGCGCGCCCACCACCGCGACGCCAACGGCGAGGCCAGCCCCCCAGACGGCGCCGCCGGCGTCCTGTGCCATCCCCCGACGAGGGTCCAAGAAGATGATCAGCGTGGCGAGCCCGGCGGTCATCGCACCTGCTGCTGCCCACTCCCGCCGGCCGAGCGTCGCGTGGAGGACGACCGCCGATCCGAGGAAGGTGAGCGGCAGCTCGCAGACGAGCAGCGGCTCGACGAGCGCGAGCGGGCCGAACCGGAGCGCGGACGCCTGGAGGAGGAAGGACACGGTGACCGCGGCGAGCCCCCCGAACCACAGCGGCCGGTGGAGGAGGTCGGCGATCAGGCGCAGGGAGAGCGTCCGGGCTTGGGGCTCGTCGCGGTTCGTGAGGCGCTGGATGACGTTCGACGCGGCGTTGGAGCAGGCGGCGGCCACCGCGAGGAGGACCGCGAGCACCGCGGGCGGCACCGCTAGCCTTCCGCCGCCGTCGCGCGACGGGTCGAGCGGTGGCCCATGGGCAGGACGTGCCCGGCTGCTCCTCGCGGGAAACCGCAGCCCGCAGCTCGGAGGGTCCCGGGCCGCCCGCCTGGCCTTCGTGCCGCCCCGATGGCCTCGCGGTAGCGTGCCCGGCCATGGAGTTCGAGCTCTCCGAGGACATGCGTGCCCTCCAGGCGACCGTGCGCAGGCTCGCGGCCGACAAGGTCAAGCCGCGAGCCCGTGAGATCGACCGAACGGGCGAGTACCCACAGGACCTGTTCGAGGTGTTCCGGGACGCGGGCCTGCTGGGTCTGTGCATCCCCGAGGAGCTGGGCGGCTCGGGGGCGGGCGTGCTCGGGCTCAGCGTCGCCATCGAAGAGGTGGCCAAGTACTCGAACACGGCCGCCTTGATGCTCCTCCTCACCCGTCTGCCCACGGGCCCGGTCCTCATCGCCGGGAGCGACGACCAGAAGCGCCGATACCTCCCTGCGATCGCGGACGGGACCCAGCGCGCCGCCTTCGGGCTCTCCGAGCCGCAGGCAGGCAGCGACGTCATGGGCATGCGCACGAGGGCGGTGCCCGATCCCGACCGGCCAGGCGGCTGGCTGCTGACCGGCACCAAGTGCTGGATGTCGGGCGTGCGGGAGGCGGACTGGTACACCGTCTTCGCCAAGACCGGGGACCCCGCGAGCCGCAGCCACGACTCGGTGACCGCCTTCATCGTGGAGCGCCGGTGGGACGGCGTCTCGGTCGGCCGGACCGACAAGAAGCTCGGCGTGCGCGGCGTGGACACCGGGGAGCTGCTGCTCGACGAGGTCCGCGTCCCGCCGGAGAACGTCATCGGCGAGGTCGGCGGGTTCCGGCTGGCGATGCTCGGGCTCAACTCGATGCGTCCCGTCGTCGCCGCAAGGGGCATCGGCCTGGCCGAGGGCGCGCTCATGTACGCCACGGACTACGTGAAGTCCCGCGCGGCGTTCGGCAAGACGATCGGGGACTTCCAGGGGATCCGCTGGGAGATCGCCAAGTGCGCCGTGGAGATCGAGGCGGCCCGCCTGCTCACCTACCGTGCGGCCGCGATGTCGGATGCCGGCAGGTTCATGAAGGAGGACGTGCCCTACCTGTCGATGGCGAAGTACTACGCGACCGAGCTCGCCGTCCGTGCCTCGGGACTGGCCGTCCAGCTGCTCGGTGCGGCGGGGTACATGGAGGACCACCCTGCGGAGATGTGGTACCGCGACGCCCGGCAGCTCACGATCGTCGAAGGGACGTCCCAGGTCCAGCTCGACCTCATCGGGCGCGGGGTGATCGATGGCGACCTCTGGTGGGCCTGAGGTCAAGGGGGGCGACGGGGCGCCGGACGCGACCTCGGCGTTCCGCGCCCTGGGGGGCTGGCCCGGGGCGCTCGGCCGGATCGTGGCGGGCGGCTCGCTCGGCGCCGAGGAGGCCGCGGCGGTCGTCGGCGAGGTCCTGACCGGCGCCGCCACCCCCGCCCAGACGGCGGCGCTGCTCGTCGCCCTGCGCATGAAGGGGGAGACCGTCGAGGAGATGACGGGGCTCGTCCGTGCGATGCACCGACACGCCGTCCCGCTCTCCGTCGAGGGCGACGTCGTCGACGTCGTGGGCACCGGCGGCGACCGGCTTGCGAGCATCAACGTCTCCACGCTGGCCGCGTGCATCGCCGCGGGGGCCGGCGCGCGGGTCTGCAAGCACGGGAACCGAGCCGCCTCGTCGTCGGTCGGCACCGCCGATGTCCTCGAGGCCCTCGGCGTCGCGGTGGACCTCGGACCGAAGGGGGTGGCGCGCTGCGTGGCCGAGGCCAAGATGGGCTTCTGCTTCGCGCCCCGCTACCACCCGGCGATGCGCCACGCCGGCCCGGTGCGCAGCCAGCTCGGGGTCCCGACCGTGCTCAACTTCCTCGGGCCGCTCGCCAACCCTGCGGGGGCGCGCCGGCAGCTGGTCGGGGTGAGCGACCCCGCGATGGCGCCGAAGATGGCCGAGGTGCTCGGGGCCAACGGGAGCGTCCACGCCATGGTGGTCTACGCCGACGACGGCCTCGACGAGCTGAGCGTCACCTCCCGTTCGCACGTGCTCGAGGTGGTCGCCGATCCGGGTGCGCCGAGGGGGTTCACGCTCCGCTCCTGGACCCTCGAGCCCGAGGAGCTGGGCCTGGCACGCGCCCCCATGTCGGAGCTGCGCGGCGGCGACGCGGCGTTCAACGCCGCGGTCATCCGGCGGGTGCTCGAGGGAGAGCGCGGCGCTCGGCGCGACATCGGGGTGCTCAACGCGGCTGGCGCGCTGGTCGTCGCGGGGCACGCGGCGGACCTGGCGCAGGGTGTCGAGATGGCCTCGGCGTCCCTCGACGACGGCTGCGCGCTCGGCGTCCTCGAGGACCTCGTGCGGATCTCCCAGGAGGAGGCCGCGATCGAGCGCGCCGTGCCCGAGGCGCCGGCCGGGGTCACCCCCCCGCCTCGTTGAGGTCGAGGTAGACGATGTCGGCGTCCCCGAGGCGATCGTGCATGACGCCCACCGCCTCGGGGCTCACGTCGACGAGCACGAAGCGCCTCCCGAGCGTCCGGGCCACCGCGCCCGTCGTGCCGCTCCCCGCGAAGAAGTCGAGCACGTGCGATCCTGGCGCCGACGACGCCTGCACCACTCGCCGCAGGACGCCCTCGGGCTTCTGGGTGGGGTAGCCGGTCCGCTCGGCGCTCGACGTGGGCACGATCGTGTGCCACCACACGTCGGTCGGCAGCTTC
>Ga0209061_1001558_pt1 | contig 36777 bp, 34 predicted proteins | sample Coa_R1_10_FD_187157 | JGI IMG/M metagenome (GOLD analysis project Ga0209061, IMG submission 187157) | Surface soil microbial communities from Centralia Pennsylvania, which are recovering from an underground coalmine fire - Coalmine... | ecosystem: Environmental > Terrestrial > Soil >... | reverse complement strand
GGTTCGGGGTCAGCGTCCCGTGTGAGGCGGTGATGGCCTGGTCCCGCCGCGATGGAGAGCCGTGAACCAGGTCAGGTCCGGAAGGAAGCAGCCTTAAGCGGTCGCCTTCAGGCGCGTCGGGAGCGCCGGGCCGGAGTCCCGACCGGGAAGAGCGAGCCCCGCGCCCCATTCGACGGAGGGTGCACGGTCCGCTCTGCGACGGAACCCTAGACTCGACCCTCTCCATGTCGACCGGTCCCTCGCTCTATCGACGCCACCGTCCGCGCACGTTCGCGGACGTCGTCGGCCAGGAGCAGGTCGTGCGCACGCTCTCCAACGCGGTCTCCCGCGGGCAGGTGCATCACGCCTACCTGTTCGTCGGCTCGCGCGGGACGGGCAAGACGTCGATGGCGAAGATCCTCGCCGCCTGCCTGAACTGCGTCGACGGACCGACGGTCTCGCCGTGCGGGGTGTGCGAGTCCTGCGTCGCGATCCAGAACGCGACCTCGCTCGACGTGATCGAGATGGACGCCGCCTCGAACAACTCCGTCGACGACATCCGCGAACTGCGGGAGTCGGTCGCCTACGCGCCCGTGTCCGGCCGCCACAAGGTCTACATCCTCGACGAGGCGCACATGCTCTCCCAGCAGGCGTGGAACGCGTTCCTCAAGACGCTCGAGGAGCCGCCGCCCCGGACGATCTTCGTGCTCGCCACGACCGAGGCGCAGAAGGTGCTGCCGACCGTCGTCGACCGCTGCCACCGCTTCGACTTCGGCCGCCCGACCGTCGGCCAGCTGACGGAGGTCGTCAGCCGGGTGGCGGCGAGCGAGGGGATCGAGATCGAGCCGGCGGCGGTGGCGCTCATCGCCCGGCACGCGACCGGCTCGTTCCGCGACGCCCTGGGGACGCTCGAGCAGCTGCTCACGTACGCGGGGGAGGAGCGGATCGTCGCCGCCGACGTGCTGGCGGTGCTCGGCGTTGCCGACGCCGAGCAGCTGTTCGAGGCGCTCGACGCGGTGATCGCCGGCGACGGGGCCGCGGCGCTCCGGGCTGCGGCGCGGCTCACCGCCTCCGGGCGCGACCCCGGGCAGATCCTCCGCGACCTTGAGCTGCACGGCCGGGAGCTGCTCGCGGTCCAGATGCTCGGCGAGGTCCCGGAGGAGGTCCGGGTGACGCCCGAGCGCGACCTGCGGCTGCTGCGCCAGGCGGAGGCGCTCGCGAGCACCGACGCGGTGCGGCTGCTCGACCTCGTCTCAGCGGCACTCGAGGCGACCGCCAACGGCGCGCAGGCGCGGATCCAGCTGGAGCTCGTGCTCGTCAAGGCCGCCGCGCCGGAGGTCGATCCGTCGGTGGCGGCGCTCCTTGCGCGGATCGAGCGGCTCGAGGGTGCGCTCGCCGGGACCCGGTCCGCGCCGACGCCGATTGCGGCTCCCGCGGTGCGGGAGGTTGGAGGAAATGGCCCCGCCTCGGGGTTCAATCCTCCAACCCCGGTGAACACTCCCGAGCCGCAGCCCGCGTCCGGGCCGCCGCGCGCGCCCGAGGCGAAGCCGGCGCCCGAGCCGCAGCAGCCGACGCCCGAGCCGTCGCGCGCGCCCGAGGCGGAGCCGGCGCCCGACGTGCGGCCGGCGCCCGCGGTGCGGCGGGCGCCCGAGGTGCGGCCGGCGCCCGAGGTGCGGCCGGCGCCCGAGCCGCCACCCGCCCCCGGGCCACGGCCCGCGTCCGACGGTCCGCCTGAGCTCGCCACCGTCGCCGCCTGCTGGCCCGCCGTGATCGACATCGTCCGCCGGGACAACCAGCTGCTCGGGGCGCTGCTCGTCGACGCGCGGCCGGTGTCGCTCGAGGGCAGCGAGGTGACGCTCGCGTTCCCCAAGAGCAAGGCGTTCGCCCAGCGCAAGGCCCAGCAGGACGACTACCGGCGCGCGACCGCCGAGGCGCTGCGCTCGGTCGTGGGCGCCCCGCTCAACCTCCGCTACGAGCTGCGCGAGGTCGCCGCCGACGACGGGCCGGAGGGCGCGCCGGCGCAGGACACGGGGCTCTCGCAGGAGGAGCTCGTGCGACGATTGGTGGAGGAGTTCGACGCCCAGGAAGTCCTCGACGATCCAGACCAGGAGACCTGATGCCCCCTCAGCCCAACATGCAGCAGCTGCTCAAGCAGGCCCAGAAGATGCAGGAGGACATGCTCGCGGCGCAGGAGTCGCTCAAGGACGAGACCGTCGAGGCCTCGGCCGGCGGCGGCATGGTCAAGGTCGTCGTGAGCGGCGATCTCGTCCTCAGGTCGGTCACGGTCGATCCCCAGGCCGTCGATCCCGAGGACGTCGAGCTGCTCCAGGACATGGTGCTGGCGGCGGTCAACGAGGGCCTGCGCTCCGCCCAGGAGCTCGCCGCGAGCAAGATGGGCGGGATCGCCGGCGGACTCGGCGGCCTCGGCCTGCCGGGCTTCTAGCAGTAGGGCGCAAGCACCGGCTCCGCACGCCGCACTCAGCCACCGACCCGCATCGCCACCGACCCACCACCACCCGCAGCGCCCGTCGTGTCCGCCTTCGCCCCGCCCGTCCAGCGGCTCATCACCGAGCTCTCGAAGCTGCCGGGGATCGGGGGCCGCACCGCGCAGCGGCTTGCGTTCCACGTGCTGCGCGCCTCCGACGAGGAGGCGGCCGCGCTCGCCGAGGCGATCCTCGAGGTGAAGTCACGGATCGGCCTGTGCGAGGTGTGCTTCAACCTCGCCGACGGCCCGCGCTGCCGTATCTGCGAGGACGAGCGGCGCGACCCCGAGGTGATCTGCGTCGTCGAAGAGCCCTCCGACGTGATCTCGATCGAGCGCACGCACGAGTTCCGGGGCCGCTACCACGTGCTCGGCGGGGCGCTCTCGCCGATCGACGGCGTCGACCCCGAGGATCTGAAGATCGCCGAGCTGTACGCCCGCGTCGACGGTGCGGCAGCGAACAGCCGGGCGGAGATCGGTGGCCCGGTCGGGCCGGTGGGTGGGGTCCCGGTACGGGAGGTCGTGATCGCGACCAACCCGACGACGACCGGAGAGGCCACAGCGCTCCACATCGCCGGCGAGCTCCGCGCCCGCCACCCCGAGCTCACGGTCACGCGCCTGGCGAGCGGGCTGCCGGTGGGGGCCGACCTCGAGTACGCCGACGAGCTCACGCTCGGGCGCGCGTTCTTGGGTCGCCGCGCCGTCTGAGCGCCCGCCTCCCGCGAGCGCCTACATTCAGAGCGTGGTCGAAACGGTCGTCATGAAGTTCGGCGGGACGTCGGTCGCCGACGCGGAGCGGATCAAGGCCGCGGCGCGGCGGATCGTCGCCCAGCGCGAGTCGGGGAAGCGAGTGGTCGCGGTGCTGTCTGCCCGCGGCAAGACGACCGACGAGCTGATCGCCATGGCCGAGGAGGTCTCGCCGATTCCCGACCCCCGGGAGATGGACATGCTGCTCTCGACCGGGGAGCGGATCTCGTGCGCGCTGTGCGCGATGGCGATTCACGACCTCGGCCACAACGCGATCTCGCTCACGGGCTCGCAGGCGGGGATTGTCACCGACACCTCGCACACGAAGGCGCGGATCCTCGACGTGCGGGCCGACCGGATCCGCGAGGGCCTCGAGGAAGACCGGATCGTGCTCGTCGCGGGCTTCCAGGGGGTCTCGACGAGCCGCGACGTGACGACGCTCGGCCGCGGCGGCTCGGACACGACCGCGGTCGCTGTCGCCGCGGCGCTCGGCGCCGAGGTGTGCGAGATCTACACCGATGTCGCCGGCGTGTTCAGCGCCGACCCGCGGATCGTCCCCGACGCGCGCAAGCTCACGCACGTCTCGTTCGAGGAGATGCTCGAGATGTCGGCCTCGGGGGCGGGCGTCCTGCAGCTGCGCTCGGTCGAGTACGCGCGGACCCACGGCGTGCGCATCCACTGCCGATCGAGCTTCGACCCGGGCCCCGGTACCTTTGTCCTCGGAGAAGACGAGACGATGGAACACCCGCTCATCACCGCCGTCACCCACTCGACGAACGAAGCGCGGATCACCGCGGTCGGCGTGCCCAACCAGCCCGGGGCCGCGGCCGCGATCTTCGTCGCGCTCGCCGAGGCGAACTGCAACGTCGACACGATCATCCAGAACGAGCCGCGGACCGAGGGCTCGGCGGCCGAGGTGTCGTTCACGATCGGCACCGAGGACCTGCGGGCGGCCGAGCAGGCGCTCGCGCCGCTGCGCGACAAGCTGAAGCTGCGCTCGATCGACACCGACGATGAGATCGGCAAGGTGTCGATCGTCGGCGCGGGCATGCGCAGCCACCCCGGGGTCGCGGCCAAGGTCTTTCAGACGCTCGCCGACGAGCAGATCAACATCGAGATGATCTCGACGTCGCCGATCAAGATCTCGTGCGTGATCCGCCAGGAGCTCGTGCCCCAGGCGGTGCGGGCGCTGCACGCCGCGTTCGAGCTGGGGGAGGGCGGGATCGAGGTCGAGGAGGGGCCGCGTTGAGGTACGGCCAGCCATGAGGCAGGGCCAGGCATGCGGGGACCGCTCGCGGGGGCGGAGCCTGCTCCGATGACCCGGATTGCCGTCGTCGGCGCGACCGGGAACGTCGGCCGCGTCATGCTCGAGGTGCTGCGCGAGCGCCGGCTCGACGATGACCTCGTCCTCTTCGCCTCCCCGCGCTCGGCCGGCCGGGAGATCGACGGCCGGCCGGTGCACGTCCTCGACGACGGGGCCGATCTGACCGGGATCGACATCGCGCTGTTCAGCGCCGGCGCCTCCACCTCGCGGGCCTGGGCGCGGCGCTTCGCCGATGCGGGCGCGGTCGTCGTCGACAACTCCAGCGCATTTCGCCGCGACCCCGAGATCCCGCTCGTCGTCGCGGAGGTGAACCCGCACGCGCTGCGCGGGCACGGCGGCATCATCGCCAACCCGAACTGCTCGACGATGCAGCTGATGGTCGCGCTCGCGCCGATCCACCGCGCGGTCGGCATCGAGCGGCTCGTCGTCTCGACCTACCAGTCGGTGTCGGGCACCGGCAAGGCGGCGCTCGACGAGCTCGACGCCCAGACCCGGGCGGCGATCGACGGCCGCGAGGCGCCCGAGCCGTCGGTCTACCCCGACCAGATCGCGTTCAACGTGATCGGGGCGGCCGGCTCGTTCCCCGACGGTGACGACCACACCGACGAGGAGCGCAAGATGATGTTCGAGACGCGGAAGATCCTCGAGGACCCGGAGATCGGCGTCGCCGTCACGTGCGTGCGCGTGCCCGTGCGCGTCAGCCATTCGGAGTCCGTGAACGTGCAGACGCGCGAGCCGCTGTCGGTGGAGCGGGCCGTCGAGCTGCTGCGGGACGCGCCCGGCGTCGCGCTCGGGCCCCCGGACGTGCCGCCCGCGCGCTGGACGCCATCGCCGTTGCAGGCCGCCGGCCGGGACGAGGTGTTCGTCGGGCGCCTGCGCCGCGACGAGTCGCACCCGAGCGCGCTGCAGATGTGGGTCGTCTCCGACAACCTGCGCAAGGGTGCGGCGACGAACGCCGTGCAAATCGTCGAGCTCATCAGCGGCGACCGCGTGCCCGTCTGAGGCACGGCGCCGCCATCCGGCGCCGAGCGGCGCACGGGCCACCGCGCGCATAAGCCACCGCGCGCCCGGCGCCACCGCGCGCCCGGGGCCACCGCGCCGCGCGCCCGGCGCCACCGCGCGCCCCGGCGCCACCGCGGTCGCTCCGCCGCCAAGCCCGGGGGCCGGCGGCCGATGCGGTCAGCCGGTCATCGCCCGCCCGCGGAGCCGGTCGCCTCTCAGCGCGGACCCGCCGCTCGCCACACGGAGGTGAGCAGCAGGACGGCGATCACGGCTGGGGTGATCCACCAGGCGACCGCACCCGTCCCGGCGACGATCGCGGTGAGGCCGAGCGCGATCACGACACCGGCGGCCAGCTGCCAGTCGTCCCCGACGACGAAGTCCCAGATCGCGAGCCAGATCGAACGCAGACGGTCGATCATGCGGGGGCTCCCACCCGGGCGCGGCGGCGCAGGCCGAGGACGCTGGCGAGCGCGACGAGCAGCGTTCCCGGAATGAGCGCGAGCAGCGCCGCATCGGCGCCCGGCCAATGCGCACCCGCGCCCTCGCCGCCCCAGAACATCCCGAACGAGGTGAGCATGACGCCGACCGCGAACTTCATCGCGTTCTCCGGGACCCGGGCGAGCGGAGCGCGGACCGCCACCCCCGCCGCGGCCACCGTCACCACCGCGACGCCCGCGGCGATCGCGGCGAGCCCGACGTCGTGCTGGTTGGCGCCGAAGGTGAGGACGATGAAGACGACCTCGAGGCCCTCCAGCAGCACACCCTTGAAGGCGATCGTGAAGGCGTACCCGTCGATCGCACGGGAGTCCGTGGATCCGGCCGCCTGCGCGGCGGCCCGCTCCTTGGCGAACGCGGCCGTCTCGTCGTGCAGCGCCTTCAGGCCGGCGGCACGCAGGACCGCCTTGCGCAGCCACTGCAGCCCGAACACGAGCAGCAGGCCGCCGACGGCGATGCGCAGGACATCGAGCGGCAGGGCGGTGAGCGCCGGTCCCAGGACGGCCGAGATGATGGCGAGGGCCACGAGCGCGGCCCCGACTCCGTAGAAGGACGAGCGCCAGTCACGGGTGACTCCGACGGCGAGGACGATCGTCAGCGCCTCCACGGCCTCGACCGCGCAGGCGAGGAAGACCGAGAGCGCGAGTCCGAGTTCGGCGCCGCTCATGACCCTCCCGCCGACGGGACGATCGCCTCGAGGGGCTCGCCGCGCGGTGCCGCCGCCCGCTCGATGTCGCGCCGAGGCACGCGGGGCGCGGCGGCGGACGAGGACGGTTCGCGCGCGAACACGAGCGCCTCGCGCGGGTCGATCCGCAGGCCCGCGCTGCTCTCGACGCCGAAACGGTGGCGGTCGAAGATGCCCGTGAGGGTCAGCTCCTCGCCGACGGCGACGGCATGGTCATAGCCGCGGCCGTGGAACGCGGCGTCGCGCACGGAGCCTCGCCAGACGGCCTCCGGGTCGTCAGGCGCGCACAGCGACACCGCGGTGGGGCGGAGCATCACCTGCACGGCATCTCCCGGGTCGAGCTCCTCCATGGCGCAGCCCGCCATCTCGACCGCGCGGGCTCCGGAGCCCGCCGGAACGAGCACCCGCACCGGCGGGCCGCCCGGTCCGCCGCGATCGAGCAGCCGTCCCTCGAGGACGCCCGACAGGCCCGTGAAGCGCGCCACGAACGGGGTGGCGGGGCGCCGGTAGATCGATTCGGGCGAGTCGAGCTGCACGAGCCGGCCGGCCTGCAGGAGCCCGATCTCATCGCCGAGCGCGAATGCCTCGCCCTGATCGTGGGTGATGTAAACCGCGGTCGCGTCATGCTCACGCACCAGTGTGCCAATCTCGAGGCGCAGGCGCTCCCGGAGGCCCGCGTCGAGCGAGCTGAGCGGCTCGTCGAACAGCAGCAGCCTCGGCCGTCCGACGAGGGCCCGGGCGAGGGCGACCCGCTGCTGCTCGCCGCCGGAGAGCTCGTGGGGATAGCGCTCACGATAGCTGTGCAGGCCGACGCGGGCGAGCATCTCGCTGCTGCGCCGCTCGGCCTCCCGGCGGGCGACGCGGCGCCGGCGCAGCGGGAAGGCGACGTTCTCGCCGACCGTGAGATGCGGCCACAGAGCGAAGTCCTGGAAGACCATCGCGAGGTCGCGCCGCTCCGGAGGGACATGGCGCCCGGCGCCGGAGACGACCTCCCCGCCGATCCGGATCTCGCCCTCGGTTGGCCGCTCGATTCCCGCGAGGCAGCGGATCAGGGTCGACTTGCCTGAGCCCGACGGTCCGAGCAGCACGAGGAACCGGGAGCGGGGAAGCTCAAGTGAGACCTCCTGCAGCGCGACGATCGCGTCATAGCGCTTGCCGAGGCCGGAGAGGACAACCTCGGCAGCCTCGGATCGCGCCCTGGCGGTGGTGGCGGAAGCGGGGCTCACGTGGCGGCTCCGACGTTGCGCCAGCCGCGCGGGGTGAGCGTCCGGTGAAGGAGCAGGACCGCTCCGGTGATGACCAGGGCTCCGAGCACGGAGATCACCTCCATCGCGGTTCCGCCCGCGAAGTCGTAGGTCGACAGGCGCCGCTCGATCGCCACCGACAGCGGAAACTGGCCCGGGGGGTAGAGGAGCTCCGAGATCGGCAGCTCGAGCAGGGTCCCTGCAAAGCAGTAGAGCCACACCCAGACGATGGGCCGCAAGAGCACGGGCAGGCCGATTCGCCACCACGCCTGCGGGCCGGTCGCGCCGTGGGTGCGTCCGGAGGTGAGCAGCGTCTCGTGCAGCTGGGCGAGCGGCCCGATGAGGATGCGCGAGTTGTTCGGCAGCGCGCCCGCGACGTAGGCGATCGACAGCAGCGCCGTCGTCCCGTACAGGGCGATGCCGAGCGAGTGCATGACCGGGAGGTTGTAGATGAGGATGTAACCGGCCGCCATCACGATCGAGGGCAGCGCGACCGCTCCGAGCAGCAGGAAGTCGAGCGTCGCGGCGATCGGCCCGGCGGCGCGGCGGGTGAGCAGCCGCGCGACCGGGACCGCGAGCAGCATGACGATCGTCGCGACGAGCGCGGCGAGACGCAGCGAGTAGAGCATCGGCGAGGTCATCTCGCCTGAGCTCAGCACCCGCGTGTAGTTGCCGAACGTGAGGTGGAAGCCGGCGAACTGGTTGCCGAGGTTCTCGATGAGCGAGGCGCTGATCGCTCCGAACACCGGCACGCCGAGGGCGACCGTGAAGAACAGGGCCGCGGCGCCGCCCGCCGCCAGCTGGCCGCCGCGTGAGAGCCGGTGGCGCACGTGGGGGCGCGTGCGCCCGGAGAGCACCTGGTAGGAGCGCCCGCGCAGGGCGCGGCGCTGGGCGAGGAGCGCGAGCAGCGACAGCGCGACGAGCGTGCAGCCGAGCGCCGCCGCGAGCGGGAAGCTGATCGGCTCGTTGTCGACCGCGTTGTAGAGCGCGAACGTCGCCACCGGGTAGTGGGAGTCGAAGGCGAGCGTCGAGGCGACGCCGAAGTCGCTGATCGACTCGGCGAACACGATCGCCAGCGAGCTCCAGATCGCCGGCGCGATGATCGGCATCACCGTGCGCAGCGCGCGGATGCGCCCGGCGCCGAGCGTCCGCGCCGCCTGCTCGAAGCTCGAGCCCAGCCCGGGGAGCGCCGCGGAGATCGCGAGGTAGGCGAACGGCACGCCCTTGATGCCGTCGACGCCGATGACGCCGATCGGTCCGTAGAGCAGTGTCCGCAGGATCCCGGCGTTGATCCCGGCGAGGGAGAGGACGCCCGCCGGCTCGAACAGGCGCTCCCAGCCGAGCGCGACGAGATAGCTCGGCGCGAGCAGCAGGGCCCAGATCCCGAAGGTGTGGAGGCGGCGGCCGACGACGTTCGTGCGGTGCACGAGCAGCGCGAGCGGCAGCGCGCAGGCGACCGCCACCGCGGCCGACCCCGCGCCGACGAGCGCGGTGTTGCGGAGCGCCTGCAGGGAGGCGCCGCTGAGCGCGAGCGCGAACGGGTGCAGCGTGAACGCCGAGGTGCCCTGGTCGAACAGCCGCGGGCTGACCGCGACGAGCAGGAACGCCCCGATCGGGACCACGAGCAGCAGTCCGAGCACGATCGACATGACCCCCGCAAGTCCCGGCCGCAGATGGGCGAGTCGCACTCGTCCCAGGGGACGCGGGAGCCGTCCCCGTGGACGCGGGAGCGGGCCGGCGGAGGAGCGCAGTGCCGTCATCGACGGGCGGGACCGGTCATCGCCTGCCGCATGCTGGGCTCAGCGCACGATGTTGTTCGTGAACCAGGTGTCGATCGACGGCTCCCGCGTGCCCCAGGTATAGGGGTTGATCGTCTGGTGCGAGATGCTCGTGAACGACGGCAGCGCGGGCAGGGGCCGCGTGTTCGCCGCGGTCGGCCAGAACAGCGAGTCCCCGGTCGGGTCGCCGGTCTGCATCTGATGCTGGCCGGCCCTCGAGAACACGAAGTCGATGAACCTCTGCGCCTCGGCGCGCTCGGCGGCGGGCGCCTTCGCGTCGACGCCGATCGCGCTCGGGAGCACCGTTTCCTTCGGCAGGTAGGCGACCTTCAGCTCGTGGGTGGCGAGTGCGGCGCCGATCGCCGCCGAGCTCTGGATGAGCCCGATGTCGATCTGGCCCGTCTGCAGCAGGTGAAGCGTGTCGCCGTTCGTCTGGGAGATCTTCAGGCCGGCTGCGTGGAGCTGCTTCAGGTAGGACTCGCCGCCGCTCACCCCGCCCATCAGGTTCATCATCCCCGCGACGCACGGATAGGTGGGGCCCGAGACGGCCGGGTCGTTCATCCCGATCTTGCCCGCGTACCGCCCCGAGAGCAGCTGCTGCCAGCTCGTCGGCGGGTGGCTGATCGCCCGCGTGTTGTAGATGATCGTGCACGCCATCGTCAGCCCGGTCGGGACGAAGCTTCGGTCGCTCGGGACGACGGACCGGCCCGCGGCGTTCATCGCGGGGATCCTCAGATGACGCTGCAGCAGGTTCTGCCGGTCGAGGCTCGCGAAGGCGGTCGCGCCGTCGACCCACAGCAGGCCCCACTGGGGGTTCGCCTTCTCGGCCTGGATCCGGGCGAGCAGCGGTCCGGTGCTGTCGTCGACGAGCTTGGTCGGAATGCCGGTCGCCTTCTGGAAGGCGGCGACCGTGTTGTGGTCATAGCCCTGGGCGGAGTAGACGAGCAGCGTCTGCCTGCCGCCCGAGCTCGCGGCGGGCGTCGTGCTCGCGCCTGCGTGCCCCGAGCTGCCGCCACCGGTCGCGGCGGCCCTCGTCCCGGTGGCGCTGCGCCCGCTCGAGCCGCACGCGGCGAGGAGGACGGCGACCCCGAGTGCGAGCAGGGCACGCGGAAGCCACTGCTGTGGACGGCAGAACATCGGCGATACCTCCGGTTTCGGGTTCTCGGCGCAGCCCGGCACCCCCAGACCGGACGGCGTGTCCGCCAGTCTCGCGTCAGCGGTGACGCGTCCGATGACCGCCGTGTGACCACGGGCTAAGAGCCCTTCTCATGATCGTGAAGCGGTGGTGAGCCTCGTGTGAAAGCGGCCCCTGCTCACGCGGGCCGGCGCAATCTCGCGCCTGCGCGGACGTCGCGTTCAGCCGAACCACGACCGAGCGCGAGGCCCCAGGGCGGGCCCTCGCGCTCGGTGCGACAGAGAGGTGTGGCGGATGGTCAGGCCGGAGCGCCGGCGACGACCGAGGCGCTCCAGTCGATCACCGACGTGGGCCGCACGACGTGCTTGCTCATGCCGAGATCCTTCGGCTCCAGCCCGAGCGCGAGCCCGAGCAGCTGGGGGAGGTGGAGCACGGGGAGCCCGAGCTCCCGCCCGACCCGGCGCGCGGCGAGCGGCTGCTGCAGATCGAGGTTGAGGTGGCAGAGCGGGCACGGCACGACGAGGCAGTCGGCGTGGGCGTCGATCGCGTCGCCGAGGTGGCGGCCGGCCATCGCCAGCGACGCGTCCATGTTCATCGTGATGATCGGGAAGCCGCAGCACTTGTAGACCCCGGCGTAGTCGATCACGGTGCCGCCGAGCGCCTCGATCACCATCTGCATGTAGCGATCGCGCGGGCGCTCGGGGGTGACGCCGATCCGATCCTGCGGGCGCACGATGTAGCAGCCGTAGAACGGACCGACCTTCAGGCCCGAGAGCGGCCTGCGAACCTTCGACTTCAGCGTGTCCAGGCCGATCTCCTCGACGAGCAGCCACAGGAGGTTCTTGTTCGTGAGGCCCTTCTCGTAGGACAGGCCCTCGTCGGACAGGTTCTCGTTGATGTGCGCCCGGTACTCGGAGTTCGCGTCGAGGCGCTGCTGGCACTCGGACTGCGCGCCCTGGCAGGTGGAGCAGATGTTCATCATCAGCTCCGCCCCGGTCTGCTGAGCGAGCGCGAACGTCCGCGCGTTGAGCGAGTCGGCGAGCTCCTGATTGTGCTCGGCGATCACGCCCGCGCCGGTGCAGCAGGCGCGATCGAGCTCAACGAGCTCGAGGTCGAGCAGCGGCGCGACCTTCGCCATCGAACCGTGCAGCTCCGGGGTGAAGCCGCGGCTCACGCACCCCGGCCAGTAGGCGACCCTCATGACGCCTCGCTTTCACTCGACGCGGCGCCGCCGACGGGCGCAGGCTCCGGCTGCTCCTCCTCGCCGACGACGTACAGGTTGAGCTCGACGCGCTCCTTGCGGGACTCCACCTTGTCGTAGAGCCGCTTGATCGCCGAGAGGTCCTTCGAGCCGATCTTGTGGCCGAACATCGCGCCCTTGACGCTCACCTTGCCGCGCAGCACGGCCGGGATGATCGCGGGCAGCGACTTGGCGAGCACCGCGCCCGCCGCCGGCGCGAACTTGCCGAACCACGAGTTGCCACCGAACGAGCGCGGCAACAACTCGGCCTCGTGCAGCAGACCGTAGTCGCGCACGAGCGTCGCGAACGACTCCTCGTGACGGTTGCCGTTGTTGCGGTCGTCGATGTGGTAGTCGCTGCCGGCGCGGCGGCGCAGCCGCATGATCTGGCTCATCGGCGCCACCTCCTTGGGGCAGGCGTCGATGCAGTTGAAGCAGTGCGTGCAGTCGTACAGGCCGTGCTCGTCCTCGGCGAGGTCCTTGAGCCGCGACTCGTGGTCGGCGTCGCGGGGGTCGCCGACGAAGCGGTAGGCCTTGGCGAGCGCCGCCGGGCCGATGAACCCGGGGTCGATCTCCATCGAGAGGCAGTCCGACACGCACGCGCCGCACTGGATGCACGCCATCGGCTGCGTGATGTCGACCATCTCGTCGTGGGAGGCGACGTACTCGCGCTCGGGGATCGGCTCCTTGTTGACGAGGTACGGGGTGACCCGCTGGATCTTCTTCCAGTGGACCGCGTCCATGTCGACGATCAGGTCGCGGATCACGGGCATGTTGCCCATCGGCTCGATCTCGATCACGCGCTCCTCGCCGTCGTCACGGGTGCCGCCGACCGCCTCGGTGCGCCACTTGCGGGCCGCGGCGATGCCGAGGTGGGTGTTGCAGGCGAGGCCCGGACGGCCATTCATGCGCACGCCGCACGAGCCGCAGATCGCCTGCTGGCAGGAGCAGCGGATGCCGACCGAGCCGTCGATCTCGTTGCGGACCTTGAGGACGGCGTCGAGCACCGACTGCGACTCCTCCAGCTCGACGCGATGCTCGTCCCAATAGGCGGCCTGGCCGGACTGCGGGTCGAAGCGCCGAATCTTCAAGAGATACTCGGGCATGACCTAATACGTCCTTTCCTCGGGCTGCCACTTCGTGATCGTCACCGGCGAGTAGCTCACCTTCGGCACGTCCCCGCCGTTGACGGAGATGTCGATGTGCTTGAGCCACTCCTCGTCGTTGCGGCCGGGGTAGTCGGTCCGCGACTGGGCACCGCGCGACTCCTTGCGCTCAAGCGCGGCGACGACGATCGCCTCGGCGCAGTCGAGCATGTAGCCGAGCTCGAGCGCGCCGATCACGTCCTGGTTGAAGACGGTGCCGCGGTCGTCGATCGTCGCGTTCTCCGCCTCATCCTTGAGCCGGCGCACGATCTGGTGGCAGGTCTGAAGTCCGGCCTCGTCGCGGAACACGGCGGCGTACTTGTTCATGGTCTCGCCGAGCTCGTCCTTGATCGCCGACACGCGGCGGCCGCCCTGGCGGTTCATGATGTCGCGGATCCGCCGCTCGGTGTCGGCGACGCGGGCCGCGGGCGTCGAGGGCATCGACAGGTCCTTCGCGAGCCGTCCGGCGTGCTCCCCGGCGCGCCGGCCGAAGATGAGCGTGTCGAGCAGCGAGTTGGCACCGAGCCGGTTGCCTCCGTGGACCGAGACGCAGGCGACCTCGCCGGCGGCGTACAGGCCGGGGATCGTCGTCTGGCCGTCGACGTCGGTCTTGACGCCGCCCATGATGTAGTGCTGGCCGGGCCGGATGTGGATCGGCTCGCGCGTGATGTCGACCCCGGCGAAGTCGCGGCCGATGTTGACGATCTCGCGCAGCGCCTCGAGCGTGCGCCGGCGCGGCACCTTCGTGACGTCGAGCGCGATGCCGCCGTCGGGGAAGCCGCGGCCCTCGTTGATCTCGGTCTGCTCGGCGCGAGAGACGACGTCGCGGGAGGCGAGCTCGAGCTTGTTCGGCGCGTATTTCTCCATGAACCGCTCGCCCTCCGCATTGAAGAGCTGCGCGCCCTCGCCGCGGGCGCCCTCCGTGATGAGCAGGCCGTTCCCGACGAGTGTCGTCGGGTGGTACTGGATCATCTCCATGTCCATCAGCTTGGCGCCGATCCGGAACGCCTGCGCGATCCCGTCACCGGTGACGATCAGCCCGTTCGTCGTCGGCTTGTACGCCTGACCGGCGCCGCCGCAGGCGAGGATCGTCGACTTCGCGTCGAACACCTGCGTCGTGCCGTCGCGCAGGTCCCGGCAGATCGCCCCGACGCAGCGGCCGGTGTCGTCCTGCAAGAGATCGGTGGTGAACCACTCCTCGTAGCGGTCGACCTGCGCGGCGTGCTTCATCAGCTGCTCGTAGAGCACGTGCAGGATCGCGTGGCCGGTGATGTCGGCGACGTAGTACGTGCGCGCCGCCGACGCCCCTCCGAACGCGCGTGTGCCGAGATGGCCGGTCTCGTTGCGGTGGAAGGTGACGCCGGCGTGCTCCAGCCACAGGATCTCGTCGGGCGCCTCGCGGCACATGATCTCGATCGCGTCCTGGTCACCGAGGTAGTCCGAGCCCTTGACCGTGTCGAACGCGTGGGACTCCCAGGTGTCCTCCGGGTTGAGTGCGGCGTTGATGCCGCCGGCGGCCGCCACCGAATGGGACCGCACCGGATGGACCTTGGAGACGATGGCGACGGAGGCACCCGTCTGGGCGGCTGCGAGAGCGGCCCGCTGGCCGGCGAGGCCGGCCCCGATGATCAAGACGTCATGTGAGGGCACTCCTGCAATATATGGAACGAGGACCCGTCCCAGGCGTCCCGCGCGGGGGAAACGTCACCGGGCGGACGGCTTTCCCGCGGGCCCGCCGTGGCCCGAGCGAGCGCCCATCAGGCGCCGATGGCGCCCGAGCGAGCGCCCGTCAGGCGCCGATGGCGCCCGAGCGAGCGCCCGTCAGGCGCCGATCGCGCCCGTCAGCGCCCGGCGCAGCTGCTCCACCGTGACGACGCCGCGCAGCTTGCCCTCGGCGTCGACGGCCATCACCGCCCCGCGGCGCCGCAGCGGCTCGGAGCCGATCAGCGCGGTGATCGGGCTCTCCACCCGGATCCGGCCGCTGCGCTCGTCGCCGGCGAGCGAGGCGACGAGCACCCAGCCCTCGCCGGCGTCGACGGCGCGCTGCACGTCGGCCTCGGCGACGATGCCCGCGAACCGGCCATCGGGCTCGACGACCGCGAACCACGGCCAGCGATAGCGCCAGAAGTACTCCTCGAGCGCCCGGGAGGCGGGCAGCTCGGAGGAGATCGTCACCGGCTCGGAGTCCATGATGTCCTGCACCCGCACGCCGTCGACGCGCTCGGTGAACGCGGCGCGCGCGAGCGAGGCGCGCGCCTCGGAGTAGAGGATCCACGCGAGGCCGGCGAGGTACAGGCCGCTGAAGGAGCCGGCGGCGAGCAGCAGGTAGAGCCCGAACCCGCCGAGCGCCAGCGCGAGCGCCTGTCCGAGCCGTGCCGCCGCGGCGGCGCCCCGCCGGCGCTCGCCGGTCGCCCGCCACACGGCGGCGCGCACGATCCGCCCGCCGTCGAGCGGAAACGCCGGCAGCAGATTGAACACGAGCAGGAGCACGTTGACGGGGATCAGCCAGCTGAGCGCGAGCAGCGCCGGGGTGATCTGGATGTTCGACTGAAGCTCGATCGCGTCGAGCAGCCGCTGCGGGCCGACGAGCGAGAGGTCGGCCGCGACGCACACGAGGATGACGACCGCGGTGGCGAGCGGTCCGGCGATCGCAATCGTGAAGTCCTCGCCCGGCGTCTGCGGCTCGCGGTCCATGAGCGTGAGCCCGCCGAACAGGTACAGGTCGATCCGCTCGACGCCGACGCCGCGGCGGCGGGCGGCGACCGCGTGTCCCAGCTCGTGGACGATGATCGAGCCGAACAGCGCGAGCACGCTGACCACGGTGGTGAGATACGCGACCGTGTCAGAGCTGTGCAGGGACGCGCGGAACGGCCCCGACAGCAGGTAGATCATCAGGAACAGGACGATGAACCAGCTGACGTCGACGCCGACGCGGATCCCGGACACAGAAAACAGCCGCACCGAACGGGAGCGCCCGAGCATGCTGGAATGGTCGCACAGCCTCCGAGCCGGGCCGTCCGCTCCACAGCCGACGGGCGGACACGACATAGAGTCGTGCCTGTCGGACGCAGAGCGACGGTCGCCGTGGGGGCGGCCGCCACGACGGGCCGCCGTGGGGGCGGCCAGCAAAGGAGACGCGATGAGTGGACGGCTCGATGAGCTGAAGCGAAGGATGGCCCGCCTGTCGGATCTCAAGTACGCGAGCTCGCTCGCCAACTGGGACCAGCAGACGAAGATGCCGCCGCGGGGCGCCGCGTGCCGCGCCGACGTGCTCGCCACGCTCGCCGAGCTTCGTCACCGTGAGTTCACCGACTCCGAGACAGGCCGGCTGCTCGACGCCGCCGCCGGCGAACTGCGGGGCGCCGATCCCGACTCCGACGAGGTCCGGCTTGTCGAGTCCGTGCGCCGGCACTGGGAGAAGGCCCGGCGCGTCCCCGGCGACCTGACCGCCGAGATCGCGCGCGCCGGCTCCCGCGGGCAGGAGGTGTGGATCGACGCGCGGGCGCAGTCGGACTTCGCGATGTTCCAGCCCGTGCTCCAGCACAACGTCGACCTCGCGCGCCGGTACGTCGAGTGTCACCTCGGCCACGACGGCTTCCAGTGCGCCTATGACGTGCTCCTCGACGACTATGAGCCGCTGATGCGCACCGCGCAGGTCGCCGCGCTGTTCGATGAGCTCAAGCGCGAGCTGCTGCCGCTCATCGACGCCGTGACGAACTCGGCCGGCGTCGACGCGACGCCGGTCGAGGCGCGCTTTCCGGTCGAGGGTCAACGCGCCCTGTCACGTGAGGTCGTCGAGCTGATGGGCTTCGACGCGAGGGGCTGGCGGCTCGATGACACGGTGCACCCGTTCGCCACCGGAGTCGGCGACGGCGACGTGCGCATCACCACCCGCTACGACGAGCGCTATTGGCCGATGTCCCTGTTCGGCTCGATGCACGAGTGCGGGCACGGCCTCTACGAGGAGGGCGCGGCGCTCGCGCATCCGCGCAGCCCGCTCGGGGCGGTCGACTCGCTGGCGATGCACGAGTCCCAGAGCCGTCTGTGGGAGAACATGGTCGGCCGCGGCCGGTCGTTTGCGAACGTGCTTGCGCCGCGGGCGGCGGCGCACTGCGGCGGTCCGCTCGAGGGGCTCGAGCCCGAGGCGCTGTTTCGTGCGGTCAATCGCGTCCGGCCGTCGTTCATCCGCGTCGAGGCCGACGAGGCGACGTACGCGCTTCACATCATCCTGCGCTTCGAGCTCGAGCAGGAGCTGATCGAGGGCACGCTGAGGGTCGCCGACGCCGCCGAGGCCTGGCGTGCGCGCTTTCGGCAGTACGTTGGCCTGGACGTGACCGACGACGCCGACGGGATCCTGCAGGACGTGCACTGGTCGGCCGGGCTGATGGGCTACTTCTCGACCTATGCGCTCGGCAACCTGATCGCCGGGCAGCTGTGGGAGCGCGCCCACCGGGACCTGCCCGACCTGGAAGATGCGCTTGCCGCCGGAGAGCTCGGCGGACTGCGCGAGTGGCTTCGTGAGCACGTGCACCGCCACGGCGCGAAGTTCCCGACCGCCGAGCTTCTGCAGCGTGAGCTTCAGGCACCGATCTCGGTCGCGCCGTTCGTGCGGTATCTGAAGGACAAGCTCGGCGATGTCTACGGACTGTCGCTCTGACAGCCCGCCTCTGTCGAGGAGAGGAGTCCACCGTTCAACCCCAGTTCACCGAAAGTGAGTGATCGATGAGTACAACCCCAGTCAAGGTGGCGGTCACCGGCGCGGCCGGTGCGATCGGCTACGCGCTGCTGTTCCGGATCGCGTCGGGTCAGATGCTCGGTCCCGACACCCCGGTCGCGCTGTCGCTGCTGGAGATCCCGCAGGCGGTCAAGGCCGCCGAGGGAACCGCGATGGAGCTCGACGACTGCGCGTTCCCGCTGCTCTCCTCGGTCGACATCACCGACGACCCGAACACCGCGTTCGACGGTGTTCAGGTCGCGCTGCTCGTCGGCGCTCGCCCGCGGACGAAGGGCATGGAGCGCGGCGACCTGCTCGAGGCCAACGGCGGCATCTTCAAGCCGCAGGGGCAGGCGCTGAACGCGCACGCCGCCTCGGACGTGAAGGTGCTCGTCGTCGGCAATCCGGCGAACACGAACGCGCTCATCGCCCAGAGCAACGCGCCGGATATTCCCAAGGAGCGCTTCACCGCGATGGTGCGCCTCGACCACAACCGGGCGATCGCCCAGCTCGCCGCCAAGGCGGGCGTCCCGGTGAGCGACATCACGCACATGACGATCTGGGGCAACCACTCCGCCACCCAGTACCCCGACGTGTTCCACGCGAAGGTGCGCGGCAACAATGCGGCCGAGACGGTGAACGACCAGCAGTGGATCGAGAACGACTTCATCCCGACCGTGCAGAAGCGCGGCGCGGCGATCATCGAGGCGCGGGGTGCCTCGAGCGCGGCGTCGGCCGCCAACGCGGCGATCGATCACGTTCACGACTGGGTGCTTGGGACCCCTGAGGGCGACTGGGTGTCGATGGCGGTGCCCTCGGACGGGAGCTACGGGATCGCGGAGGGGGTCGTCAGCGGCTACCCGGTGACCTGCAGCGGCGGTGAGTACACGATCGTCGAGGGCCTCGACATCGATGACTTCTCCCGCGCCAAGATCGACGCGACCGTCAAGGAGCTCGGCGACGAGCGCGACGCGGTGCGCCAGCTCGGGCTGGTCTAGAAACCGTCGCCGGGCGCCGGTGTCAGCCTGGGCGGCCCGGGTCCGGGTTCACAACGACAGCGGCCGCCGCGTCACCGTGGGACGCGGCGGCCGTTCGTCTGCCGAACGTGTTCGGTGAAACCGTCAGGCGGCGCCGTTCTGGGTCGGATGCCAGCCCTGACCCTCACGACGCACCGAGCCGTCCTCGACGAGCTTCGGCATGACCCGGTACAGGTAGTTCGGCTCGATCTTGAGCGCGGAGGCGATCTCGGGGATCGTGATGCCGGGCTTGTCCCTCACGAGTTGAAGCGCCTGGTTGGCGCGCGTGTTGCCACCGCGGCGGCCGCGCGAGCGACCCGGCCGCCGGCCGGCGCTGCCGCGCTGCGCCGTGGCGCCCGAGGTGGCGGCGCCTCCGCGCGTGCGCCGGGGGCCGCGGCGTCCGCCGACCAGCGCCTCGCGCGCGGCTTCGAGCCTGCGGACCTCGAGCTGAAGCTCCTCGAGACGCCCGTCGATGTCCTTCACCGCTTTGTCGACGAAGTCAGCCAACGTGTGTACCTCCGGGTGGAATGGTCGGATTGATGACCCCGCACCATACAACGCGGATGTGTGAGTGACCGAAGGCTTGCAGTGGAAACACGCTCGCCTGGCCACGCGCGACGCCGCCACATTCCGGACCCACAGGTGAGCTGCACTGCGGACGCGTGGCTCAGCCGCGCTCCAGAAGCGCCTTCAAACGAGACAGTGAGGCACGTGCCTCCCGCTCGGAGGTCGCGCCGACGATGAACCGTCCGGCGACGCTTCCGAGCTTCCCGCCCGGCGGGTGGAACTCGTTCGTGTAGCGGAAGGTCGTGCGGCCGAGCGCGTCGGTGGACAGTTCGTAGCGGATGAGGGCGTCGGAGTGCGCGGGCCCGGCTCCCTCCCAGCGGGCCAAGCGCGGCGGGTCGACCGCGACCAGGCGCCAGTGCACATGGAATGTGATGCCCCGAACCGACATCGCCTGGTCCATCGTCGCGCCGCGGCGCAGCGGCGGGCGCGGGAAGTTCTCCACCGACTTGTGGATCGTGACCCAGTCGCTGAGTCGGCGCGGGTCCATGACCGTCTCCCACACCTGGTCGATCGGTGCGTCGATGACGATCTCGTCCTGGACGGTGCTCATCGCTCGAGCGGACCCTAACGTGCGGCGAGCGGTTGGGAGCGTTCCCAGTCACCGAGCGCGTGCTCGATGGCGGCGTCGAGCGGGTGAAGCCTCACCGACAGTGCCTCGGCTGCTGAGTCTCCGTTCGGCAACAGGTCGGTCTCCAGGCTCTCCATCAGCGGGCGCACGAGCGCCGGGTCCTCGTCCGCGAGCGCGGCGGCGAGGACGCTCGCCACAGGGGTGAGCGACAGCGGCCCGAGCGGGACCGCGGCGCGATCGACGAGCATCAGCTCCGCGATCCTGTGCAGCAGCTCCCCGTAGGTGACGATCTCGGGACCGGCCGCGTCGAGCGTATGACCGGCGCCGGCGGCCGACGGCGGGGTGCGTGCGCCGGGGACCGACGCGATCCGCGTGCGGGCGGCGGGCGATGGGAGGCGGGCGTCGGCGGCGGCGACGAGCATCCTGAGCACGTCCCGCTCGTCGATCGGTGCCGTGCGGTTGTCCCGCCACGCGGGCAGCGCGAGCACGGGCAGCCGTTCGATCAACCTCACGAGCAGCGCGAACGAGCGGGACCGGGCGCCGATCACGATCGAGGCGCGCAACGCGACCGAGCCCGGGACCGCGGCGAGGAGCGCGCGCTCGACCGCGAGCCGGCTCTCCAGGTGTGGAGACGGGGTCCCTGGCGGAACCGGCCCGCCGAGGTACACGATCCGGCGCACCCCGGCGCGCGCGGCGGCGTCGGCGAAGCGGCGCGCCGCCTCGGCCTCGCGCGCCGGGAACGGGTCGGCGCCCGCCGCGACCGCCTCCATCGCGTGGATGAGGAAGTAGGCGACCTCGATCCCGTCCATCGCCTCGGTGAGGCCGGCGCCGGTGACCGCGTCGCCCGCCCGCACCTCGAGGCCGGGCACACGCACCCGCGCCGGCGAACGGGCAAACCCGCGCACCTCGTGCCCATCGGCCAGCAGTCGCGTGGCGAGCAACGAGCCGACGTAGCCGCTTACGCCGGTGACGAGCAGCCTCATCGCGACGCGGACGCGGCGGGGATCATCGGCCCGCCCAGGGCGCCGGACGCACGACCGAAGCGTCGAGCTCGTCGACCGAGGCGGCGCCGGTGAGCGCGAGCGCGATCCGCAGCTCGTCCAGCAGCAGATCGAGCACGAGCCGCGCCCCGTCCTGGCCGCCGACCGCGATCCCCCAGAGCAGCGGGCGTCCGACGAGCACCGCCCGCGCGCCGAGCGCGAGCGCCTTGACGACGTCCGTGCCGCGCCGGATCCCCCCGTCGACGAGCACGTCAAGCTCGGATCCGACCGCGTCGACGACCTCCGGCAGCGCGTCGGCGCCCGAGAGCGTCGTGTCGAGCTGGCGGCCCCCGTGATTTGAGACGATCACCCCGGCGGCGCCGCGCTCGGCCGCGAGCCGCGCGTCGTGGGCGGTGAGCACGCCCTTGACAAGCACCGGCAGCTCGGTGTCGGCGGCGAACCGCTCGAGGTCAGCCCACGTGAGCGAGCCGTCGACGCGCGTCGAGGTGTCGACCGGGACCGGACTGCCGATCGTGCCCAGCTCCGGGTCGGCGCGGACGCCGATCCGCCGCTCGCGCTCCCGCACGCCGAGCACCGGCCGGTCGACGGTGAGCACGAGCGCCCCGTAGCCGTGGGCCTCGGCGGCGGCGATGAGCGCGCGCGTGGCGCCGCGGTCGCGGAACACGTAGAGCTGGAACCAGCGCGGCGCCTCGGGCACCTGAACGGCGAGCTCGGCCGGCGGCGTCGTCGCGAACGTCGACAGGCAGATGATCGTGCCGGTCGCCGCAGCCGCCCGGGCGATCGCCACGTCGGCGTCGGGCCGGACGAGGCCGGCGAAGCCCGTCGGCGCGATCAGGAGCGGGTGGGGTCGGCGGCGCCCGAGCAGCGTCACCGCCGGGTCGGGGTCCGTCACTCCCGTGAGCATTCGGGGGGCGAGCGCCAGCCGCGACCAGGCGGCCTCGTTGTCGGCGAGCGTCGTCTCGTCGGCGGCGCCACCGTTGATGTACGCGCGAGCGCGCTCGGAGAGGACCGGCTCGGCGGCCGCGCGGACGTCGGCGAGGCTCTGCAGGTCGAGCTCGAGGCCGGGCATGGTGCACAAAGCTAGTGTCCCGTTTGACCGGTTCGTTGCAGTCGAGGCACCCCGGGCGGCGCCCGGCGGCGTCCTCGGATCCTCGGGTGGCGCTGCCACGGCCCGGATCCTGGGTCCTGGCCGGGCATCCACCGGTGGCACCTCTTGGTGCCGGCGAACCAACGAAACGCGACGCCGCTCGTCACTCCGCTCCGCCGACCGCAGCGGTGGCCATCAACGGTCGCGCGGGGCCACCGGAGATGCGCCGCGCGGACATCCGGAAATTGCGCACGCGGCGCGTGCGCTCCACGAACACCCCGCAATTTCGCAGGTTTTGCGGAGTCGAGAGTTTCCTGCGTTTTCCGGAAAACGGGCTCATGGACGGTGTCCGGATGCGCTTTGATGCCGCCCCTGTCGTCGAGCGAAGTTGAGAGAAGAGAGAGTCGGACGGGTATGGCACAGGGTCGGAACGGACGGGCCGCGGGCGCGGCGAGCTGTGAGCAGTGCTTCTTCAAGGCCAATCTGTTGTGCGCGGTGCAGACGGGACCGTGCGCGACGTTCCGGCCCGCCGGACCGGACGGCCTGCGGCCTCCGAGCCAGATGCGCTTCGTCTTCCGCCAGGAGCGCCGCCAGCAGGTCGCCTGGGCGTTCCCCTCGGCGAACGAGCAGGTCGCGCTCCACGCGTGAGGGACCGCACGCGCCGCGCGTGCCCCGCGGCGAACGAGCAGGTCGCGCTCCACGCGTGACGAACCGCACGCGGCGCGCGTGCCCCGCGGGTTAGAGTCCCGCTCCTTCGTCCCGCCCACGAGCAAGCGAGGGAACCCCAGGTTGCAGGTCACGGTGCTCGGCAAGTCGCCGGCATGGCAGGACGCCGCCGGCGCATGCAGCGGATACCTCATCCACCATGACGGGTTCACGGTGCTGCTCGACTGCGGCAACGGCGTGTTCGGCAAGCTGCGTGGGCTCGCCGACTACCTCTCGGTCGACGCGGTGCTCATCACCCACCTGCACGCCGATCACTGCTTCGACCTCCTGCCGTTCAGCTTCGCGCTCACCGTGGGCCCGCGTGCGGGCTCCCGCCACCCGGGCCTGCACGTGCCCCCGGGCGCCGGCGCGCGGCTGCGCGAGCTGGGCGCCTGGGTCGGGGACGAGCGGCTCATCCCGGACGCGTTCGAGATCCGCGAATACGAAGCGGAGCGACCGCTGGCGGTCGGGCCGTTCTCGCTGCGCGCGCGAGAGGTGCCGCACTTCGTGCCGACCCACGCCGTCTCGCTGACCGCTCGGGACGGGGCGCGGCTCGTGTTCAGCGCCGACTGCGGTCCCAACGACGCGCTCGTCGAGCTTGCCGCCGACGCCGACCTGATGCTCGTCGAGTCAACGCTCCGCGAGCCCGATTCCCCCCCGTCGGCCGGCCATTTGTCTGCGCGCGAGGCGGGCGAGCACGGCCGCGCCGCCGGCGCCCGCAGGCTCGTGCTCACCCACTTCTCCGATGAGCTCGACCCCGGCCGGGTGCGGGCCGAGGGGAGCGCGGGCTTCGGCGCCGATGTCGAGCTCGCCGCCGAGGGCGCCGTCTTCGAGCTCTGAGCGCGGGCGCGTCCGAGTGGTCGGCGGGCTGGTTCGAGCCACGGTTGCGGCCCCCCTCCCGCTCGATGATCGCCCCGCCCCGCGCCGGGTAGGCTGGCGAGCGTGTCCTCGCGTGACCCGTTCGCCAACTTCGACCGGATGCGCCGGGAGATGGACGAGCTGTTCGGCGACGCGCTGGAGCGCTCCGGGATCCCGCGCCGCCGCGTCGGCCGCTGGCCGGCGGTCGATGTCACGTACGCGTCGAACCCGCCCCGCGCGATCGTCACCGCCGAGCTCGCCGGCGTGCGCACGGCGGACATCGAGCTTCACGTCGAGGGACGGCGGCTGATCCTCGCCGGCCGGCGCGCCTCGCCGTCGCCCGAGGGCGAGGTCTACCAGCAGATCGAGATCGAGCGCGGCGCGTTCCGGCGCGTGCTGGAGCTCGGCGCAGATGTCGACTCCGACCAGGTCCGCGCCCGCTACGAGGACGGGATGCTCCGCGTCGAGCTGCCGCTGCTCACGCGCGGGCCGCGCTCACGCGCGGTGCCGATCGAGGGCCCCCGGGAGGGCGACGGCGCCGAGGAGGTCGACCGCGGCCCGCGCGAGGGCGACGGCGGGCGGGGCTCCGACCGCCGGCTCGAGAGCCAGGGCCGGATCGAGCGCGGATGATCGACGTCGGCGGAGGCGAGGGCACGCCCGAGGGCGGCGCCGAGGTGCTGCTCGACGGCCCGGCCGGCGGGCGGGCGCTGCCCGGCCGCGCCGGCGTGCTGCCGCTGCGCGACGCGGTCGCGTTCCCGGATCTCGTCGTCCCGCTCAACATCGGACAGGAGCGCTCGATCGCGCTCATCAACGACGTGCTGCGCGGCGACCGCACGATCGCCCTGATCGCGGCCCGCGACCCGAGCATCGAGACGCCGGCCCCGGAGCAGATCCACAACGTCGGGGTGCTCGGGACGGTGGCGCGGATGGTGCGGCTCCCCGACGACACGCTCCGCGTGCTCGTCCAGGCCTCGCAGCGGATCCGGGTGACCGGCTGGGCGCAGACCGAGCCCTACCTCGTCGCGGAGATCGAGGAGGCGCCGGACATCGTGCAGGAGGGTCCGCAGCTCACCGCGCTCATGCGCAACGTCCAGCGCGACTTCGGCGCGATCGTCGGCGAGGTCCCCTATCTGCCCGAGGAGCTGTCGGTGATGGTCGCCTCGATGGAGGACCCGGTGATGCTCTCGCACCTGGTCGCCGGTGTGATGCACCTCTCCACCGAGGAGAAGCAGTCGCTGCTCGAGGAGCTCGACGTCACCAAGCGGCTGCGCCGGCTCGCGCGCGACCTCGCGCGCGAGCGGGAGCTCGTCGCACTCGGCACCAAGATCCAGTCCGAGGTTCAATCCGAGCTCGAGCAGGGCCAGCGCGAGTACTTTCTGCGCCGCCAGCTCAAGGCGATCCAGGAGGAGCTCGGCGAGGAGGACGAGGCGGAGGCCGAGGCCCGCGAGCTGCGTGAGCAGATCGAGCGCCTTGAGCTGCCCGAGGGCGTCCGCCGCCAGGTCGACCGGGAGCTCGGCCGTCTGTCGCGGCTGCAGCCGGCGATGGCCGAGTACGGAGTCGTGCGCACGTACCTTGAGTGGATCGCCTCCCTGCCGTGGTCGCAGTCGACCGAGGACGACCTGCGGCTCTCGCACGCGCGCGAGGTGCTCGACGAGGATCACTACGACATCGAACAGGTCAAGGAGCGGATCCTCGAGTTCCTCGCGGTCACGGCACTGCGGAGCGCAAGCGGGGGCGGGGCCGCGGTCGCCGGCGGCTCGATTCTCACGTTCGTCGGGCCCCCGGGCGTCGGCAAGACCTCGCTCGGGCGCTCGATCGCGCGGGCGCTCGGCCGCAAGTTCGAGCGGATCAGCGTCGGCGGAGTGCGCGACGAGTCGGAGATCCGCGGTCACCGCCGCACGTACATCGGCGCGATGCCGGGCGTGATCATCCGGGCGCTGCGCGACGCCGGCGCGAACAATCCGCTGTTCATGATCGACGAGATCGACAAGATGGGCTCGGACTTCCGCGGCGACCCGGCGAGTGCGATGCTCGAGGTGCTCGACCCCGAGCAGAACACGACGTTTCGCGACCACTACCTCGACCTGCCGTTCGACCTCTCGAACGTCATGTTCGTCTGCACCGCGAACACGCTCGACACGATCCCGGGTCCGCTGCGCGACCGCATGGAGGTGATCCAGCTCGCCGGCTACACCGAGTCCGAGAAGCTCCAGATCGCGCGGCGCTACCTCGTGCCGCGCCAGATCGAGCGCGGCGGCCTGTCCGCCCGGCGGATCGCGTTCACCGACAGGGGCCTTGAGGCGATCATCTCCGGCTACACCCGGGAGGCCGGCGTGCGCCAGCTCGAGCGGGAGATCGGAGCGGTCGTGCGCAAGGTCGCGCTCCGGGTCGCCGAGGGGGAGGTGACGCGCAGGGTGAGCGTCTCCGAGCCCCGCGTGCGCGACCTGCTCGGCACGCCGCGCTTCCATTCCGAGTCCCGTCGGCGCACGTCACGCCCGGGCGTGGCGACCGGCCTTGCCTGGACGCCGGTCGGCGGCGAGATCCTGTTCATCGAGGCCTCGGCGATGGAGGGATCGGGCAAGCTGCAGATCACCGGCCAGCTTGGGGACGTGATGCGCGAGTCCGCGCAGGCGGCGCTCACGTACGTGCGCGCGAACGTCGAGGAGGTCGTCGGCGGGCTGCCCGACGGGTGGTTCGGCTCCCACGACATCCATCTCCACATCCCGGCGGGAGCGATCCCCAAGGACGGTCCGAGCGCCGGCGTCGCGATGGTCACCGCGCTCGTCTCGCTGCTCTCCGGCCGGCCGGTCCGCTCCGACGTCGCGATGACGGGCGAGATCACGCTCAGCGGACTCGTGCTTCCGATCGGCGGATTGAAGGAGAAGGCGCTCGCCGCCCAGCGCGGCGGCATCCGCACGGTGATTGCGCCCCGCCAAAACGAGGCAGACATCGAGGACATCCCCGCGCATCTCCGGGAGACGCTCCGGTTCGTGTTCGTCTCGGCCGTCGGCGAGGTGCTGGAGGCCGCGCTCGCGAGCCGACGCGCCCCGGGGTATCGCCTATCCTGACCTATCAACCCCCAGAGCGAAACAACGCGCCAACACGAGGGAGTCTCATGGCATCTCGACGTAAGAAGGTGGCGAAGGCGGTGCCGTTCAGCGCCTCGGACCTGCAGAACCTCCAGAAGGCGAATCCCTACGTGCAGCGGCTGATCGAGGATGCCGAGCTGCGCGACAACCTGACGACCGCGATCGACGCGGGCCGCAGCGCCTACAACCGGCTCCTGTCGGCCAAGGCTCCGCACAAGGCGGTGCTCGACGACAAGAAGCTCCACAAGGACGTGTCGACGGCCGCCGGAGCCGCGCGCGACGCCGTCATGGCGCTCGGCGACGCTCCCAAGCACGCCAAGCCCAAGAAGAAGCGCCATCTCGGCCGCAAGCTCTTCCTGCTGCTGCTCGGCGCCGGCGGCGCGCTCGCCGCCTCCGAGTCGCTGCGCTCCAAGCTGCTCGACCTGCTGTTCGGCGCCGAGGAGGAGTTCGAGTACACGCCGCCGACGCCGGCCTCCGACACGCCGTCCACCGATACGCCGCCCCCGACGGACACGTCGAACGCGAGCCCGGTGAGCGCCGCCTGAGCGACGCCGGCGGTCGTTCGTCGTGAGCGAGGGCGTCCGTGACGGGCGCCCTCGCGTCGTTGTGGAGCGAGGCAGCGTGGGGCGACGCCGCCGGTCCAGCGTCGGGCGAGGCCACCGCCGGGCGCGTGCGGCGGGGGCGGGCGCACTCGTCGCGCTCGCGGCCGTGCTGGCACTGCTTGCCGCCTGCCAGCTCGTGCTGCCCGGGATCGCCGCCGGTCGGCTGCGGGCGATGCTGTCGCGCTCCGGATCGGTGCGCTCGGTCTCGGTCTCCGCGTGGCCGGCGGTCGAGCTGCTCTGGGGGCGGGCCGACTCGGTGCGTGTCGCGATGCGCTCCTGGTCCTCGTCGCCGCGCGGTCTCCACGCGCGCCTTGCGCAGCTGGGCGCCGTGGGCGAGTTGCATGCGACGGCCGGGGTGGTCCGGGTCGGCGCGCTCGTGGCCCACCGGGCATCGCTCGTGGCCGCGGGCGGCAGGGTCGTGGGGGAGGGGACCGTACGCGAGTCCGACGTGCGCGACGTCGTGCCGTTCCTGCGCTCGGTCGTCCCCGTGACGAGCGCCGGGGAGCGGCTCGTGCTGCGCGGCACCGGTTCGGTGCTCGGGCCGCTCGGCGTGTCGGTCGACGCGACCGTCCGGGCTGCGGGCGGCGCGCTCGTCGTCTCACCCGATGCGCCGTTCGGCGGCCTGGTCACCGTGACCGTCTTCTCAGCGCGGGCTTTGCAGGTGACCGGCGTGAGCGCCACGCCCGTCCGCGGCGGGTTTCGCGCCCGGGTGACTGCGCGTCTGCGCTGACGACGCGTCTGCGCTGACCGGCGCCGCCCCGGTTTGGTCCCGCGCCCCCCCGGGTCGCCCCGGCCGCCCGGGTCGCCGTGCCGCCCGACTCCGGCCGGCGTGGTCGTGCTCGACACGCCCGCGCTCTACGACGACCTCACGATCCTTTGAGCACCTCGGGCTGTTGGAGCGGGTTGGTGCTCGATACCGGCAGCGATGCGCCTCCAAGTGCCCCGTCTGACGGCCGGCGCGCGGGATCTGGGGCGGATCGATGCTCAAGGCCGACACACATGCGCTCCGAGTCGTGCGGCCACCGTCGACCCCGCCGTGTAAAAGTTTCCTGAAGTGCGGCGCGCGCCCAGCCGCGGCCGCCCACAATGGGGGCGTGGCAGAGGGTCGTCGGCTGACGCGTCGAGATGTGCTCTCCGGGGCGGCTGCGGGCGCCGGAGCGCTGTTCGGACCGGCCGCCGCGCGCGCCGCCGACGGCCGCGGCGCCGGAGCGCCCGCCCGTCCGACGACCCCGCACGAGCACGCGCCCTCGCACGGCGACCTCGCACGGCTCGGGGGCCGGGTGTTCGCCCGCGGAGTCGGAGCCCTCGGCGCGGGCGAGGCGCGCACCGTCGCGCTGTCGCGGCCGGTGTGCCTCGCCGCCGTGCGCTGGTCGGGCCAGGCGGACGCCGGGCTCGCGCTCCGCGCTCGGCGCCCGGACGGGCGCTGGGGGCCGTGGGCGAACGCGTCGGCGGCCGGGCACGACGGCGATGGGGTGCGCGCTCGCGAGCGCGTCGGCGAGGGGGTGTGGCTCGGTCGAGCCGACGTGCTCCAGGTCCGCTCCCGCGGGCGGGTTCGCGACGCGGCGCTCCTGCTCGTCTCCGCAGAGCCCGACCCCGCCGCGCGTGCCAACGCGGCGGCCGGCGCCCGCGCGCAGGGCGCGGACGGCGCTTCAGGCGCCGGCGCGGATGCCGCACCGGGCACCGGCGCGGACGGCACCTCGGGCGCCGGCGCGGACGCGCTGCCGCTCGCCGGCCCGGCACTCCCCGCCGGTCCAGGGCAGCCGCCGATCATCGCCCGCGCGGTGTGGGCCGGGGCCGACCATCGGCCCGTCGGCGGCCCTTACTACGGCCAGATCGAGCTGGGGATCGTCCACCACACCGAGAACCCGAACGCCTACTCGCCGGGCGACGTGCCGGCGATGCTCCGCGCGATCTACGAGTTCCACGTCCACGGCCGCGGCTGGTTCGACATCGGCTACAACTTCGTGATCGACCGCTTCGGGCGGATCTGGGAGGCGCGCCAGGGCGGGATCGCGCTGCCGGTGATCGGCGCCCAGGCCGGCGACTGGAACCAGATCTCGTTCGGCGTCTCGCTGCTCGGCACGTACACCGCGGTGCGGCCCTCGGCGGCGGCGATGTCGGCGCTCGAGCGGTTGCTCGCCTGGAAGCTTGCGCTGAGCGGACTGCCCGCGGTCGGCGAGATCAGTGCGGTGGCGAGCGCGGCCGACATCTCCTACACGCAGTTCCGCGCCGGCCAGCACGTCCGCTTTCCCCGCATCGCCGGACACCGCCAGGTCGATTCGACCGACTGCCCCGGCGATGCGCTGTTCGGCGAGCTTCCGGCGCTTCGCCGGCGGGTCCAGGCGATGCTCGGTCCGGAGACGCGGCTCACGCTCCAGGGCGAGATCACGCTCTTCCCCTACGGCCCGGTGCTGTTCATGAACGGCCGGCTCACCGAGCGCGGCGCGCCGCTCGCCGGCGTCCCCGTCGCGCTGCAGCGGATCGTCCACCGCGGTGCCGCCACCGAGACGGTCACCACGCTCACGACCGCCGCCGACGGCACGTTCCAGAGCTCGCTGCCCGCACGGGCGGGCCTGCGGGTCTACGCGCTGCGGACCGATGCGCCCGCGGCCGTCTCCGAGGTGCTCGAGATCGAGTCGCTCGCCGAGGCGACGGCCGGCGCGGACGCGTTGCGGCTCGCCCGGCCGCCCTGGCGGTGAGCCTCGGCCCGCGGAAGCGGCCGCTCAGGCCTTCGGCGTCGTCCAGGGGGCGCGCAGGCGCCGCTCGAGCTCATCGGCGAGGTCGTCGATCGCGACGCGGTCCTGCGCGAGCGAGTCGCGATCGCGCACGGTGACCGTGCGGTCCTGCAGCGACTGGTGGTCGACGGTGATCGCCCACGGGGTGCCGATCTCGTCCTGGCGGCGGTAGCGGCGGCCGATCGCGCCGCCCGCGTCGTACTCGACCTGCATGCGCTCGCGCAGCGCCCGCTGGATCTCGAGCGCGAGCTCGGGCTGCCCGTCCTTGCGCACGAGCGGCAGCACGGCGGCCTTGACGGGCGCGAGCTGGGGGTGCAGGCGCAGGACGGTCCGCGTCTCGCCCTCGATCTCGTCCTCGTCGTAGGCGTCGCAGAGGAACGCGAGCATCGCCCGGTCGACGCCGGCGGCGGGCTCGATCACGTGTGGGACGTAGCGCTCGCCGGTGTTGCCGTCGTGGTACTCGAGCTTCTGCCCCGAGTACTCGGCGTGCCGACTGAGATCGAAGTCGCCCCGGTTGGCGATCCCCTCAAGCTCGGACCAGCCGATCGGATAGAGGTACTCGACGTCGCTCGTGGCGCTCGAGTAGTGGCTGAGCTCGTCGGCGTCGTGGGCGCGGAGCTTCAGGTGGTCGGCGCGGATCCCGAGCTTGCGGTACCAGTCGAGCCGCTCCGCGAGCCAGTGCTCGTACCACTGCGTCGCCTCGACGGGCGGGACGAAGAACTCCATCTCCATCTGCTCGAACTCGCGGGTGCGGAAGATGAAGTTGCCGGGCGTGATCTCGTTGCGGAACGACTTGCCGATCTGCGCGATTCCGAACGGCGGCTTCCTGCGGCTGAACTGCAGGTAGTTCTTGAAGTTGAGAAAGATGCCCTGCGCGGTTTCGGGGCGGAGGTAGACGGTCGCGCCCTCCTCCTTGACGGGGCCGACCGTCGTCTCGAACATGAGGTTGAAGTCGCGCGCGGCGGTGAGGTCGCACTGCTCGTCGTCGCCGGGGTGCTTGGAGGGGCGCCGTCCGCAGGCGGAGTCGGCGAGATGGTCCTCGCGGAAGCGCAGCTTGCACGTGCGGCAGTCGACGAGCGGGTCGGTGAAGCCCGCGAGGTGGCCCGAGGCCTCCCAGGTGCGGGGGTGCTGGATGATCGCCGAGTCGAGCGCCACGATGTCGTCGCGCTCCTGGAGCATCGCCTTCCACCACTGTGCCTTGACGTTGTTCTTCAGCAGCACGCCGTAATGGCCGTAGTCGTAGGAGGAGCCGATCCCCCCGTAGATCTCCGAGCTCTGGAAGACGAAGCCGCGCCGCTTGCAGAGCGAGACGATCTTGTCCATCGTGACGAGGTCGGTCGTGGCCATGGGCGCGGATGGTAGGCGACTCTCGGCCGGCGGCGGTGAGCCCGGCGAAGCGCGGGTGCTCGCGCAGCGAGGCGAGGTCGTCGTCCGCGCGCGCCCACTCCGCAGACTCGGGGCGCGTCGCGATGACGCGGGCGAGGTGATCGAGCGCAGCCTCGGCGTCCCGGTCGAGTGCTCCAGGCAGGCCGCGTTGTGCCGGCGAGCGGTCGCGCTCGAGGCCGGCACGACCGTGGATCGGGCACGAACCCGTACGTCCCGGCGGGCGCCTCGTGGTCGGAGTCGTCGATCGTGAAGCGCGCGGCCCCGCTGGCGACGAAGTAGAGACTCCTCTTCGCGGGTGCGGGCCGGGATTGGCACTCTCAGGCCGTGAGTGCCAGCACCCAAGGCTATACTTTCGCCAGCATGCCGATCTACGAGTACCGCTGCAAGAAGGGCCACACGTTCGACGTGATGCAGCGCTTCTCCGACGAGGCGCTCGACACGTGCGAGGTGTGCGGCGCGCCCGCCCAGCGCGTGCTGCACGCTCCTGCGGTCCATTTCAAGGGCTCGGGCTTCTACAACACCGACTACGGCACGCGCAAGCGCTCGCGCGAGCTGAAGGAGAGCGAGGGCGGGGGCAAGAGCGAGAGCTCGGGCGGCGACTCGAAGACCCCGTCGGGCGAGGCGAGCTCGAACGGCGCCTCCCCGTCGAAGGACTCCTCCTCGAAGAGCGCCGCGAAGGCCGCGGACTGACGGTCACGTGATCGTCACGCCGCCGTCGACGGCGAGCGTCTGGCCGGTGATGTAGCCGGCGGCGGGCGAGGCGAGGAACACGGCGGTCGCGGCGAGCTCCTCGGCGTCGCCGGGCCGGCCGGCGGGAACGCGGGCGAGGACGGCGTCGATGTACCCGGGCGGGTAGGCGTCGGTCATCTCGCTGGCGAAGAAGCCGGGGGCGATCGCGTTGACCCGAATCCCCTTGCGGCCGGTCCACTGCTGGGCGAGATCGCGGGTGAGGCCGATCAGCCCCGCCTTCGACGCGGTGTAGGCGGCCTGGGGGAGCCCCGCGGTCGTGATGCCGAGCACCGAGGAGATGTTGACGATGCTCGACCCGGGCGCCATCACGCGCCCGCACGCCTGGGCCATCCAGTAGGCGCCGTTCAGGTTGACGTCGATCACCGCCCGGAACTGCTCCGGCGTCTCGCGCGTCGCCGGTACCGCCGTGCCCACGCCGGCGTTGTTGACGAGCACGTCGACGCGCCCGAAGCGCTCGAGCGCCGCCGCGACGAGCCGGTCGCAGTCCTCGGGCCGCGCGACGTCGGTCGGCACGGCGAGCGCCGCCCGGCCCGCCTCCTCGACGAGCGCGGCCGTCTGTGAAAGGCGGTCGGCGCGGCGGGCGCCGAGCACGACGTCCGCGCCCGCCTCCGCGAAACCACGGGCGAACGCGACGCCGAGGCCGCTCGAGGCGCCGGTGACGATCGCGACGCGGTCGTCGAGGCGGTAGAGGTCGGGGATCGCCATCGGCTGCAGATTCGTGTCGTCCGGCGGATGGTCGTTTCGGTGCCTCAGCGGCCGGTCATCAGCCGGCGCACCTCGGCGCGGACGTTCGCCGGATGGGGGACGAGCACGTCCGCGCCGTTCACCACCGACGGCGTCTCCGAGAGCAGCCGCGGCGTCGCCGTGCCCCCGATCTCCGCGGACAGGAACAGCTGCATGAGCGAGAGCCCCCCCATGTCGGTCTGGATCACGCCCGGCGCGTCCCAGGCGACCCACGGCAGGTGGAAGAACGTGTGCGCGGTGAGGAGCTGGGACTTGATCGAGTTGAGGATCCGCTGCTGCGCCGCCTCCCGGTTGAGGTCGTTGTAGGCGGGGTCGCAGCTGTTGTCGCGGGTGCGGGCGAGCGTGAGCGCCTGGATCCCCGAGAGATGGTGGACGCCGGGCTTGAGGTTGAGCGTGAACCCGCCGTTCTTCACCCCCCCGGAGATGTTCGAGCAGATGCGGCCGGTCCTCACGTTCACCCCGCCGATGTCGTCGATGAACTTCGGGAAGTTCGCCAGATCGACGACGACCATGTGGTTGATCGTGTGGATGCCCGTGAACCGCTTGATGACCCGGAGCGTCAGCCCCGGGCCACCGCACGACCAGGCGGCGTTGATCTTCTGCTCGCCGCAGCCCGGGATGTTCACGAGCGTGTCGCGCGGGATCGACAGGCGCCGGGAGACGCCGCCCCCGACGCGCCAGAGCATGATCGAATCGGTGTGGGCGTACTTCTCCATGCGCTGCGCGCTCGTCAGCCCGCCCTCCTTGGAGCCTGCCCCGGTCGTCGGGCGGTTGTCGAGCCCGACGATGAGCACGGTCTCCGGCGAGACGAGCATCGTCGATCCGCCCGCCAGCTGCGACTTCGCGCCGGCGGGCAGCGAGCCCGTGCGGCTCTGCGCGGAGATGAAGAAGAGGACGACCGACAGCAGCACCCAGGCGACGGCGAGTCCGAGCACCCAGCGCACGACGCGCCATGGGGTGATGCCGCGCCGGCCTCGGGCCCGCCCCGGCCACCGGCGCCGTCCCGGTCCGCCCGGACCGCGTCCGCCCGGGCGGTCCGACTCCGGATCGCGGCGCCGGGCCGCGCGCGAGGGGCGCCCCAGCCCGCGCCGCGCATCCTCCTCGACCGCGTCCTGGGGGTCGCGCAGGCGATCGCGCAGCCCGCGGGGCGTCGACCGGTAGGTCGTGTACGGGCGGTCCTCACGCTCGGACGTCGCGCTGCGCCCGCCGCCGGGCCGGGACTTCCCGGCGGAGCGGTAGATCCGGTAGGGCGGGTCGGCGCGATCGTCCGGCGGGCGGGGCGGCTTGCCGGATTCGTTGGGCATACGGCTCTGCATATAGTGACGATCAATGGCGGCGCGACGCGTCATCGGCGTCGACCTCGGGGGAACCAAGCTACTGGCCGGGGTGGTCGACCCCGAGCTCGGCGTGCACCATCGCACACAGCGAACGGTGATCGGCTTCGACCAGCGGCGCCTCATCGAGGTGGCGATCGACGGGGTCGCGGAGCTGCGCGCGGCGACCGGGGGGATCGCGATCGAGGCGGTCGGATTTGGGGTGCCGGTGCTCGTCGACCGCCGCGGCGCCTCGCCGACGGCGGTCGTTGGGGTGAACACGCCCGTCCAGGGGCTCGCGTTCGCCGACGTCATGGCGGAGCGGCTCGGGCTGCCGGTGTTCATCGACAACGACGGCAACACATCGGCGCTCGCCGAGCATCGTGCGGGCGCAGCCCGCGGCGCCTCCGACGCGGTCGTGATCACGCTCGGCACCGGCATCGCCGGCGGGCTCATCCTGCGCGGGGAGCTCTACCGAGGCGCCTTCGGGGCCGCGGGCGAGCTCGGGCACATGGTGATCGAGCTCGACGGCCCCCGCTGCCACGGCAACTGCCCGAATCACGGCTGCGCCGAGGTCTACTGCAGCGGCACGGCGCTCGTCGAGGAGGCGCGGCGGCTCGGCGCGATGCGCCCCGGATCGGGCCTCGAGCGGCTCGTGCAGAGCGGTGCGCTCGCCGGCCCGCTCGTCACCGAGCTCGCGCACGACGGCGACGCGGCGGCGCGTGAGGCGATCGCGCTCATCGGCGAGCGGCTCGGCGTCGTCGTCGCGAACGTGCTCAACATCTTCAACCCGCAGGTCGTCGTCATCGGCGGCGGCGTGATCGCCGCCGGCGAGCTGCTGCTGGCGCCGGCGCGGGCGGTCGTCGCCGAGCGGGTGCTGCCGTTCCTGCGCGAGTCGGTGCCGCTCGTGGCCGCCCGGTTCGGGATGGAGGCGGGAATGGTGGGGGCGGCGGCGCTCGCCTACGACGAGATCGAGCGTCGCGCGCTCGCGTGAGCTGAAGCGACCCTCCCCGAGCCCCATGCCGATCATCGAGCGCGTCCGCATCACCCCCGTCGCGTTCGCCGACCCGCCGCTGCTCAACGCCGTCGGCGTCCACCAGCCGTACGCGCTGCGAGGGGTGGTCGAGGTGGAGACGGACGCGGGGCTCGTCGGCCTCGGCGAGACGTACGGCGATGCGGCCCACCTGCGCCGCCTCGACGGCGCGGCCCGCGCGCTCGTCGGCCGCGACGTGTTCGACCTGAACGGCATGTACGCGGCCGTGCGCGACGCGCTCGCGGGGGAGCGCGGCAGCGACGGCCACGGCCTCACCGGCATGATCACGACCTCCTCGACCGTCGACCGGGTGCTCTCGCCGTTCGAGGTGGCCGCGCTCGACATCCAGGGACAGTCGATCGGCCGGCCGGTGTGCGACCTGCTCGGCGGCGCGGTCCGCGACCGCGTGCCGTTCAGCGCCTACCTCTTCTACAAATGGCCCGGCCACCCGGGGGCGGAACCCGATGACTGGGGCGAGGCGCTCGGCCCCGACGCGATCGTCGCCCAGGCCGAGCGAATGGTCGGCGAGTACGGCTTCGGGGCGCTCAAGCTCAAGGGCGGTGTGCTGGACCCCGCGGCGGAGATCGCGACGGTGCGGGCGCTGCGGGAGCGCTTCCCGGAGCTGCCGATCCGCCTGGATCCGAACGCCGCCTGGAGCGTCGAGACCTCGCTCCGCGTCGCGGACGAGCTCGATGGCGTGCTCGAGTACCTCGAGGACCCGACGCGTGGCCAGGAGGCGATGGCGGAGGTCGCCGCGCGGGCGCCGATGCCGCTTGCCACGAACATGTGCGTCGTCGCCTTCGAGGAGGTCGCCTCGGCGGCGAAGCTCGATGCCGTTTCGATCGTGCTCTCCGACCACCACTACTGGGGCGGCCTGCAGCGCTCGCGGCTGCTCGCCGGCATCTGCGAGACGCTCGGCTGGGGCCTGTCGATGCACTCCAACTCGCACCTTGGCATCAGCCTCGCCGCGATGGTCCATCTCGCCGCAGCGACCCCCAACCTCACGTATGCGTGCGACACCCACTGGCCGTGGAAGACCGACGACGTCGTCGCCGGCGAGCCGTTCCGCTTCCGGGAGGGGGCGCTTGCGGTGCCGACCGCGCCCGGCCTCGGCGTGCGGCTCGACCCCGACCGGCTCGGCGCGCTCCACGAGCAGTACCTTCGCTGCGGGATCCGCGACCGCGACGACACCGGCTACCGGCGCTCGGTCGAGCCCGGCTACACGCCCCGGACATGGTGAGCGCGACCGGCGGGCAGGCTGCCGGGCGCCCGGGCGCGGGACGGCTCGTCGTGTGCCCGACCCCGATCGGCAACCTCGAGGACATCACCCTGCGGGTGCTCGCGGCGCTCCGC